>WNEY01000054.1_pt1 | contig 57469 bp, 57 predicted proteins | sample 5400531 | NCBI WGS metagenome assembly WNEY01 (sample SAMN13153338, study PRJNA577476) | soil metagenome | isolation source: 200 cm saprolite under Douglas fir tree site 1 | place: USA:California | collected 2015-04-18 | reverse complement strand
CTCGCCATGGGGCTCGCCCTTCTCCGTGGGCGCTTCCTCGATGCAGACGTGCACCAACTCGCCGTCTGGGACGGTGCGCCGCCGCGCGGAGCGGCAGGTACAGCGATCGACGTCGCCACGTGGACGCGGCACGGTTACCCGACGACGATCATCTCTCCCGGGGGCAAGCCCGCTGCACCGACCCCCGCCGCGGCGTCGGCTGCCAGTCGCGAAGACAGCGGCCGCGTCGTCCGCGCCCTTCTGTTCGCGGACGTCAAGGGATTCTCGACGCTCGGCGATGAGCAGCTTCCACGCTTCACGAGTCAGATCCTCGGCACGCTGGCCGAGGTACTGACACGGCACGACGCGAGCGTCTGTTACCGCAACACCTGGGGAGACGGGATTTACGTGGTCCTGACAGGCGCCGTGGAGGCCGCCGCGTGCGCGCTGGAACTCCAGGACGCCATGGCCGGCATCGACCTCCATGCGCACGGCCTTCCCCCGCAGCTTGCGCTTCGCCTCGGCGGCCACCTCGGGCCGGTGTTCCCCGTCCGCGATCCCGTGCTCGGCACGAACGCCTTCATGGGCTCCCACGTCAGTAGAACAGCCCGGATCGAGCCGGTCACGCCGCCGGGCGCCGTCTTCGTCTCCGAGCCGTTCGCCGCCGCGCTCGAGCTGGCCGGCAGCCCGTTCGCATGCGACTACGTCGGCCACATGCCGGCGGCCAAGGACTTCGGCCGACTGCGGATGTACAGGCTGCGCCGGACCGCAGCCACTGGATAAATCGCGAAGGCCCCGGGCGGGGCCCTTCTCGGGCGACAGCCAAACCGCGTACAAGTCGCCTGCGGCGCGGCTTGCCGCGCCGTCCGACCGCGACCATCCAAATCGGCGCTCCGTCGGCCGCCAACCAATTCGCGCCCGCAAGGGCGCGCCCGAGCAGGAAAGCGAGAGCGACGCGGCGCAGCCGCGCCCGCGACGCGGTGCTCGGGAGAACATGGGCCGGGCAGGGATCGAACCTGCGACCTTGGGATTAAAAGTCCGGACGGAACGGCTGCGACGAGTTACAGGTAGCCAAAAGTGCCTGCCGCGAGCGCGGATCGCCGCTGCAACGAACTGAGAAACAATGCACGTCGTGGAGACGAGCCCGTACTCTCACTCGTGCTCGCAGGCGCTGTTCATACTGACAACACCGCAGCCGTGCCGGCCAGAGGGCCGATGTTCATGCAACGGTGAGTAGCCCCGGCTCTCAGCCCCCACGCGAGCAGGGCGTCGTCACGGCGATGATGTCCGCGAGCTGGATGAGCTGGAAGACCGCCCGGGCCGCGGTTCTGCGGTCCGCACGATCCTCCAGCCCTGGAACGGCCTGCCAGAGGCTGCGCGCCGTCCGGAGCAGATCGCCTATCTGCTCGACCTCGGCGGACGCGTGGTCGCCCGCGGTTGCGGCCACGGCCAGGTCGAGAACGCCCACCGAGTCGCGCCGTTGCCTCCAGAGGAGCGGCGCCGCCATCGAAATGTACTGGTGGATTCGGGCGAGGACAATCAGGTGGGTAACGGTTGGTGGGCCTTTCGGAATCGTCGGCGGTAGCGGCGGGGTCCCGTCGGCGATCCGGTTCGCGTTCCCGCCGAGGACTGCGCGCACGTCGTCCTCCGCTGCGCCGACCAGCGACAGAACGCGCCGGGCGATCAGCAGCGAGCTCGGCTGCTGGCCGTAGGGGTAGTCCGAGGCGTACAGGATCTGCTCCGGCGGCACGCGACGGACGAGGTCGAGCAGGTCGAGTGGGCTCCACACCGACGTGTCGAAATAGACGCCGGGCACGCCCGCGAAGCGACGGGCGAGGTTGGCCATGTCGGCGACCCCTGCGTGCGCGACGATCAGCTTCACCGCGGGATGGGCGTTGACGAGGCAGAGCAAATCGTCCGCGACCGGCGGCAGCCCGTGGCCGCCGTGGATGAGGATCGGCACACGCCGTTCGGCGGCGAGCGCGAAGACCGACGCGAGCTGCTCGTCCGCCAACACGAAGGCCTGTGCGCGCGGGTGCAGCTTGATGCCGCGCGCGCCGCGGTCGAGGCAGCGGACCGCCTCAGCGACCGGCTCCTCAGCGAGGTCCAGCCGGACGAAGGGAAGCACGCGCCCCTCCGAGCGCTCGGCGTACGCGAGCGTTCGGTCGTTCGGCGCGCGGAAACCGGGCGCGCGGTCCTCCTCGTCAAGGCAGAAAGCGAAGGCGCGCGCGTTGCCGTAGCGCTCGAGCATCGCCATCAGCTCGTCGAAGTCGGCGACCATCCCGTCGACGTCGCGGCCCAGGTGGACGTGGGCGTCGACGATCTCGACGTCGGACGGAAGCTCAGCCAGAAGACTCTCGTCGAACCGGGCGACGAGCGCACAGGCATGGTCGAGCAGATCGTCGACGTGCGACAGGCGCGTCGCCACTGCGACCGGAGGCATGGAGGAGACCTAAGCGCAGCGCCGCCGGCGCCGCTACCTCGTGCTTGGCGTTCTGCCGGCGCGCCCGCGGGGGAGCGCCGCGTCTCTCGCGGGTTGCTCACTCGCCTGGGAGGTTGGAAATGGGCAAGGCCGGAGAAGATTCGGGCCGTGGCCACTGGCTAAGCAAAGCGCCTGGACTCCGGCTTTGCGTTCCAGCAGGAAGCGATACCGTTCATTCTCCGCGGCACGATCCGGCGGGATGGGCCGACGCTCGGCTCGGTCCGCGACGCGAAGCTGGACGGTCGCGTCCTGACCGGCAGGCTTGAGGTCGTATGACCCGAAGTCTGCGCAAGTGAGGCAAGCTCCGAGAAGAACTCCCGGCGCTGCTACCTCGTGCTTGCCGTTCTGTCGCGCAAGATCGGAGAAGTTCCCCGGGCACTGCCCTCCTACGCTGAGGCGATGCCGACCACGGCGCCGGTCGACTCACTCACGCCCGCGACCGAGGTGTTTGCGGATGCGATCCGGGCGGGCGCTCGCGGGAGCGTGCTGCGGCCCGGCGACCCCGGCTACGACGACGCTCGGCGCGTCTGGAATGCTCGGATCGACCGGCGTCCGGGACTCGTGCTCAGGTGTGCCGGCGCGGCCGATGTCGCGCATGCCGTGGTCACGGCGCGCGGGCACGGCGTCGAGCTCGCGATCCGCAGCAGCGGGCACAACGTCGCGGGCTTCGCCGTCTCCGACGGCGGCCTGGTGCTCGACCTCTCGCACCTGAAGAGACTCCACGTCGATCCCGCGGGCGGCCGCGTCCGGGCCGAGCCGGGGGTCAGCTGGGGCGAGCTCGACCGCGCGACGCAGGCGCACGGCCTGGCGACCACAGGCGGGCGCATCTCCACGACTGGGGTCGCCGGGCTGACGCTCGGCGGCGGCTACGGCTGGCTGATGCGCAGCTGCGGCCTGACGGTCGACAACCTGCGGTCGGTGGAGCTCGTCACGGCCGAGGGGCGGCTGATCAGAGCGAGCTCGACGGAGAACGAGGAGCTCTTCTGGGGTCTGCGCGGCGGTGGCGGCAACTTCGGTGTAGTCACCTCCTTCGAGTTCGATCTGCACCGGATCGGACCGACCGTGACCGGAGGCGCGGTCTTCTATCCCGTGAAGCAGGCGGGCGAGCTCTTGCGCTTCTACCGGGCGTTCATGGCGTCGGCACCCGACGAGCTCGCGGCGCTCTTCAACGTGCTGATAGCTCCCGCGGCGCCCTTCGTCCCGCCGCACCTGCACGGCGTCCCGGTCGCAGCGATCGCGGTCTGCCACGCCGGCCCGGTCGAGGAGGCGCGGCAGGATCTGGCGCCGCTGCGCGAGGCCGGCCGGCCGGTGCTCGACCGCGTGGGTCCGATGCCGTACACGGTGCTCCAGCGTCTGTTCGACGCGGCTGGGGAGTTCGGGCGCTGCGTGTACGGACGGTCGGGCCACCTGGCGGAGCTGGGCGACGAGGTGATCAACGCTCTCGTGCACCATGCAGCCGGCATCACGTCGCCGCTCTCGATCGTCATGATCTCGCCGCTGGGCGGCGCCGTCGCGCGCGTTCCCGCTGCGGAGACTGCCTACAGCCGTCGGGACGCCGCCTTCAGCCTGGCCGTAGACTCGGTGTGGCTCGACCCGGCCGAGTCGGAGCGTCACATGCGCTGGACGGACGAGCTCTGGGCGGCGGTTGCGCCGTTCACGAGCGGCGTGTACGTCAACGAACTCGGCGACGAGGGCCGTGAGCGAGTGCGGGAGGCGTACGGCTCTGCGGCCTATCGGCGGCTCGTCGCCGTGAAGAACGAGTGGGACCCCACGAACCTCTTTCGGCTGAACCAGAACATCGAGCCGAGCGGCGCCGGGGGTGCACATCACGCGTGCGGCGAACGAAGAGCAAGGTCTGAGAAGACGCGATGCCAAGTCGCCCCCTACTAGACGACGACGGGCGGCTGTACGCCCACGGGCGGCTGAAGCACCGGATCGACCGCGGCGGCCTCAAGGTCGACCCTGCGGAGGTCGAAGCGGCGCTGCTGCGGTGCGGCGGTGTCGCGGACGTCGCCGTGATCGCGCTCCCCAATCCGATGCTCGGCGAGAGCGTGTGCGCCTGCGTCGTTCCGGATACGGGCGATCCGCCGAGCCTCGAGCAGCTCCGCGAGGAGCTCGGACGTGAGCTGGCGCCCTACAAGCTTCCCGAGGAGTTGTGCATCGTGAGGCGCATCCCGCGCACGGCGCTCGGCAAGGTCGCGCTCGATACGCTGCGGGCCGAGGTGATGGAGGCGACGACACAGAGTGTGCGCGCCGTCTTCGGCTGATGGCGAAGGCGCGCGTGCATCCACGCTTCCGAGTGCTCTACGACTACGCGAAGTCGAAGCCCGACGCGGTCGAGGATCACCCGTGGGATGAGGTGGTCTTCAAGGTGAACGGCAAGGTCTTTGTGTTCCTCGGACGGCCCGAGACCCCCGGCGTCGGCTTGACTGTCAAGGCGCCGCCCGACGAGCTCGAGGCGATGCTCGAGTTGCCCTTCGTCCGACGCGCCAAGTACGTCGGCCGGTTCGGCTGGATCAGCCTGACGATCGAGAACGACGAAGCGCTCGAGCTCGCGCTGGAGCTGATCGACGACTCGTACGAGCTGATTGCGCCGAAGCGCAAGCGCAAGGCCGCCGGCTGACGCGCGTCAGCGCGCGAAACGCCACGGCGCCGCGGGCGCCCAGGCACCGCCGTCGATCGGTTCGAGCAGCGGCGCGACGGCCGGGTCGCGGGGCAGGCCTCGCAGGTCGTCCTGGACGACCGCCGCCGGCACTCCCCGCTCGCGGAGTAGCGGCTCCCACTCGGTGCCAGCCCGGGTCCGAAGCCGCACCTCGATCCGCTCGTCGTCCGCCGACGAGTGGAGGCCGCACGCCGCGGCGAGCCGATCGCGTGTGCCCGGGTCTCCGGCCCAGACGGCGAGGAAGCCGTCCGCCGTAGGGATCGGGCGGTCGAGTGGCCCCCAGAGGGGACGGCCGCGTCTCCTGCAGTCCTCTCGTCCCGCAGCGATCCCGTCGAGCACCGGGCGTTGCAGGGTCAGGGCGGCGGCAAGCAGCGAGGTGCCCACCGAGCAGCCGGCCCCGGTGCGCTCGCGGAGGCAGAGCCCCGCGAGGATCCCCTCGCAGGCGAGCAGCCCGCCGGTCACGTCCACGAGCGTCAGACGCGAGGGGAAGGGTGGCTCGCCGTCTGGATGCAGTCCCTCGCCACACGCCGCGTGGGCCTGGACGATGTAGTCGCCTGCGATGTCGCTCGGCGCTGTCGTCGAGCCGCCCCAGCCCGACGCGTACGCGTAGACGAGCCCGGGGTTCGCGCGCGCGAGGTCGCGAGAGCCGAAGCCGAGGCGCTCCGCCCGCCCCGGTCTCGAGTTGTGGAGGAAGACGTCGGCGCCGGCCGCGAGTCCTCGCAACTCGGTGCGGCCCTCCGAGCGCTTGTAGTCGAGCTCCATGATCTCCTTCCCACGGTTGTAGGCGAGGTAGGCTGCGCGGCCGAACGCCGACGGCCCGGCACGGCCCATGTCGCCCCCGGGCGGCTCGACCTTGACGACGTGCGCACCCAGCCGCTGCAGGAGCAAACCCGCGAGTGGTCCCTGCAGTCGTGTCGCGAGCTCGACGACGCGCAGGCCCGCGAGGGGCCCGGCGGCGAGGTCGTCGTCGCCCAGGCTGGCCGGCCGGCTTCCGCTCGTGTGCAGGTCGAGCGTCCAGGGCGGCTCCGATCGGGCGCCGGTTCGGTCAGCGACCACCTCGTCATAGGTGCGGAGGCGGCCGACCGCCACGCCGCACGCGTCGGCCACCTCGCGGACCTTTGCCAGCGTCTGGCCGCGCGTCGCCGCGTGGAGGGAAGGCGGCAGCGCGCACGTGCCCGTGAGATAGCGGAGCGCGTACGACGACCACGCCGCGTCGAGCGCAGTCTCGGCGGCGCCGAGCCTCGTCCAGAACCCGCGCCAGTCGGCGAACCGGAGGACCTCCAGCTCGACCCAACCACCGTCGGCGGTCGTGAACGGCGGGCCCGGCGCCGTGAGCTCGGGATCGACCGGCGGCACCGCGCCGCAGGTGGCGATCGGAAGCCGGTGAGACAAGAAAACGAGCGCGCCGTCGAGCACCGACGTCTCCACCCGCTCGACCTTGCACCCGCGGCTGCGCCCGACGAGCGCCGCGAGCACGGCCTGGCTCGCCAGGATCCCGGCCACCGCCGAGGCAACGTCGAGCCCGAGACGCCGAGGCTGCCGCCGCTCGACGCCGTGCAGGGCCATCAGCCCTGACTGCGCCTGTGCAACCATCTCCCCCCCGCGGCCGTCGCCGCCGATCGTGCAGCGTACGCCGCCGGCCTGGTCTGCGATGACGATCTCGCCGCCCGCGTCGGTCGCCTGCGGGTGCGCACCGAGCCATCCGAGGTGCCGCGCGCACGCCTGGGTCGCAGTCCCGCCGGCCGGCAGCCGCAGGGCAAGCCCGTCGAGCGGGAAGCCGCCGGCTCGGAGAACGTCGGTCGGAGCGGGGGCGGCGTGCGCGGCGATTGCCCTACTCCGTCGAGGCGGCCTCGTAGAGGTAGAAGAGGTGACCCGACGGCGCCTCGAAGCCGGCGAGCGCTCCCGACGTCGAGTGGACGACGCCGTTTTCGAACCGCACGCCCCGCGCCGCAAGCTCCTCCACGACTCGGTTGATTCCGGTCACACGGAATACCGGCGCGATCCCCTTCGCGAAGGCGGGGTCGTAGTCTCGGGCGGCGTACGGCTGGCCGCGGTCGTCGAGGACCGTGTGGTGGCCGTGCATGTGGTGCGTCGAAAGGATGATCTCGCCGCCGTCGTACTTGACGACGCCGGGCTCGTCGTCCGGGCACGCGTCACTGCAGCAGTGGCTGCGGTCGAGGACGTTGAGGCCGAGCTGGCGCTCGAAGAAGCCTGCCGCCTCGCCGATGTCCCTAATAAAGAGGAAGAAATAGATCAGGGGCTTGCCGTCTAGGCCCGCCTCGACCAGGTCGGTCGCGACCGCCGCAGAGGGGCGGCCGATCAGGCCGGTGCCGCCCTTGCCGCTCGAGCGCCAGACATCGCGAAGGTTGTCCGCGACGGCCGTCGTCATGGCGTGGTCGGACACCTCGTACAGCATCAACCGGTGTCCCTCGGGATCGTAGAAGTCGACGACCGTACCGACGCCATAGGTGCGCTGGTGCGCGACCTCGAGCCCGCGCTGCTCGAGCGCGAGGCGCATCTCCGCGGCGTCGTCGACGAGGAAGACGATGTCGCAAGAGTCGTCCGGGTGCCCGGCGAGCGCAATCCCGTCGTCGCTCGCCTGTCGGAGCCAGAGGTGCACGCCGCCGGTGTCGTACTTCACGGAGCCGGCGTCCGCCTCCACCACCCGCAGGCCCAGCCGACGTTCGTAGAACTCGCGCGCCCGCGAGAGATCTTCGGCATAGACGATCAGGTAGGCGACCTCCGCGTCCGCCAGCACGGAACGCCTCTCGCGCGCGACCTCCTGTGTCAGAGTCACGTCTCCGACCTCCTCATCGTGAACGGATCCGAGGGCAGGGCCGTCCCCGGGTCATCGATGATCGCGACGAGAGCGCGCCCGGTCTTCTCGCACGTTGCTCGATTGGCGCGGCAGTGCGTCAGCAGAGGTTCGGCTCGAAGGACGGTTCGTCGACCGCGCCGTTCCCGTCGCGCCGCGCCTCGGTTCCTCGCAGCAGCCGCCGGAACCGCTCCCGGCGTTCGTCCGCGAGCGGGATCGTCAGCCGCAGCACCTCACCGGCCGCCGCGGGGAATGCGGGCGGCGGCGTCGGGCGGAGGGCTCGGATGCGGTGGTGGTCGAGCAGCCGCGAGGCAGCGCCGCCAGGATCCGAGACGCCCACCCAAGGGAACGCGGCATGGCCCGGGAAGACCTCGAGCCCGGCTTGCTCGAGGAGCTCGACGACCTCCGGTTTCACCGCCGCCACGCGGGCGCGCAGGCGCGCGAAGATGTCTCCCGCGGCCAGCAGTCGCAGCGCGGCGTGGAACGCCAGCTCGCCGACCTGCAGCGGCGCGACGAGCTCGCGCACACGGGCCGCGACGCCCTCCGACGCGAGCGCGTACCCAGCTCGCAGGCCGCCGAGCGAGTAGGCCTTCGTGAATCCGCGCAGTACGACGAGGTTGTCGACCCGGGGCACGAGCGTCGCGGCGCTCGCGCTCCCGCCGAGGTAGGGAAGAGCGCTCTCGTCGATCACCACGACCGCGGCGACCGCCGCGGCGGCGCCGACCAGCGCACCGAGGTCGTCGAGCTCGAGCAGCCCGCCGGCGAACGTGGGACGGTCGAGGTGGAGGAGCGCCGGCCGCGCGACGGCCAGCTCGTCGGCGAGCTCGTCGAGAGTCGCGGGCTCAGGGACGAGCCTCACCTCGTTTCCTCGCGACACCGCCCAGGCCTCGAGGTCGCCGTGCACGAGCGCCGGCGCGAGGATCGGGCCGCCGTCCGCGAGCCCGCTGAGGTCGTGGAGGAGCGAGGTGACGCCCGCCGCGAAGGTCAGCTGGTGCGAGGCGACGACCCACCCGAAGTAGCCGCCGACGACGACGGCGCCACGCTCACCGCCGTACGGATCATCGACCGCGTAGCCGCCGACGATGTCGGCGCCGGCGTCGGGCGCTGAGAGCACGAGCGACTCCCAGATTTCGCGCGGCGGCGGGTCGAGCAGCTCCGCCTCATCGGGCGCGTAGCGGAGATCTAGGCGCTCGGTCGCCGGTGTCCGCCACGACGTCACGGCGAGCGACCGGGGCGGAGCGACGAGCGCACGCGCGACGAGCCGGCCGCCGTCCGTCGAGACGACGTGGAAGCCGGCTTCCCGCACGATCGTCGCGAGCTCGACGGTCGAGTAGAGCCGCACGTCATGGCGCAGCAGCCGCTCCTGCCCGCCCGCCGTCGACACGCGCAGCGTCCCGCGCGTCCGCCCGCTCGGCGGGTCGTATTCGGTTTCGAGCCTGTAGTCGACGCTGCCGGCGCGGACGCCGTCCCGGGAGGCGGCGTTCTGCGCGAGCCAGAACGGCGTACCGCCGGTGATCAGCAGCCCCTCGTCGACGACCTGGCGCCGCAGGCGGCGGAAGAGACGGCGCTGGTCGGCGTCCGAGCCCCAGCCGAGGCAGTGCACGCAGAGCGCCGCATCCACGACGCCGATCGGCCACGGTTCGCCCGCGAGCGGGTCGACGAGCTCCCAGCGCACGGCGAGGCCGGCCTCGTCGGCGCGCCGCCGCGCCACCTCGAGCGCCCACGCCGAGACGTCGAGCCCGACGACGTCGAAGCCAGCCCTGGCGAGGGCGATCGCCCGCGTGCCCACCCCGCAGCCGACGTCGACTATCCGTCGCCCCGGTGCGCCGTCCTCGGCGATCCGCGTCAGCTCGCCGGCTTCGTGGGCGCACTCGGCGCCATGCTCGCGCTCGGCCAGCAGCCAGAAGTCCGCGTCGAAGTAGTCGCAGTACCAGCGCCTTACCGGAGCTCGGCGTTCAGCCGCCACGACGACGTTCACCAGGCTCGGCTCAGAGAGGGGTCGCGAGGATCTCGCGGATCTTCCGGCCGCTCGGCTTTCGCATGGCCGCCTCTGACGGCTCGTAGAGGAAGAACATGTGACCACCCGGGTCCTCGCACGTTGCGACGACGCCGATGTCGAGATGCTTGATTTCCGCGAAGCCGGGTCGCTTCTCCGAGATCGTCCGGACTGCCTGCTCGACGTCCGGCACGTAGAAGACGGGAGCCGCGCCCTTCATGTGCTCCACGTCGAGGTCGCGGGGCGGGCAGCCGTGCTCGGCGACCTCGACCACGTCCCTCGTCGGTTCGAAGAAGTGCGTCGTCAGGAGGAGGCCGCCGGTGTCGTACTTGATCACACCTTCTTCGTCATCGGTCGTCTGCTGGCTGCAGGGCCCGCCTTCGAGGTCGCGCAGGCCGAGGTCCTGGTTGTAGAAGACCTCCGCCTCGTCGGCGTCCGGGACGAAGAAGAAGACGTAGAAGAGTTCGTAGCCGGCCAGTGTGAGCTCGCCCGCGCCAGCAGCCCGCGTCGTTCCGCCAAAGCTCGCCGCGTGGCCGTTGCGCCGCTCGCGCGCACGCATCACGGCCGCGATCCGCTGCCCGCTCGGCCAGGTCATGGCCTGCTCGGAGGGCTCGTAGAGCGTCAGCCAGTGCCCGTCCGGGTCGTAGAAGTCTGCGATCCCGCCGACCGAGTACCAGACCGCGGGAATGAACTCAACCCCCCGCGCTTCCAGAGAGGCCTGGATGGCCTTCAGGTCGTCGACGAGGAACACGATGTCCGTAGAGTTGTCGCGCCCGTCTGGGAGCACGATCTCGTAGTCGTCGGCGCGGTTCAGCGCGAGGATGACCTCGCCGGCGTCGAATTTGACCGACACGTCGTCGTCTTCGATCACGTGCAGGCCGAGCGTCCCCTCGTAGAACGCCCGCGAGCGCTCCAGATCCCTGACGTAGATGAACAGGTAAACGACTCGAGTGTCCGCGATCATCTCGCTCCTCCTCTTCAGCGCGCCGTGGCTGGGCCGGCGGCGACGTCAATGACTTTGGAACCGCTTCCCCACGTGAGGCTCTCCTGCGAGGGCTCGTAGAGGCAGAACCGGTTGCCCGACGGGTCGTCGAACCGCGAGGTTCCGCCGATATCGCTGTAGGCGGGGTGTTTGTTGCCGAGGTCGAGGCCGCGAGCGTTGAGCGCCGCATGCGCGTCCTCGATGTCGGCCGTGTAGAAGACGAGCAGGCAAGTTTGCAGCCGCAGTTGGGCGCCGTCGGCGGCGCAGACGTCTTCCTCGAGCACCAGGTCGATGCTTCCGGTTTTCAAGCGCGCCGTCTGCTCGGCCTGGTCGAGGACCTCGAGATCGAGGACGTCGCCGTACCAGCGGATGGACTCGACGAGATCGCGAACAGTGAGGCGCAGCTCCTCGACGACCGGGGGGCCGAGCCCGGTGGCGCGGAGGAGGTAGTGGTGGCCGACCTCATCCGTGAAGAGCAGGCCGTCGGAGCGCGCCGTGATTCGGCCGTACGCGTGAATGCGGGACTCGAGGGCGCTGTCCGGCTCGACGGCGAGCACGGTCACGAGCCCGTCGGAGGCGTCGGCGCGAAACTTTGACGGCGACGAGAGGTTGAGCGAGAGGATCATGCTGCCGGCGTCGTATTTGACGACGCCGTGGCGGTGGTGCGGCAGGTGCGGCTCGATCTCGATCACGGGCAGCCCGAGAACCGACTCGAGCAGCTCGCGCTGGCGCGGCAGCCCGTGGACGTCCGCAAAGACATAGAGGAGGGGTGAGCCGCGGAGGCTCATCGAACCGCCTCTCCGACTCCGGCCGCCGCGGCGAGCTCGAGGAAGCGCTCGGGTCGCAGCCGCTCGAGCTCGTCCGGGTCGCGCCCGTCCAGGATCGCGGCCGCGAGAGACCGGCCGACGCCGAGCGCCAGCGGAAGGCCGTGGCCCCCGAAGCCGGCGGCGACCCAGCGGTCGGAGCCGTCGGGCCAGCGGCCCGCGATCGGGCGACCGTCGGGGGTCTCGTCCATGATCCCGGCCCAGCGGCGAGCGACCTCGAACGGCGGGAAGTCCGGGAAGGCCGCCGGCAGGAAAGCCGTCAGCGCTACCTGGACGCGCGGATTCAGCGCTTCACGCGCAGTCACCTCCGCGTCGGGGTCGGCACTCCGGCAGCCACCGAGCACGATCACACCGTCCGGCGCCTGTCGCCAGTACGCCGTTCCCCAGTCGACGGCCAGGCCGATCTGGAAGACCCGCTCGAGGGGAGCCGTCGAGAGCATCTGGCCGCGCACCGGGGTGATCACCCCGTCGAGCGGCAGGAGGTGCCTACTGCCGGCGCTGCAGGCGACGAGGGCCCGCCCCGCGCGGACCGGCCCGCGCGCCGTCGCGATCTCGACCCCGCCGCTGCGCTCGGACTCGAGCCGCAGCGCGGGCGTCTCGACGGTGAGCGTCGCTCCGCGGCGCACCGCCGCAGCGGCGAGGCCGTAGACGAACCGGGCGGGGTCGATCGCCGCCGCGGCCGGGAGCCAGCGTCCGCCGGCGAACCGATCATCGATCCGCATCCCGAGCAGCTCCTCGCACGCCCCGCGGTCGAGCGCATGCAGCGGCGCCGCCGCCGCAGGGCGGCCCGCGGCCTCTTCCCGAAACTTCTCCAGCACCGCCGGCGAGCTCGCGAGTGCGAGGTGGCCTGGCTCGTCGTAGCCGGCGTCGATCGCCTCCTCGCCGAGCACCTCCCGGATCAGCCTGGGGTCTTCGAGCGGCGAGCTGCCGGCGAGCATGAAGCCGGCGTTGCGCCCGCTCGCGCCCCACGCCAGCCGCCGCGACTCAAGCAGCAGCGGGCGGGCCCCGAGACGCGCCAGCCAGTACGCCGTCGCGACACCGATCACACCGCCTCCGACGACGACGACGTCCGCCTGGGCGGGGAGGGGCCGGGGTTTGCCGGGCGCGCCTGTGTCGAGGCGCTCGAGCCAGTGCGACGGCGCCCGGACTGCCGGCCGCGACCGTCGGGCGGCCGCGGGACGATGGGCCACGCGATCACCTGCATCCCTCGTGCGCAGCAACGTCCTCATTGGGCGAAGGACTACCCGAGGCGCCGCGCTAAGTCTTCTCGACCGTTGCCCTCTGGGCCGCGCTAGTACTGCATCAGCATGATCAGGTAGCCGTCGGGATCCTTGACGTAGGCAAGGAGACCGCCGAACTGCTCCCGTTCCGGCTCCTGGGCGATCTCGGCGCCACGGGTCCGCAGCTCCTCGACCGCCTTGTACGCGTCGTCGACGTAGAACGTGAGCTGCCCGCCGCCCTCCGGGTTCAGGCTGACCCCCTCCTTCGAGTGGTGCAGGCCGATGCTGATCGTCCCCGCGTTCAGCTGGCTCCAGTGCTCGGACTGCTCCTCGAGCTCGAGGCCGAGCACGTCCCGGTAGAACGCGACGCTCCGATCCATGTCGGAGACGATGATCATCACGAGTCCGAGCTTCCCGATCACCTTCGCACCTATCTTGTGTCGGCGCCCCACCGCAGGCGGGGCGCCGACACTCTAGTCCGTTTAGTTGCTACGCGGTCGCGAGCTCGGTCGTGTACTTCGCGAGCACGTCGAGGATGTCGCCGGGCCGGTTCGGGTACTCGGCGAACACCTCGTCGTCCTTCGTGACGACGATGTCGAACGCGGTCAGCTCGCCGGGGGTGAGCGTGCCGATCCGCGAGCCCGACTCCATGTGGATCAACCCGACGGGACCCGTTGACGAGTGGAAGTGCGTCCCGACGGGCGGATAGTGCGTGACGGTCGCCGGCCCGAAGATCAGCGGCGTCTCCGGGTCGGTCATCACCCAGCCGAGCGGCGTCTGAATCTTCCAGCCGACGCGCCAGATCGCCGTGCCGGGGAAATCGGACGAACCCTCGCCGTTCGACTTGACGATGCCGTTGTTCGGAACGTCGAAGTTCTGGCTGACGCGGATCGGGCCGAGTCCTTCGACCTCGAGCTCGCCGCCGTGCATGAAGATGTTCAGGTACATCTCGTTCTTGCCGTCGCCGTCGAAGTCGGTGCCGGGGCTGCGGTGCATCAGCACGATCCCGTTCTTCACGCTGAGCGGGAAGTCCTCGATCAACCCGTCGACGGTCAGTGCACACGAGCAAACACCCTTGAGCAGCTCGGTGCCGCCGGCCGACGGGAAGTTCGTGTTGAAGCCGCGGATCGCCTCGGTGAAGCTCTCGGTCGCGGCCTCCCGCGTGGTCAGCGAGTCGATCCTGTCCTGGACGGTCCGGCAACTCGAGTTGACCTCTGCCTCGGCGCGGTGGTGGAGCGATTTCCACCGGAACAGCTCGACGACCTTCGTCTCGCCGTTGTCAGTGCTGACGAGGATGTCCACGGGGTAGTCCCCCGCGAGCTCATTCTCGCGGAGCAGGGCCCACTTCTCCCGCACGGCCGCGACGAGGTCGTCCGCCGACTCCGTGTCCGTGTAGTAGGTCCCCAGCTCGATCAGGGACTCGTTGCGATAGATGCTGACACTCACGGCGTCTCCTCCCAAGCCAGAGCGCAGGGAACCCGCGCTCATCATTTGGCCAGGAGTACCAGAGGGCTTGCGTGACTTTCTTCTTCGCCGTTGCTGTTCGGCTCAAGCCGGCGCCGAGCCCGTGTACCGCGTCCGTGCGTCGACGAAGCAGAGCGGATTCCCGAACGGGTCGCGTGCATAGAAGGAGCGTTCGCCCCACGCCCGCGTCTTCGGCTCGTCGACGAGCTCGCAGCCGGCTCTGCGGGCGCGGTCGAAGCATGCGTCGAGATCGTCGACGGCGAAATACGTATGGGCCGTGTTCGGACCGGCGCCGGCGCCGTGCCCCTCCAGGTCTGGATCGACGCACACGAGGATCGCGCCGTCGCACGGGAAGTAGCAGCGGCCGGAGCCGACGCGGTCGCCTCGGAGCCCGAGCACCAGCTCGTAGCACAAGACGGCGGTCTCGATCTCGGTGACGTGGAGGGCCACGCGGAAAAGCTGCGGCCGCGGGCTCTCGTCGGGTGCGGCCGTCACGCCGCGGTGGGCTCGCCTACCTGCACGGCGCCAGCGAGCAGGGCGGGCGCGAGCAGGATCGGCGGGTCGGTCAGGCGGCGCGGGCGGAGCACCAGGTCGACGCGCCGAGACGGCCGGCCGGGCCGGACCGTCACCGGCTCCATGCTCGCGGCGACGAGGACGTCGCCGTCCTGGAGCAGCAGGTCGGTCCAGCCGCTCGACGGCGTGATCGAGACGCCGAGGAGGTAGAAGCTGCCCGTCCGGTCGGCGTCGAGCTCGTAGGTGCCGGGGGCCGCGGCGAGCGTGCAGCCTGCCGGCCGTCCCTCGGCAAGGCGGGTGGGGAACAGGCCGATCGCCGCGACGGCCTCCCCTTCCCCCTCGAGCTCGAGGTGCCCGGCCGCCGCGGATAGGTCGCTAGGCGACCGTGGCGGGGCGGCGAGGGACGGCTCGACGCAGGCCAGGTCGCCCCGGCGCGCGAGCTCGCGGAGCCGGCGTGGAGACATGCCGACGAGCCGGGAGAACTGCGACGTGAACGTGCCGAGGCTCTGATAGCCGACGTCGAGGCAGATCTCTGTGACGCTCAGATCGGAGGTGAGCAGGAGGCGCTTCGCTGCTTCGATCCGGAGCGCGCTAAAGAAGCGTCCGGGAGGGATGCCCGTCACGCTCCGGAACACGCGGTGGAAGTGGTACGGGCTGAAGAACGCGAGTGCCGCCAGATCCTCGAGCGAGAACCGCTCGTCCAGGCGCCGGCTCATGACGGCGATCACCCGTTCGACCGCCTCACGGTGGTGCGGCGTCTGCGCCTCGACCGGCGCGGTGAGCATGGCGCTTACCATCGCCGGGGACATTGATCGCGCTGGCGGATCGATGGAACGCCCGAGCAGCCCGGCGTTTGGGCACTCCCGCCGCGCGACCGTGCAGGTTGCGCTAGATCAGGCCCTGGCGGATCGCCGCGGCAACGGCATGGGCGCGGCTGTGGGCGCTCAGCTCGTACTCGACGTCGCGGATCAGGGTCTTGATCGTCCGCTCGGAGTAACAGAGCTTGTCCGAGATCGCCCGCGTGGTCTCGCCGGAGGCGAGCAACCGGAGCACCTCGAGCCGCCGGTCGTCGAGGCGGCGCGGCAGCGTCCGCGCCGAATTCGGCGCGTCGACCCGCAGGCCCGCGGCGGCAGCGCGAACGGCGGCGACGAGCTGTTCCGCGGTCACCATGCCGAGCGAGACGGTCGCGTAGACGCGCGGGTCGTGGCCGCTCGAGTTCGGCCCGACGTCGTCGAAGACCACGATCGGGCAGTCGAAAGTGGTCGTCGAGAGGGCGAGCACCGAGACGATCGCCACGTCGATGTGCCGTTCGGGCGGGTCGAGGGGCACCGCGAACGCGACCGTCAGGAACTGATCCTCCTCGAGGCAGCCAACGATCCCACGGCGCAGGACATCGTGCTCGTGCACGATCCCGATGCACTTTGGCTCGACCACGGTTCCCCATTCTTCGGTTCGGGTGCGGATCAGCCGCAGTGTGCGTGACTGTCGTCTCCGACGCGCCTCTAGTCAAGTCGCCGTCGCGCGACGTGTCAAGGCCGCCCGGCCCGGGACGTTCGGTGGGGAACCAACTGGGTGTGGCTGTGCTGCCCGATCGGGCAACGCCGGCGTGCCGAGCAGCTGGGGGACGTCGCGGCCGAAGCGCCAGCGACCGAGTGAGCCCCGCGGCGGCCGATGCCCGGTCGCGGCACGCTTGGCTGCCCGCACGACCGCGGCGGCGGGCGGACGTGCTCCCGGACGCCCGCCCTTCTGGACGTAGGCGACCGGTCGAGATGGTGTTTCGATCAGCGCGTGGGGACGAGTGTCGATCCCGTGCTCGCCCAGAGCAGGGCCCGGAGGCTTGCGGCCCCCTCTCTCCTCGACCGGGTCGCCGCCCGGTGGATCCGGATCGCGCCGCGCGAGACCGATTTCGACGTGCGCGGGTTCGCGCCGGGCCCGGCCTCGGTGCGGCAGCTGCTCGAGCTGCACGGCGCGAGCTTCGCCCACGGCTTCAACGCGGCGGTGGCGGCGCCGGGGACGGCCGAGTTCGACGCGCGTCTCGCCGCCGTTGCCGGCGAGGAGCGTGGCTTCGCCTTCGAGGGCGCGGGGATGGCGCTCGCGCTGCTGGACTTGATCCTGCCGGGGCGGCCGCGACGGCTCGCGGCGCTCCTGCGCGGGCCCGGCGCCCCCCACGTCTACATGATCCACGTTGGTTCCGGCTGGGCGCTCGCGCGCCTCCGCCGGCGCCCGTGGGGACGCCTGCCGCTCGATCCCCTGCTCCGATGGCTTGCGCTCGACGGCTACGGGTTCCATGACGCGTTCTTCCACCCCGACCGCGTCGTCCGCGGGCGGCGGGTGCCGCGCTGCCTCGACGCCGAGGCCGCCCGCGTTTTCGACCAGGGAGTCGGCCGGGCCCTGTGGTTCGTCGACACTGGCGATCCTGAGCGTGTCGCGCGATCCGCCGGCTCGTTCGAGGAGCGCCGCCGCGCCGACGTTTGGAGCGGCGTCGGGCTCGCTGCGGCATACGCCGGCGGTCTCGAGCCCGAGGGACTCGAGCAGCTCGCTTCTCTGGCCGGGCCGTTCCGGCCGCAGTTGGCGCAGGGCGTCGCCTTCGCGGCGACGGCGCGGCTCCGCGCAGGCAACCTCGTCCCGCACACCGAAAGTGCCTGCGCGATCGTCTGCGGGGTCGACGCGGCGGGCGCAGCCGCGGTGACCGACAACGCGCTAGCAGCCACGGGCGGCGGCTCGACGGCGGCGGACTATGAGCGCTGGCGCACCGCGATCCGCACCGAGCTCACGGCATGAGCAGTTTCCTGCGCGCGAACGCCACCCGGATCGTCGCCGTCATGATCATCGCGCTGTGCGCGTGGCTGACGCGGCTCCCGTCATACAGTGCCGCCGAGCGCGCGACCCTCGCGAAGAGCTTCGCATTCGACCGGCAGCCGCTCGCGATCGCTGCGCCGCCCGTGCGGAGCTCGCGCACAGTCGAGCCGTCGCTCCGCACGATCGCCGGCTGGATCTCGGCCGTCGGGGCCGCGGTTTCGCTTTCCGATCTCGACCGCGACGGGCTCCCGAACGACGTCTGCCTCGTCGACCCGCGCTCCAACAAGGTGACGGTCGCGCCCGCGCCGACGACGGGGGCGCGCTTCCGACCGTTCACGCTCGAGGCCCGGCCGCTGCCATACGACCCCGCGACGACGGCGCCGATGGGCTGCCTTCCCGGCGACTACAACGAGGACGGGCGGACCGATCTACTCGTCTACTACTGGGGGCGTACGCCGATTCTGTTCCTGCGTCGCGCAGGCCGTTCGCTCGGCCCACGCGCGTTCGTCCGCCAGGAGCTCGTGCGACCTGTCGCCCGCTGGTACACGTCCACGATCACCTCGGCGGATGTTGATGGGGACGGGCACCCGGATCTCGTCGTCGGCAAGTACTTCCCCGACGGCGCCCGCGTCCTCGACGCACACGCGCAGCACGACCCCGCCATGCAGATGCAGGACTCGATGTCGCGCGCAACCAACGGCGGCCATGACCGGATTCTCCTCTGGCACGCGGCCGGCCCGGGCCGCGCCCGCTTCGTCGAGGCGGTCGGGGCGCTCTCGACCGGCGTCGCAGACGGCTGGACGCTGGCGATCGGCGCGGCCGACCTGAACGGCGACCTCCGACCCGAGCTGTACTTCGCCAACGACTTCGGCCCCGACCGGCTTCTGTACAACGAGTCGACGCCGGGGCATGTCCGCCTGAGGCTCGTCACCGGTCGCCGGAGCCTGACCACGCCGGCATCCAAGGCACTCGGCCACGATTCGTTCAAGGGGATGGGCGTCGATTTCGGCGACCTGACCGGGGACGGGCGGCTCGACATCTTCGTCAGCAACATCACGAGCCAGTTCGCGCTCGAGGAGAGCAACTTCGCGTTCATCGGCACCGGCAGCACCTCCGAGCTGTCCCGGGGCCGGGCGCCATTCGTCGACCGGAGCGAGCCGCTCGGCGTCTCGCGGAGCGGCTGGGGCTGGGACACGAAGATCGGCGACTTCAACGACGACGGCGTCAACGAGATCGTCCAGGCGACCGGCTTCCTGCGCGGGAGCGTGAACCGCTGGCCGGAGCTGCAGGAACTGGCGATGGCGAATGACACGCTGGTGCATCACGCGAGCGCCTGGCCGCGTTTCCGGCCGGGAGACGATCTCAGCGGCCACCAGCACAAGGTTTTCTACGTGCGCGGGCCGGCCGGGCGGTTCGTCGACCTCTCCGGCGCGGTCGGCCTCGGCGAATCGATCGTCAGCCGTGGGACCGCGATGGGCGACGTGAACGGCGACGGGCTGCTCGATCTCGCGGTCGCCGACCAGTGGGCGCCATCTTATCTGTACCTGAACAAGGCGCCGGGCCCTCACCGCTTCCTCGGGTTGCGCTTGCTGCTTCCGCCGGCGGGAGTGCGCGGCGGGACCCGCGTCCTCGACGGAGCGCCGCCCCGCCTGCTCGCGCGCTCGGCGACCGGCGCCGCGGCCGTCGCCCGCCTCGCGGGCGGCCGGACGCTGATCGGGCAGGTTGACGGCGGTAACGGCCACGCGAGCGTCCGGGCGCCCGAGCTGCTGTTCGGCCTCGGCCGCCTCGCGGCGAGACGCCTGCGGGTCGAGCTCGCGTGGCGCGACAGCTTCGGCGTCGTCCGGCACGCGTCGCTCTCGCTGCGGCCGGGCTGGCACACGATCCTGCTCGCGCAGGAGCGTCGCTCGTGAGCCCGCTCGAGCGGCGGAACGCGGCGCTGAGGCGCTTCGCGCTCTCGATCACCGTGTTCACGATCGGCGGTGCGTTCCTGCTCGGCTTCGAGGACTCCTGGGCGCAGCCGCTCGTCGCGCTCGCGACCGCGTACCCGCTTGAGCTCGCGCTCGAGACGCTCGAGGCCTGGGCGCAGCGCCGGCGGCCGCGCTACCTCGGCGGCCCGTCCGCGTTCATCCACCATCTGCTGCCGGCGCACATCAGCGCGCTCTCGATCGCGCTATTGCTCTACCCGAACGCGCGGCTGATGCCGATCGTGTTCGCGACAGCCGTCGCGATCGGCTCGAAGTTCGTGATCCGGGCACCGGTTGGCGGCGGCTGGCGCCACTTCCTCAACCCCTCGAACCTCGGCATCACCGTGACGCTGCTCGCGTTCCCGTGGGTCGGGATCTCGCCGCCATACCAGTTCACTGAGAGCATTTTCGGGCCGTGGGACTGGGTCCTCCCCCTCGGGATCCTCGGAGCCGGGACGATGCTGAACGCCAAGCTGACGGGGAAGCTGCCGCTGATCCTCGGCTGGGCGGGCGCGTTCGCGGGCCAGGCGCTCGTTCGGAGCACCGTCTTCGGGACGCCGCTCGTCGCGCCGCTCTTGCCGATGACGGGGCTCGTCTGGGTCCTCTACACGAACTACATGATCACCGATCCCGGCACGACCCCCATCGCGCGGCGCCCTCAGATCGCCTTCGGCGTCGCGACGGCCGCGACGTACGGCCTGCTCGTCTCACTCCACGTCGTCTTCGGCCTCTTCTTCGCGTTGACGCTCGTGTCCGCCGCCCGCGGCGTCGGCCTCTACCTCCTCGCGGCCCGCGCCCACGTGCGCGCGCCCTCACGCGTCCTCGCGCCCGCGGCGCCGTGAGCGCGATCGCCATCGTCGGTATGGCGTGCCGCTATCCGGACGCGGACTCGCCGGAGGAGTTGTGGCGCAACGTGCTCGCCCAGCGGCGGGCATTCCGGCGGATCCCACCGGAGCGGCTCCGCGCCGAGGACTACCTCGCGGCAGACCGCGCCGCGCCGGACCGGACGTACTCGACCCAGGCTGCCGTCCTGGAGGGGTGGGAGTTCGACCGCGTCCGGTTCCGCATCTCCGGCAGCACGTTCCGGTCCACCGACCGGGCCCACTGGCTCGCTCTCGAAGTTGCCGCCGGCGCGCTCGCCGCCGCCGGCTATCCCGACGCGGCGGGGCTCGACCGGGAGCGGACGCTCGTCGTCGTCGGCAACACCCTCACCGGCGAGTTCTCCCGCGCCGGCTTGCTGCGCCTGCGCTGGCCGTACGTGCGCAGGGTCGTCGCAGCCGGGCTCGCGCGCGAGGGCATGCCGGAGCGCGAGCGGGCGCGCGTGCTCGCCGAGCTCGAGCAGGACTTCAAGGCGCCGTTCGAGCCCGTCGGCGAGGAGACGCTCGCGGGTGGGCTCTCGAACACGATCGCGGGCCGGATCTGCAACACGTTCGACCTCAAGGGCGGCGGCTACACGGTCGACGGGGCCTGCGCCGCGTCGCTGCTCGCCGTCGCGAACGCTGCGGCCGCGCTCGAACAAGGCGACGCGGACGTGGCCGTTGCCGGCGGCGTCGACCTGAGCCTCGATCCGTTCGAGCTCGTGGGGTTCGCCAAGGCAGGCGCGCTCGCGGCGGACGAGATGCGGGTCTACGACGCGCACCCGCAGGGCTTCTGGCCGGGCGAGGGCTGCGGCTTCCTCGTTCTGCGCCGGCTGGAGGACGCGCTCGCTGACGGCCTGCGGCCGGACGTCGCGATCCGCGGCTGGGGCGTCTCCTCGGACGGCGCCGGCGGGATCACGCGCCCGGAGGTCGAGGGTCAGGTGCTGGCCCTCCGCCGCGCGTACGCGCGAGCCGGCTTCGGCATCGACACAGTCCCGCTCTTCGAGGGTCACGGCACCGGCACGAGCGTCGGTGACGCGACCGAACTCGCGACACTCGCGCGCGCGCGGGCCGACGCCGGTGCCACGGGCCGGGCCGCGATCGGCTCGGTGAAGGCGAACATCGGCCATACGAAGGCGGCGGCAGGGATCGCGGGCCTGATCAAGGCGGCGCTGAGCCTCCGGGAGGAGCTCGTCCCGCCGGCGACCGGCTGCGTCGAGCCGCACGCGGAGCTCCGGCGAGACGGGGCAACGCTGCGGATCGCGTCCGAGGCGGAGCCGTGGCCCGAGGATGCGCCGGCGCGCGCGGGTGTCAGCGCAATGGGGTTCGGCGGCGTCAACGCCCACGTCGTGCTCGAGCGGGTCGGGCCGCGGCGGCGGCGGCGGCTGACCGGAGCGGAGCGGCGCTTGTCGCGCTCGCCGCAGGATGCGGAGCTTTTCTTGTTCGGCGGCGGGCGTGTCGAGGTCGCGGCCGCGGTCGAGGCCGTCCGCGCCGAGGCGGGAGCGCTCAGCCTCGCCGAGCTCGGCGACCTCGCCGCGGCGCTGCATGCGCGACTGCCGGAGGGCCCCGCCGATGTCCGGGCGGCGGCCGTCGCATCGTCGCCCCGCGAGCTCGCGCACGCGCTTGACGCGCTGGCGGCTGCGCTCCCGCAAGGCGGCGCTTCGTCGGTCGACGCCGCCGCCGGCTTCGCGCTCGGCTCCGGCCCGCCGGCCCGCGTCGGCCTCCTTTTCACCGGCCAGGGCGCGCCGGCGACCGCCCACGGCGGCGCGCTCGCGCGGCGCTTCCCGTTCGTGCGCGCGCTCTACGCGCAAGCCGGGATCGACCTGCAGGCCGACCTCGTCGAGACGGCGGCGGCGCAGCCCGCGATCGTCCTGGCGTCGCTCGCGGGCCTCGAGCTGCTGCGCCGCCTCGGGGTCGAGGGTGCGGTCGCCGTCGGCCACAGCCTCGGCGAGCTGACGGCGCTGCATTGGGCCGGGGCACTCGACGCGTCCGGCGCCGTCGAGCTCGCCGCCGCGCGCGGCCAGGCGATGAGCGAGCTCGGTGAGCGCGGCGGCGCGATGGCGAGCCTTGCCTGCGACGTCGAGGTAGCAGCCAGGCTCGTCGGCGGAACCGGTGCCGTCGTTGCCGGGCTCAACGGGCCGCGCCGGACCGTCGTCTCGGGCAGCGAGCCGGAGGTCAACGCCGTCAGCTGGCGCGCGGCCGCGGAGGGCATTGCCGCGACGCGGCTGCCCGTGTCGCACGCCTTTCATTCGCCGCTCGTCGCCGCGGCGGCGGCGCCCCTGGCCGACGCGCTCGTCCGCACCGAGCTCGCGCTGTTACGGCGCCGCGTCGTCTCCACGGTCACCGGCGAGCCGCTCGCGGCCGACGCCGACCTCCGTGAGCTGCTCGTTCGGCAGGTGACCGCGCCCGTGCTCTTCGCGCCGGCGCTCGTCGCTGCCGCGTCCACCGCCGACCTCCTCGTCGAGGTTGGGCCTGGACGGGTGCTCGAAACGCTCGCGCGCGACGTGACCCGGGTACCGGCGGTCTCGCTGGACGTCGGCGGATCGTCGCTTCGCGCGCCGCTCGCCGCGGCGGCCGCGCTGTACGCGTTCGGCGCCCTTTCACGGCCAGGAACGCTGTACGCGGGACGCTTCGTGCGGCCGTTTACGCTCGGAGCCCGACGATCGTTCCTCGCCAACCCGTGCGAGGCGGTCCCCGTGGTCGAGGATACGGCCCCCGTGTCGGTCACGGCGGCGCCGGCCTTGGAGGAGCCGGCGGCAGCGACGGACGACGCCCTCGCCGTCGTCCGCGCGCTCGTCGCGAGCCGCGCCGAGCTGCCGCCCGAGGCGATCCTCCCGGAGAGTCAGCTGCTCGGTAACCTCCATCTCAGCTCGATCGCGGTCGCCGAGATCGCTGCGGCTGCGGCGCGCCGGCTCGCGCTGACACCGCTCGCCGCCCCCGGCGAGCTCGCGACGGCGACGGTTGGCGAGCTGGCCGAAGCACTCGAGCGACTCGCGACGACGACGGCGGCTCCCGAGCCTGCGAGCCCGTCGGGCGTCGCCTCCTGGACGCGCGCGTACGAGTGCGTTCTCGTCGAGCGAGCGCGGCCGCCCACGCGCGCGGCGTCGACTTGTTGGCACGTTGTCGGCCCGCCCGGCCACCCGCTCACCGCGGCGGCCCGGGACGCGTTCGCGGGCGACGGAGAGGAGGACGGAGTCGCGCTCGTCCTGGCAGGCGAGCGCAACGAAGCGGCGCTACGGCTGCTCGTCGAAGCCGCGCGCGCGGTGCACGAGCGGCGACCGCAACGGTTCGCGGTCGTCGAGCGCGGCCCGGTCGCCGGCTCGTTCGCGCGCGTGCTCCACCTCGAGCACGGCGTCGAAACCTGCGTCGTCAGCGTCGAGGGCGAGGCTGACCTCCGCCGTGCGCGTGAGGAAGCCGAGTCGGCCCGGGGGTATCGCGAGGTGCACTTCGTACGTGGGTCCCGTCGCGTGCCCGTCCTCCGCCCGCTCGAGCTCGACCCGGGGCCATGGCCGCTCGATCCCGGGGATGTCCTGCTCGTCACCGGTGGCGGCAAGGGAATCGGCGCCGAGTGCGCGCTCGCGCTGGCCCGTGCGCGCGGACTCGTGCTCGCACTCGTGGGCCGCTCTGACCCGGCCGGCGATCCCGATCTCGAGGCGAACCTGCACCGGTTCGGCGCGGCTGGCGTCCGGCACCTCTACGTGTGCGCCGACGTCGCTGATGCGGAGGCCGTCCGCGCGGCCGTGACCCGCATCGAGCGGGAGCTCGGCCCGGTCGCCGGCGTGCTGCACGCGGCCGGCGTGAACGCGCCCGCGCTTCTGCTCGATGTCGACGGGGAGACGCTCGCCGCGACCCTCGCGCCGAAAGTCCTGGGCCTGCGGAACGTTCTCGACGCCGTCGACGCAGGTGCGCTGCGACTCGTCGTCGGCTTCGGCTCGATCATCGCGCGGACGGGCTTGCGCGGCGAGGCGCACTATGCGCTCGCGAACGACTGGCTCGGCCTGCTCCTCGACGACCTGAGCCGAGGCGCGCCGGCGTGCCGGTGCCTGACTATCGAGTGGTCTGTGTGGGCCGGCGTCGGGATGGGCGAGCGGCTCGGCACGATCGACGCTTTGGCCCGCGCGGGGGTTGCGGCGATTCCGGTCGACGACGGCGTCCGGCTGCTGACCGAGCTGGTCTGCGCTCGCGGGCTGCCGTCGTCTGTGCTCGTCACAGGCCGCTTCGGGGTGCCCCTGACGGTGGAGCTCGAGCGGCGCGATCTGCCGCTGCTGCGGTTCCTGGAGCGGCCGCAGCTCGAGTACCCGGGTGTCGAACTCGTGGTCGAAGCGGAGCTCTGCGCGGCGACCGATCCGTATCTCGCGGATCACGTGTTCGACGGGGTGCCGCTGCTCCCGGCCGTCGTCGGACTCGAGGCGATGGCGCAGGCCGCCGCGCCGCTGCTCGCGACGGACCGGCCGTGCTCGCTGGAGAACGTCGAGTTCGCCCGGCCGGTCACGGTGCCGCCGGACGGGACGCGGCGGATCCGGCTCGCTGCGCTGCGGCGGCGCGACGGCGCCGTGGACGTTGTGCTCCGCTCGGACGAGACGGGATTTCAGATCGACCACTTCCGTGCGACCTGCCGGCGGACGGCGCGCCTCGCCCGGACGGCCGCGGCCCCGGCGCCGCCGGCGCGCGTCCCGCTCAGCCCGGACGAGGTGTACGACGCGCTGCTCTTCCACGGCCCGCGCTTCCGGCGCCTGCTCGGGTACCGCGCCCTCGCTGCGCGCTCGTGCACGGCCGAGGTCGAGTCGCGTCCGGCCGAGCCCTGGTTCGGCGCGTTCCTCCCGCAGCGGCTCCTGCTCGGTGATCCCGGCGCCCGCGATGCGTTCGTTCACTTGCTCCAGGCGTGCATTCCGCATGCGCGGGTGCTGCCCGTCGGGGTGGAGCGGATCGTGACCGACGGGCTATCCGAAGGCATCATGCTCGTGTCGGCGCGCGAGCGCGATGCCGACGGCGACACCTTCCTTTGGGACGTCGAGGTTCGCGACGAGAACGGCACCGTTTGCGAGTGGTGGGACGGGCTGAGGCTGCGCCGCGTCGCGGCCACCACACAGCCGGAGCGCTGGCCAGCACCGCTGCTCGTGCCGTACCTCGAGCGTCGCCTCGCCGACATCGCGAGGATATCCCTGGGCGTCGCGCTCGTCCCACGCAACGGCGCCCCGCAGCGCGTCGCCTCGGACGCCGCGATCGCGGCGGCCGCGGGGCGCCCCGTGCGGGTGGAGCGCCGCGCCGACGGCAGACCGGAGGTCGCGGGCGCCGGCGTCTCCGCCGCGCACGTCGACGGGATGACGCTCGCGGTCGCCGGCGACGGCACGGTGACGTGCGACCTCGAGACGGCCGTCCTTCGCGGCGAGGCGGTCTGGCGCGACCTTCTCGGCGCCGACCGCCTCTCGCTGGCCGGTCGCGTCGCCGCCGAGCTCGGCGAGGAGCTCGACACCGCTGCCGCGCGCGTCTGGGCGGCTGCCGAATGCGCGCGGAAGGCAGGGCTCTCGAACCGGGAGCCACTCGCGCTCGCGACGAAGTCGCCCGACGGGTGGATCCTTCTGCGGGCGGGACGGTCGTCGGTCGCGACGTACGCGACGCGTCTGACCGGCGTGGAGCCGCCGGTCGCGCTTGCCTTCCTGATCGGGGACTCTCGGTGACGCCGACCTTCGACTACGAGCACATCGTCACCTTCGACGAGACGAATGTCGTCGGCAACGTCTACTTCGTCAACTACCTGCGCTGGCAGGGCCACTGCCGCGAGTTGTTCCTGCACGACCGTGCGCCCGGCGTGGTCGCGGAGCTCCAGGACGGATTGGCGCTCGTGACGACGCGCTGCTCGTGCGACTTCTTCGCCGAGCTGCTCGCATTCGACCGGATCGTCGTCCGGATGAGCCTCGCCGATCTAAGCCAGCACCGTGTGACGATGCGCTTCGACTACGTCCGCCGCCAGGACGGTGTCGACGAGCTCGTCGCGCGGGGCGAGCAACAGATCGCGTGCCTCCGGCGTGACGGCGAGACAAGTGCGCCTGTCCCCGTCCCCGGCGAGCTGCGCGCGGCCCTCGAGCCGTATGCGGCGCGGGAGCTCGTGTGACGAAGCCCCGCGTCCTGCTGATCGGCGGCAGCCTTGCCTGCCCCTCCCACACCGGCGCCTTACTGCGTGCTGCCGAGCGAACCCTCGCCGTGCACGGCGCCGGCACCTGCCTCTGGGACGTCGCCTCGCGCCGGCTGCGCCCGCCGGAGCCGGGCGGCGCCGCTGACCCGGGGGCGCGCGTCCTCGCCGCGGCCGCGACGACCGCAGACGCGCTCGTTATCGCCTCGCCTCTCTACCACGGCTCGTACTCCGGCGTCGTCAAGGACACGCTCGACCACCTCTCGGCGCGCGAGCTCGAGGGCAAGCCGGTGGCGCTGCTCTCCCACAGCGGCGGCTTTCCCTGCACGCAGGCGCTCGACCATCTGCGGCAGGTCGTGCGTGCGCTGCTCGCCGTCGCAATACCGCGCCAGGTCGTGACCACGAATGCCGACTACCGGCTCGACCGTGACCGGTACAGCCTCATCAACAAGGCGATCGATGACCGGCTCGGCGCGCTCGCCGAGCAGCTCGTGTGGACGGCGCTGCGGCTCCGTCCCGACACGCACGAACCACCCGCGAACGGTGTCCCGGCCGCGCGCCGGTCGCGACCGCTCACGGGGACAACGCAAAGGAGGACCCGATGACGGATATCGCGCACACGACAGTGGTGGGGTCGTACACGGTTCCCGACTGGTACGAGACGCTCGGGCGGGCGGTCGAGCGGGGGCGCCTGAGCCCCGAGGCTTTCGCGGACGCGAAGGGGTGGGCCGCACGGGCGGCGGTCAAGGATCAGGAGGCGGCGGGCATCGACGTGGTCAGCGACGGTGAGCTCTTCCGGCGTGACGATAACCGCTTCGGGCCGCCGAACGCGATGATCAACCACTTCGCCGGCAGGATCCCGGGCTTCTCGGGCGAGCTGCGCGAGAAGCGGGGGATCACGCCCGTCGCGCCAGAGGCGTCCCTGCCGGCTCCGGTTGTCGTCGACGAGCTGCGCCCTGCGCCGCTCGGCCTGGTCGACGAGCTGGTCTTCCTGCGCAGTGCGACGGACCGCCCGGTGAAGATCGCGCTGGCCGGGCCGCACATGTTCGCCTGCATCGCGTGGGATGAGCACTACGGCGCGCGCGAGCACGTCGCGGCGGCGATGGCCGAGGTCGTCAACGCCGAGTTCCTGCGCCTGGATGCGGCCGGGTGCGATGTCATTCAGCTCGACGAGCCGATCGTGTGGTTCCTGGCGCAAGACCAGGAGTGGGCGGTCCGCTGCATCAACCGCTGCTTCGAAGGTGTCAGCCGTGCGCGCCGCGCGCTCCACCTCTGCCAAGGGAACTACAACCCGGACCCGGCGCAGCACGTCGGCCTCAGGATCTTCCCCTCGCCGTTCGAGGCGATCCTGCCGGTGCTCGAGGGAGCCGAGGTAGATGTGCTGCTGCTGGCGTTCTCCGGCCTCGGCATCGAAAACCTCGCGGCCCTGCGCGAATTCCCCCGGGACAAGGCGTACGGTGTCGGCGCGGTCGACGTCCAGACTCACGAGGTGGAGTCGCCGGACGCGGTGGCGGCGACGCTCGAGCGCGTGGGCGCCGAACTCGACGCCTCCGAACTGATCGCCGTCCCTGACTGCGGACTGAACCATTTGCCGCGGGACATCGCGTTCGCGAAGTTGCGCTCGCTCGCGCAGGGGGCCGCGCTCGCCCGGGGCGTCGCGGCTCCGGCGGCCGTCGCATGACAGTCTGGACGATCGACGCGGAGCCCGGAGCGGGCGGGCGCGAAGTCGCGCGCCGACTTGCGGAGCAGGCGTGCGTACCCCTCGTCGACGGCTGGCTGACGACCGCGCTGGCGCTCGAGCTTGGGACGACGATTGGAGACGCGCAACTCATGGAGGAGGCCGCGTCGTCCAGGCTCGTCCGCTACGGCCTCGCAATCGGGCTGACGGCGCGCGTCGCGCCGGAACTCGCGCACGAGCTCGAGCTGCGGGGCCGCTGCCGCGCCGCGCTCGAGCGCACCGTGCGGGACGCGGCCCGTACGCCGTGCGTGATCCTCGGGCACTGCGCGTACACCTCCCTCGCCGACCACCCCGGCGTCTTACACGTGCGCATCCGCGCGCCCCGCGAGTGGCGCGCGCGCCGACTAGCCGCCGACCGCGTCCTGCCTCTACCGCGCGCAGGGCGCGAGATCGACCGCGCCGACCGCCGCCAGCGGGACGCTGCGCGACGGATCTTCGGCCGGGGGGCGGGCGATCCCGCGTCGTTCCATGTCGTCTGCGACGCGAGCCGCCTCGCGGTCGACACGATTGTCGACCTGCTTCTCCTTCTCGGCGGCAGGTCCGTCGACGCTGCCGCCCGGGCGCTCGCGCACGCGTGATGAAGGAGTTGACGCCAACATCGGGATCGATGTGCTGGTGCTGATTACGGTCGACCTTGCGCTCCTGCTCTCGCATCTGCTTAAGGGTGCCTCCGCGCCGTGAAATGGAATGTCGGAAAATCCGCGCCAGACGCTCTCCAGGCACTCAACACGTTTGTGCGGCGGGGTCTCGTTGTTTCGTTGAATTGAGTTTAGGTCGCCGCCTGTCGCAGTGGCTTGAGCGGGAAAAGAACAGCAAGAACTGAGAAGTCATCGTCCTTCATCCGCGCTACAAGAGGTGCGGCATGCTTCGAACAGGAGCGGTGCGGCTCGGCGTATTGGGAAGCGTCATCGCGCTCGACGTTGCTCTGTTCGCCATCTGGGCGTTCTTTGTAGCGACCGGGTTCAGTGGTGACATACCGAAGCACGGCTTAGAAGCCTTATGGGTGCCTTCGCTGCTCCTCGTGATTGCGGTCTTCGTCTTGGGAACGTTGGCCTACATGCCTCAGTCGATGGCTGTAATGGCTGTCGTGGACGTCGCTGCGGCCGCCGCGGGATCGGTGAGCGTCGCGCAAGTCGGCTCATCGTCTTCCTTCTGGCACGGGCCGTTCATCGTTTTCTTCGCCGTGCCACCGGCTCTGCTCCTCGTGGGAGGAGTCTGCGCGCTCCTCGAGCTTCTAAAGCATGGACTGACTGCATCGGTACGCGATGCGGTTGTCGAAAGCGAAGTCGCCGGCCACGGCTGGCGATCCGCCCGCCGCTCGGCGGCACGCTGAAACTCCTGGACCGGTTTCGCGTGGTATTTCTCGACGGGCCGGACCGAAATCGAACCTGCGACCGTTGGAACAGGGTTGTCCTCTCGGCCTCGAGCAGCGGAGCGTCCGGAGCAGCGACGGTGGATCAGACTGACGTTCGCGGGTCGGGACCGCATGACTGGAAACCGTCGGAAGCTGCCTCCGTCTAAGGTCGCGGGTCGCCGGCGGCCGGCGCCGCATAGAGCTTGCGAGGGTTCTCCGTGTGGTCGGACGCATCCGCTGCTAGAGGCCGAGAGGCTGGGTCGAGTGCTCAGAGACTCCTGAGTGGCTGGTCGGTGGCGATCGCCCAGACGAAGCCGGCGAGCTCGCGGGCGCAGGCTCGCCAGGGCTCCTGCTCGGCTGTCTCGCGGATCGCGCGCTCGAGCTGCTCGATCCGCGCGTCGACGAGGTCGTAGACTCGTGCATGGTCGGCGACCTCCGTATGTGGCTCTACCGGGCCAACCCCGGCAAACCCACGACAGATGCCATCCTGTCTAAGGACCCCTGCCGCCAGCACGAGCAGCCGCGTCACCGTTCCGGCTCATGTCAGCGCACTCCGCGTCCGCCTCGGCGAGGGCTCTCGCGATTGCTTCACAATGCACCGGCTCCAACCGAGGGTTCGTCTGAACGAATGCAATCCGCCGGAGGAGTGAGAGGCTCTCGTCCATGAAGCCCGGTGGGTAGTCGCGCCCCGGCGAATGCGACCAGGGATTGCTGCGCGCATCGATGCCGGCGTGCGCGATCATGGCGCGGAATTCGGCCGCCCAGTGCGCTCCGGTCGTGGGGAGATAGCGATCCGTGCTCATTGCCCGATAGCAGTGTTCGATTTCGCCTCCGGCGAACAGTTCGCGTGACGTTGTGACGTGTCGGATCCCGCGCGCCCGGACGGCTCGCGCGAAAGCACGACAGGCGTCTTCGTCAGAGAAGATGAGCGGAGTCATCCAGCCCGAGTCACCCGACGAATCATTCCCATGGACTCGGCGATACGTACGCGCCGGCCCCGCCAGTTCGAATATCAGGTCTCGTGCCTCGCGGAGGCGGCCGAGGAGCTGGTCGAGGCGCTCGATCTGCGCCAACGCCACGGCCCCCGTCAATTCGTTCATTCGTAGTCCGGTCGCAGGCATGATCCGATCCGTCACGGCAAGCGTTCGCTTACGGGCCGGGAACGTCCTGCCTCCCGTGTAGAGGACCGCGAACTGATAGACCGCGTCCGAGTTCGTCGCCAGGAAGCCTCCATCCCCAGCGGCTATGAACTTCATGAACTTGGTGCTGAAGGCTGCCACATCACCTATCGCGCCCAGCCGACGGCCGCGGTAGCTTACGCCGGCGGCTTGGGCGTTGTCCTCGAGCACTGCAATCGCATGTCTATCCGCAACCGCTCGCAGCGGCCCCAGGTCGCAGGGTGCTCCAAAGAGGCTGACCGCCATCACGGCCCGTGTCCGCTCCGTGATGTTTTTCTCCACGTCGGCGACGGAGACGCCGAGCGTCTCATCCACCTGAGCAATGACGGGAACGGCGCCACACAGAATGACGGCATCAGCGCAGCCCACCCAAGTCACGGCAGGCACGATGACCTCGTCTCCGGGGCCGACACCGAGTGCAAGCAGTCCCGCGGTGAGCGCGGCCGAGCCGGAAACCGTCGCGTGCACATGTTTCACGCCGAGCAGCGACTCCGCCGCCTGTTCGAAACGCGCAACGAACGACCTGGAGGAAGGAACTTCGTACCTCCAGAGCCTCTTGCTCCGAAGCACCTCGAGGACGTAGCGCTCCTCCGCCTCTCCGATCAGTTCCGCCCCCGTCCCGGTATATGGGACGTCCAAGTAGTTGGCGAGACCCGCAGACCGTAGCGCGCGCGCGTAGCGATCCTGCCCTAGTGCGTCCCGGATGACGGACAACACGACGGACACGACGGGCGGGGGCGCCGCGCCGGTGAGATGGCGAATCATGTCCGCGACCTCATCGTCGTCTTTCGTAACGAACGCCTTGCAGAACTCGCTCTGGGCCTCGTTATCGGTAATGGCCGCAACGGCGGCGGCCCCTAGGTCTTTGACCGCCTGACGGACCTCGTCATGGGACTCGTGATCGGCGAGAGCCGCGAGGCCGCGCTGGAGGTCTTTGAAATCCATGGCGTGCCGGAACCGTCGCGATATCGCGCCGCGAGAACCGCTATTTATCGGCGGTCGCGAGGGCAGGCACACCGGCACGGACACTCGGCTCGCCCTCTTGTATTGGCTCTCGCAGCAGCAAGACGTGTCCTGCCGGATCGGTGAACCGTGCGAGGCGCCCGATAGGACTGTCAGACGGCGAATCGGAGAACACGATTCCGCGCCGCGACAAGTCGGCTACTGCCTGCGCGAGGTGCGCGACCTGGAACGCCATCGCAACGCCGTCCGTCCCAACCGTCGCGACCCGAAAGCGCTTGTCGTCACTGTCGACGTGGTGAGTCGTCAGCATCGTTGTGCCGACGTCGTACTTGATGACGCCGCTCTCGACATCGGTCGGGACCCGGCGGCACGGCCCGCCTTCGACTACGTCGAGTCCTAGGCTGCCGCCATAGAAGTCCGCAGCGGCCTCCGGATCGCTAAAGAACAGAAACAGATATGCGATAAAGGCATCAGCAAGACCATCACCTGCGGCTGCGGCATCTGCACGTGGAACCTGTGTGAAATGTCGGGTCGGAAGATCAGCCGTAAGCGCCCTTAGCATGTCCCCGCTCGGCCGGCGCATGGCGCCCTCAGACGGCTGGTAAAGCGAAAACCAATGACCGTCCGGGTCAAAGAAGTCGGCCGTAATCCCAATCGAGTACTCGAGGGTTCTGGAGAACCGCAGGCCCCGTGCCTCAAGTGCGTCATGACAGCGGGCGAAGTCGTCAACCAAAATGGTGATATCGGCCGACCTGTCAAGCCCGTCCGCAAGCACAACTCCGTGCTCGGCGGCTGGCAGAAGGCAGAGCTGAACATGCCCCGCCGAGTACAGCGCAGCGTGCGAATCGACCGCAAGCACTCTGAGCCCCAAGGTGTGTTCATAGAACGAGCGAGACGCCACCATGTCAGACACGAATAACACGATGGTGTCGAGGTTGAGGCCGGTTTGTGTCACTGGCGACTCCAATGGCATCGTCGCTCCAATCGCATGGAACAGGGGACGCCTACCCGGGCGGTCGTATGGGCGATGGCAAACATAACCAGCGCGCGCACCGCGGTACTTCTCCTGCGTTGCCCAGTCAATCGCTGGGCCTGCGCAGCCCCGAACTCAGCGGACGCCCGCGGCCTCGGCGGCGCATGCGGACCGCGCGCCACGGATCTTGGCCCACGCCGCGAGCACCTCGGCCTCTCGCTCGGGTGCGAGGCCCGCGCGGCGGGGTGCCGACTCCGGACGGGAGCGATCCCAGGCCAGCGTGTCCTGAACTGTCTCCACGAGCGGTCGGAACTCGAGTCCGTCGCACAGCGCCTTGCGGCAGTCCGCGGTGCCGGCATCCGGCGCGCCGGGCATCCACACCGGAAGCTCCATCCGCGGCTTCACACCGGCCGACAGCAGGAACTGTTCGTTGACCCATGTGAAGGTCGCGTCGCTGCCGGTCGCGTCGCGGCAGGTCTCAAGAAGCGCCTGCATGGTCAGCGGTGAGGCAGGCCCGGTGGCGTTGTAGGCACCATGCAATCCAGCCTCAAATGCGACGAGGATCCAGGCGGCAAGGTCCCGCGCATCAATCAGCTGAACCGGGACGTTCGGGTCGCCTGGGGCGAGCACCTCCCCGCCCGCGGCGATCCGCCGGGGCCAACACGTGAAGCGATCGGTGGGGTCATAAGGGCCGGCGAGAAACCCGGCACGCACGATCAGATGCCGCTCCGGCATCATGGTGTCGAGAGTGCGTTCGCACATGGCCTTGTGCAGCGCGGCCGTCTCAGGAGTCCGCGGCGGGACGGTGGCGCCCTCGAGCGTTCGCAAGGGTGCATTCTCGTCGAGGCCGCGAACGTGCGGGAAACCCTGGTACACGGCCAAGGTCGAGATGAATGCATAGTTGTCCACGGAGTCCGCCAAGCGTTCTGCGGCGGCTCGGACCGCCTCTGCCTGGTTCCCCGAGGTGTCGATCACCGCGTCCCAGCGCCGCCCGTCAAGTGCGTTGAGGTCCCCGTCACGGTCGCCTCGCAGCTGCTCGACTTCCGGGAACGGTCCTTCCGGGTTGTGGCGTCCACGATTGAAGATCGTGATCTCGTGCCCGCGTTCGATGCCCGCGGAAACGAGATGGCGTCCGAGGAATACGGTACCTCCGAGGATGAGGAGCTTCATCGGGTCTCCGTCATGTTCGCGTCACCCTGATCGCCGCGCGGCCAGGAACCTCCGTCAGTTGATCACCGATTGGGATCGCGGCTGGTAGACCGGCAGCTTCAGTCCGTGGCAAGACCTGGACTCCGGGACGGCCTTCCACGATGTCGTAGCCGTTCTTCGACGGCGTCACTCCTCGCAGCCTCAACCCCGCGGCGGCGAAGAGTTCGCCGAATTCCCCCGCGGTGCGCTCACGACCGTGGCAGCCGACGAGCATCAAGAGATCCATGAGCTTGCCGGGGTAGAATGAGTTCCCCTTCGGAATCACGAACTCGATCACAAGCACGACGCCGGAGGGCGGCAACTGCCGGGCGCAGTTCGCCAGCACGCGGACAGCGTCGTCGTCGGCCAGCCCGTGCAGCACGCTCTTCAGGATGTAAGCGTCGCCGGTGGGAACCCCGTCGACGATGTCGCCGCCGACCGCGGTGCAGCGGTCCGCCACTCCCGCCCGCTGGAAGACCTCCTGTGCGCGATCCAGTACCCGCGGCCGCTCAACGAGGACTCCTCTCATCGCAGGGTGTGCGCTGAGGATCGCCGCCAGAACCTCGCCGGTCCCGCCCCCGACGTCGATGATCTTCTCGACGCCGGAGAAGTCGCGCTCGGCTAGCGCATCCGCGATCGGCGCGGTGTGACGCGACATCATCTCCCGGAAGATCGCGCCGGACTCCTCGTCCTGCTCGAGATACTCGAAGAACTCCGTCCCGTACAGCGACTCGAAGGCGGGCAAACCCGTGCGCACGCTCCACTCCAGGCCGCCGAACGCCTGGTAGCTCACGCCACCGGACCACAGCGCAAACGACCGCACGGAGTGTGGTGTCCCCGACTGCAGGGGCTCGGCCAGCGAGGTCAGCCCGAAGCGGTCCTCCTCGTCCTGCGCGAAGATACCGTGGGCTGCGAGGGCGCGAAGCAGGCGGAACAGCGACACGGGATGGGCACCCGCGGCTGCTGCGAGCTCGTCGCAGGGCTTCGGGCCGTCGCGCATCAGGTCGGCAATCCCAAGCTTCGCTGCGACAAAGATCGCCTGCTGCAGCTGGTTGCCGAGCAGCATTTGCGCGAGAGTCCTGGCAGGCGATGACGCGGCCGCGGCGGCCATAGGGCAGTCATATCGCCGCTCGAGGCGCGGTGTCTTCTCGCGGCTTGCTCTTGCAGCTCCCGAACTGTCAAGATCCGGGCTGCGTAGCCAGAGGCTGCTGCACTCGGGAAGGTTGAGCTGATCATGGTGATCGTCGCGGACACGGACCGCAGCGTCCGCTTCTACCACGACGTGCTCGGGCTGAGCGTCGAGTACGAGTCGGCAGTCTGGACGCAGCTTGACGCGGGCGCGGTCAGCATCGGTCTGCATGGAGCGAAGGACGGGCCGGGGCCGAAGCCCCGCAGCACGGTGATCGGGTTCTACGTGGATGATCTTTCCGCTCGCTGCACGACCTCGTAGCCGGTGACGGTGACCTTCCTCCCGGTCGCCGGGCGGCCGAGGAGCTGGCCTTTGTGCGTTCCGGTCATCTCCCATATGAGGATCACTTTGTCGCCTTTAGCCATCAGTTCCTTCACCACGTACTGTCCGTCCGGGAAACGCGATTGGACCGGTCGCGCCGCCTCCGGCGGTGCGCAGGATTTCCTCCCTCAAGCGCTTCTGCACCGGCATTTTCGTCATCTGCGGGTTGCCGGGGAAGGTCGAAGCGGAGCGGGCCGTGGGGGCGAGCAACTTCGGGACGACGGACGGATCGCGCTTGTTGAAGGCTTCGAGCATCTGCATCACGACGGCCTTGTTCCTGTCCTGGACTGAAGCACCGGCTGTTGCCATGAACACTCCTTCTTCGAACGACAAACGCGACCCCAGAGCGGGGCAGCTCCATCCTGGATCCGACGCCCGCCGCGAGGAGGAAATCCTCTTCCACCCAAGTGAAAGTCGCATCGCTCCCAGTCACGGTGCGGCACGTCTTGAGGAGCTCAGCAAACGGCAGTGGCGCACGGGCTGCGTTGAACACGCCTGTCGTGCACCACGCCCGTCGTGCACGACTCTGCGCGTGCGAGCATGCAACTGGCGAGGTCCCGCGCGTCGACGAACTGCACGGAGGATCCGCTCCGACCGGCGCGAGAACCTCACCGCCTGCTGCGACACGGTCGGCCAATAGCTGAAGCGAGCCGTCGGATCGTACGGGCCGGCGAGCAGTCCGGACCGGACGATCAGCGTCGGCGCCCGCAGGCGGTTCTTCAGGGCGTCGCCTTTCCTGAGTGCTCGTCGAGGCCGGAGACCCGGGGAAAGCCCGCGTACACGGCCAGGGTGGAGACGAACGTGTAGTGCTCGACCGCGTCCGCGAGCAGGTCCGCACTCGCCACGACGGCCGAGGCCATGTTGCCCGAGGTGTCGATCACAGCGTCCCAGTGCCTGCCGGCGAGTGGCGCGAGGTCGCCGTCACGATCGCCGCGCAGCTTCTCCGCGGCCGAGAAAGACGGTGCCGCCGAGGAGGAGCAGCCTCACTGGAGCAAGACGCTAAGCCGGCGCCCGGCGCCGGAATCTCCTTCCAGCTTGCTCGATTTCGACCGTGCCCGGGAGAGGCAAGCGGGAAGAAGCGGGCTCGTGTCGCCGACGCTAGGTTTGGGCAGTCCACGTGAACGCCCCGTCGTCGATCACCGAGGTCCTCGAGGCTGCGTGTCTCGGCACGCCCGACGCCGTCGCCCTCGTCGACGAACGGCGGCGACTGACCTTCGAGGAGCTGATCGCCGGTGCGGCCGCGCTCGCCGGCGAGTACCGCGCACGAGGGGTTACATCGGGAGAGCGGGTCGTCTGCTCGGTGTCGAACCGTGTGGAGCACGTCGTGGCAATGACCGCCGCATGGTGGGCCGGTGCGACGCACGTCTGTGCGGACTACCGGGCGACGGCGCACGAGCTGTCGCGCATTGTCACGCTGACCCAGGCGCGCGCGCTCGTCTACGAGCGCCCGGACGACGGGAACGACGCGGTGCGTCGACTCCGCAGCGACCACCCGTCGCTCGAGATCCTCACCGTCGACGGAGGCTTGCCGGTGACCGGCGCCTCCGCCGAGCGCGCCACGGTTCAGCCGGACGCGGCTGCGGTGGTCTTCGTGACGTCCGGAACCACCGGAACGCCGAAGGCGACCATCGGCTATCACGGCAACCTCGCGCAGCGCTGGTACCGCCTCTCGGGGTGGCTCCGATTCGCCGAGGACGACGTCCACCTCGCACACATGCCTCTCTCGCACGGATTCGGACTACTCACGGCGATCTCCGCGCTCATGGCGAACGGCAGCCTCGTCTTGCTCGACCGCTTCTCGCCCGCCAGAGCGCTGGACGCCGTCGAGCGCGAGCGTGTCACGGTGATCGGAGGTGCGCCCGCGCACTTCAGGCTGCTCCTCAGTCGGTTCGCGGAGGCTCCGAGTAACGTCAGCTCGCTGCGTCTCGGAATCGGCACCGCGGCGTCGTTCGAGCCCGAGCTCGTTCGGGAGATCCGTGCTTCGCTGGGACTGCGGATGGCGATCATGTACGGGTCGAGCGAAGGAGTCGGCGTCGCCACCGACGAGGAGGACGACGTTCTGCGCGGCGCGGTCGGGCGTCCGCGTCCCGGCTCCGTCACGATCCTTGCACCGGACGGAACGACCCTGCCGCCCGGTGCGGTAGGCGAGATCGCGTTCTCCCGCAGCGTGTTCCCCGTGCGCTACTGGGGGGACGCGACGCCCACGACCCCCTGGTACCACTCCGGGGATCTCGGACGACTCGACGAGGAGGGGCGGCTGTTCGTGCACGGGCGACTGGCGCACCAGATCGATCGCGGCGGCCTTAAGATCGACCCGGTCGAGGTCGAGCTCGCGATCGCAGCGCATGGGGGGGTCGCGGATGCTGCCGTCGTCGGCGTTCCGGACCCCGTCGTCGGGGAGCGCGTCTGCGCGTGTGTCGTCCCCGGCATGCGTGACGACCTCTCGCTCTCGGATCTCCGTGCCTCTCTCCGCGACGTGCTCGCGCCGTACAAGCTCCCCGACGACCTCTGCGTCCTCGACGAGATCCCACGCAGCGCGATCGGGAAAGTCGATCTCCTCGCGCTGCGAGCCAAGGTGACTCGAGCCGACCGCGAGAGCATCCGCAGCTCGCCGATCGCGACGGGAACACGATGAGGGCGAACGACGACCGGCCACCCTACTACCGCACGCTGTGGGAGCACTGCAACGCGAAGCCGGACGCCTGGGAGGACCACCCCTGGGGCGACACGGTGTTCAAGCTCGGCGACAAGATCTTCGCGTTCCTCGGGTCCCCCGACAACCCGGGCGCCACGGTGAAACCGCCGGAGGACGAGGGCGAAGGGCTGCTCGAGCTTCCCTACATCCACAAGGCCTCCTATATCGGCCGTTACGGCTGGGTCCACGTCTCCGTCGGCGACGACGAGGCTCTTCGCCTGGCCCTGGACTTGATCGACGACACGTACGAGCAGGTCGCAGCGAAGCGCAAGCGGAAACGCCCGCGCACGGGCTCGAGCTGACCTATTCCGCCGTCGTCACGACGATGTCGGCCAGCTGAATGAGCTGGAAGACGGACCGCATCACGACCCGGCACTCGGCATCCCCCTCCACGGTGGGTACTGCGTGCCAGAGCGCCTGGGCCGTCCGGAGCATGTCCCCGACGTCGCCGATCCCGTCCTGGCAGGCGGCGATTGCGAGCTCGAGCAGACCGATCCTGTCCCTCCGCTGCATCCAGAGCAGCGGCGCCGCCATCGAGAGGTACTGATGAATCCGCGACAGCACGACCGGCTGGGCGACCCTTACCGAGCAGCGACACGCCCGCCCGGACGGCGGAGGTGTCCCGAGGCGTCGGCCCCGACCCGCCGCCGGGCGGCTACCGGCCCGGCGACCTCGTCTTCTTCGGCCAGGGGGACGGCGCCAGCGGCCACGTCGCCCTCTGGCTCGGTAACGGGCAGATCGTCCAATGCTCGGCAAGCGGCAACGGCTCGAACATCCGCCCGCTCGACGGCTACGTCGCGCCCGCCGGCTCGGTACGGTGGGGCTTCGCGGCCGGTGGCTGAGCAGACCGACTGGGCACGCACGACTGCCGCCGGGCTCCTCGGGCCACTCTCGCGACGGTGGGCGCACACGCTCGGCGTCGTCGCGCGTGCCCACTCGTTCGCGCACCTCTTACCGGACGCTGAGCTCGAGGTGCTCGTCGCCGCCGCATACCTGCACGATGTCGGCACGCGCCGTGCTCGCACGCACGGGTTTCCATCCGCTCGACGGCGCGAATTTCCTGCGCAGCCTCGGGCGTGAGCGGCTCGCCCGGCTCGTCGCGCACCACTCCGCTGCGCGGGTCGCGCTGACCTATTGCGACCTCACTACCGATGCCGACGGTGCGCCGATCGCGGTCTCCGCCCGGCTCGACGACATCGCGGCCCGCTACGGAGCCGACGATCCCGTCGGACGCGCAATAAGGGGGTCCCGGCGGGAGCTGCTCAACCGCTCACAGGCGCTCGAGCGTCCGCTCAGATCTCGATGCCGTAGCTGATCTCGAGCTCGGCGAGCCGACGCAGGTCGAGCAGCTTGGGCATGTCGTCTTCGCGGCCGAGCGAGGCGAGCATGCGGGAGAGGTCGCCGAGGGAGGCGACGGCGGCGTAGTCCTTGGCCGATGTGCTCGCGACGCCGGATGGGCCGCTCAACGAGAAGATGGGTTGAGCCGGCACCTGGCACCCGAAGTACAGAACGCTCCCCACCACCCGGCCAAGGTGAGCAACGCCTGAGAAGATCCGATTGCGACGCCTGGCTAGCGTCCCGGTTGTCGTTCGAACAAGGAGTGGTCATGCCACCGGTTGGTGCTTCCGTTCAGGAGAAGAACAAGGCCGTCGTGATGCAAATGCTCGAGGCGTTCAACAAGCGCGACCCATCTGTCGTCCCGAAGTTGCTCGCCCCTGGGGCCCGCTCCGCCTCAACGTTCCCCGGCAACCCGAAGCTGACGAAGATGTCGCCGGCGGAGCGGCTGCCGACGGAGATCCAGCGCACCGCCGGCGGCGGAGGGACCGGCCCGGTCGCCTTCCCCGACGGCCAGTACGCCGTCAAGGAGCTGATGGCGGAAGGCGACAAGGTCATCCTGATCTGGGAGATGACCGGCACCAACAAGGGCGAGCTCTTCGGCCGGCCTGCGACCGGCAGGAAGGTGACGGTCAGCGGCTATGAGGTCGTGCAGCTGAAGGACGGCAAGATGGTCTCGCACTATGACAACCACGGGACGCAGACGGTTCTCGAAGTGCTCGCCAAGGTCGGCCACCTCGACGCGCCGATGATGAAGACACTGGGGTTCGCGCAAGGCTAGGCGAGGCTCTGTCGAACGCGATCAGTCCGTCAGCGCGGCCTGCACCACGGCGAGCGCAACGGCCCTCCCGGCCTCCATGCGCTCGCCGAGCGCGTGCATGACGAACGGCACCGCCTCGCTGCCGAAGTCGACGGCGCCTCCGACCGACTTCGCCGTCCCTTCGAAGACGAGCAGCGCGACAATCGCCATCACGAACGCGGAGGCCCCGACGATCCGGTGCCGCCGCTGGATGTCGAACAGGCCGCCGACGAACGAGGCAACGCTGAACTCCTCGACCGAGGCTCCCGCGGCACGAGTCACGAGTCGACATACCTCGCCCTCGAACGCCGGGTAATCGAGGTCGCGTGGCACAAACGTCGCCGTCTCGACGGTGATCCGTGCGCACCGCCGGCCGTCGTCCGACGCCATCGCGAGGAAGAACTCGGCAAACGTCAACCGCGTCTCGGTCGCGAGCTCCGTGACCTGACTCGCTCAACTGGGGTTGGTAGGCCCCCTCGTCGACCGCCACCGCGATCTTGCGAAGTGCCCGCTCAGCCTGCTTTCGGTCGCGCCCAGCGCGGATCTTCTCCGATCGAGACCCGCTCCTAACTACGACGTAGAAGACAGGGCCTAGGGCGCACGTACATCCGTCGCGTGCCGTGGCAAACGAGGTCCATGGACGTCCTAGGGCACAACCTCTGGAGTGCTTTGCTTGCAGACTAGGCACGCCGAGTGTTCTCGCCCCGTTCTCTCACCCTCTTTTGTACGCTACTCCGCAAAGGTTTCGTGAGACAAATTATGCTGTTTTCCAGCTAGTTCTTAATGGGCCGGGCAGGAATCGAACCTGCGACCTTGGGATTAAAAGTCCCCTGCTCTACCGACTGAGCTACCGGCCCGCGTCGCAACAGTGTTGCACCCCGCGGACCTGCGGAAACCCGCGGCGCGGTGATCAGCCCGGTCGAACCGCCGTCGCGATCAGGGTCGACTTCTCCGCTCGGTCCGCACGGCGATCGGCGGAGGGCGCCGCCTTTCGTCGAGCGCGGAGACGAACTGATCGGCTCAGCCGATCGGCGTAGGATCGGAGCGTGATCGTCCGGACGGTGCGCGGCGACATCGACCCGGGTGACCTCGGCCCGTGCGACGCGCACGAGCACCTCTTCCTCGTCACGCCTGCGCAACCAGGCGATGAGTTCACCGACGTCGAGAAGGCGATTGCGGAGGCGCGCACGCTCGTCGAAGCCGGCGGCAGTGCAATCGTCGACTGGACGCCGATCGGTCTCGGCCGTGACCTCGACGGCTTGGCGCGCGTCTCGCAGGAGACGGGGCTGCACGTCGTTGCGGCGACCGGTCTGCATCGCGGCGCGCACTACGCCGCCGACGATCCGCTGCGCGGCGAGTCGGTCGACTCGCTCGCGGAGCGCTTCGCCGCCGAGCTGCGCGAACGTTGCGGCGTGATCAAGGTCGGCGCGAGCTACCACCACGTCGAGCCGTTCGAGGCGAAGGCTTTCGAGGCCGCGGCCGACGCGCACCGACGCGCCGGCGCACCGGTCTGCGTGCACACCGAGCACGGGACGATGGGACTCGCGCTCGTCGAGCGGCTCGGCGCGCTCGGCGTCCCCGCGCAGTCTGTCGTGCTCGCGCACCTCGACCGCAATCCGGATGCGGGTGAACACGAGGACACCGCGGCCGCCGGAGCGTGGCTCCAGCTCGACGGACCCGGTCGGACGAAGTACTGGCCGGACTCGACGATCCTCGCGCTGATCGCCGAACTTGCGGAGCGCGGCTTCGCCGCGCAGATCCTGCTCGGCGGCGACACCGGCCGTGCGTCGATGATGCGCGCGTACGGCGGCGGGCCGGGGCTTGACTACGTCTTCGTGCGCTTCAAGCCGCGCCTCGAGCGTGAGCTCGGCGGAGAGCTCTCGCGGCAGATCTTCGTCGACAACCCCGCGCGAGCCTTCGCGTTCGAGCCATCAACCATCTAAAGCCTCTCGCGCACACGCCGCGCGCCGGCGACGAGCGCAGCCAGCTTGCGGCTCGCCGCCCAGCGCGCGGTCTGCGACAAACCGCAGTCCGGCGAGACCGACAGCCGCTCGGGTGCAACGTGCCGCAGGCAGCGCTGGATCCGCTCCTCGACGTCCTCGGGCGACTCGACGTAGTAGCTCTTTACATCGACCACGCCGACGCCGACGTCCTTCTCGCGGGCGATCCCCTCGATGAGCTCGAGCTCCGCGAACTCGCGGCTCGCCATCTCGAGATGCAGCTCGTCCGCGGCGAGGCGCAAGAACGCGGGGAACATCGGCGCGTACCGGCGCGGCGCGACCGCGCGCCCCTTGTAGTTGCCGAAGCAGAGATGCGTGCCGAGATACGTACGACCGGCGACCGGCTCGACGGTGCGGTTGAAAATGTCCACCAGCCGCTCCACGTCCTCGCGCCACGCGTAGCAGGACATCGACGGCTCGTCGACGGTCACCACCGCGCAACCGGCGGCGACGAGGCGCACGAGCTCGTCGCGCACGACCGGCACGAGCGCCTCGGTGACGGCATAGCGATCCGCGTACTCCGCGTTCGGCTCGATCCGCCCGGCAAGCGTGTACGGGCCGGGCACCGATGCCTTCAACGCCGGACCGTGCGAGACGAGCTCGCGCAGCCGTTCGTACTCCTCGACCACGCCGAGTCCGCGCGGCGCGCGCAGCTCGCCGACGATCCGGTGCCGCCCGCGCTGGTCGTGCGCCGGCGAGCCGAACCGGCGGCGCGGCTCGTGTTCTAGCTCGAGGCCTTCGAGGAACGCGTAGAAGGAGAGGTTGAAGTCGAAGCGCGCCTGTTCTCCATCCGTGATCACGTCGAGTCCGGCACGGAGCTGGTCGCCGACCGCGGCCCAAATCGCGTCGCGGATCGCCTCCTCGCGGTCGTCGGCGCCGAGCTCTGTGAGATGTTCGCCCGCCAGCTCGAGCCAGCCCGGGAACGGGTAGCTGCCGACGACAGTCGTGCGGACGGGCTCGTGAGGCACGGCGCGCCAAGTCTATTGCCGTGCCGTCTAGACAGCTATACAGTCGGCGCCGATGGGCCGGGCCTTCGACCTGAGCGGCCGCCGCGTCGTCGTTACGGGCGCGTCGAGCGGGATCGGCGAGGCGATCGCGCGCGCGTTCGACGCAGCCGGCGCGCGCGTCGCGGGCATCTCGCTCGACGGCCGCGCGCCGGTGGACGGCATCTTCGTTTCCGGCGACACGGGAGACGCCGCTGCGGTCGACGACCTCGCGCGACGCGCCGCCGACGCGTGGGGCGGAATCGACGTCTGGGTGAACAACGCGGCGCGTCTGATGGTGAAGCCGATCGCCGAGACGAGCGACGAGGATTGGCACGGTCTCCTCCGCGGCAACCTGCACGGCTACTTCTACGGCTGTCGCGCGGCCGTGCGGCAGATGCTCGCGCAAGGCTCGGGGCGGATCGTGAACGTCACCTCCGCGACGAACCGGCTCGCGCTTCCCGACCTCGTCGCCTACGGCGCCGCGAAGGGCGCGATAGCCGCGATGACGGCTGCGCTCGCAATCGAGGTCGCGCCCGCGGGAATCACCGTCAACGCAGTCGCGCCGGGAGCGGTCGACACGCCGCTCAACGCCACCGCATACACGCCGGCCGTGCGGCGGACATACGAGGAGCGGATCCCGCTCGGACACATCGCCGCGCCCGACGAGATCGCGGACGTCGTCCTCTTCCTCGCGTCCGACGCGGCGCGCTACGTCACCGGCCAGGAGCTCGTCGTCGACGGAGGCTTCACCATCAACGGCGCAGTCGGCCATGCCCAAGATTGAGACGCTCGTCGACGGGCTCGACCATCCCGAGGGCGTCGCGTACGACCCGCGCGCGAACGTCGTGTGGGCCGGCGGCGAGGCGGGACAGCTCTACCGCGTCCACCTCGGCAACCGCACATGGGAGGAACATGCGCGCGCACCGGGCTTCGTGCTCGGCGTCGCCGTCGACGGCGCCGGCCGCGTCGCCGTCTGCTGCGAAGGCGCGCAGTCGTTGTGCGTGCTCGAGGACGGGCACGTCCGTACCCTGCACGACGGGCTCTGCCGGCCCAACTACGCGGCCTTTGCGCCCGACGGCACGCTCTACTTCTCGGACTCCGGCACGTGGGCGCACAACGACGGCCGCGTCTTCCGCCTTTCGCCGGACAACGAGCTCGCCCTCTTCTCGACCTCGCTGCCGCACTTTCCGAACGGGTGCGCGGTGACGGCCGACGGCAGGTACCTCTGGATGGTCGAGTCGTACGCACCGACGGTGAATCGGTTCGACCTCGCGACGGGCGAGGTCGAAGAGGTGACACGCCTCGACGGGACCGTTCCGGACGGAGTCGCGTTCACGGCCGAGGGCGGCGTGCTCGTCTCCTGCTACCGGCCGGACCGGATCGTGCACATCGAGGCGAGCGGCAACGTCGAGACGGTCGCCGAGGATCCGCAGGGCACGCTGCTCGCCGCGCCGACGAACATCGCGTTCGTCGGCGAGCGGCTCGACCAGCTGGTATCGGCGAATCTCGGTCGCTGGCATCTGTCGCTGCTCGACGTCGGCCTGCGCGGCGTGCCGCTCCACTATCCCGAGCGGTGGGCGGCCGACGCGTGACCAGCTTCGTTCCCCGCTACTACGAGATCGAGCAGGCGTTGCGCACGCGGATCGCGAAGCTCGCGCCGCACTCGACGCTGCCGTCGGACGCCGGCCTCTGCGAGGAGTTCGGCGTCTCGCGCATGACAGCGCGCGGCGCGGTGCAGCGGCTCGTGCAGGAAGGGCTCGTCTACCGCGTCCCCGGCCGGGGCACCTTCGTCGCCGATGCTCCGGCGCACCGCTCGGCGGCCCATATCCTCTCCTTCAGCGACGAGATGCGCCGCCGCGGCCGCGTGCCGAGCTCGCGCACCGTGGAGAAGCACACGCGCGAGGCGAGCGACGAGGAGCGCGAGCGCCTCGGCGTCGACCGCGTCGTCGTCCTGCGTCGCGTGCGCATCGCCGACGACGAGCCGATCGCGCTCGAGACCGCGGTCTTCTCCGCGGAGCGCGTCGAGCCACTGCTGCACGGCGACCTCCAGCGAGCGTCGTTGTTCGAGACGCTCGCGGCAAGCGGTGTGGTGCCCTCCGCGGGACGCGCGGCGCTCCGCGCTGAAGCCGCGACGGCGGAGGATGCTCACCTGCTCGGGATCCGCAAGGGCGAGCCGCTGCTCGTTGAGCGGCGTCTGATCCGCGACCAGGATGGCGCGCCGCTCGAGTGGACCGAGAGCCGCTACGTCGGCGCACGCTACGGGCTCGACGTCGAATTCGACGTGGAGCTCCCCGAGTGATCGCGGCCTACGAGTCGGTGACGAGCGAAGGCCGCGCGATCGACGTTCGCGTCGAGGATGGGATCGACGTTCGAATCCTGCCCGACCGCGGCTTCGACATCGGCGACGCGTGGTTCCGCGGCCGCCGCATCGCCTGGCTGTCGCCGCTCGGCGAGAGGCGCTGGCGGGGCGACTTCGCGCGCTCGTTCGGCGGCGGACTCGTAGTGACGTGCGGCTTGCGCAACGTGGGAATGCCGTCCGAGGGACACCCACAGCACGGGCTGTTCACATCGCTGCCGGCCGCGGACGTGCGGATCGAGCGCAGTGCGGACGGTGTGGTCGCCGCGCGCGGGCGCGTCGTCGAGGCCGACGTCCCCGGTGCGACACTCGAGCTCGAGCGCGAGATCGTGCTCGACGGCGGCGTCCGGATCACCGACGTGACGCGCAACCTCGGCCGCGAGCGGGAGCCCGCGCCGATCCTCTACCACTGCAACTTCCTCTGGGACGGCGTGGAGGTCGACTCCGACGAGGTGCGCCCGCGCGACGACGACGCGGCGGCCGGCGACTGGCGCGAGCTCGGCCCGTCCGGGCCGGAGCGGGTCTACGAGCACGTCGGCGCGTCGTCTGCGATCGTCACGCGCGGCGCGGCACGACTGACGCTCACGTGGACGCTGCCGCGCCTGTGGCAGTGGATTCACCCCGAGTACGGCGTGCTCGGGCTCGAGCCGGCGAACTGCTCCGTGCTCGGGCGCGCGCACGACCGCTCGGAGGGGCGCCTGCCGATGCTCGCGCCCGGCGAGGAACGGATGACGTCGATCACGATCACGGCGGAGGTCACGTGAGAGCAGCAGTCGTCGGAACGGGATTCATCGGCGCGGTGCACGTCGAGAACCTGCGCCGGCTCCAGATCGACGTCGCAGGTGTCGTCGGCTCGTCACCGGAGCGCGCGGGCGCGAAGGCGCTGGCGCCCGTCTACCCGAGCTACGAGGCGCTGCTCGAGGACCGCAGCGTCGACGTCGTGCACCTGACCACGCCCAACCACCTGCATTATCCGCAGGTCAAGCAGGCGCTCGCCGCGGGCAAGCACGTGGTCTGCGAGAAGCCGCTCGCGCTGACCGCGGCGCAGAGCGGCGAGCTGCTCGACCTCGCCGAGCGCTCCGGGCTCGTGCACTGCACGAACTTCAACATCCGCTTCTACCCGATGGTGCAGGAGGCGCGGGCGCGCGCAACCGGCGGCGAGCTCGGCGCGATCTGGAACGTGCACGGCGGCTACCTGCAAGACTGGCTGCTCTTCCCGACTGACTGGAACTGGCGCCTCGAGCCCGAGGCCGGCGGCGAGCTGCGCGCCGTCGGCGACATCGGCTCGCACTGGCTGGATCTCGTGCAGTTCGTAACGGGGCTCGAGATCGAGCAGCTGTTCGCCGATCTCGCGACGACGATTCCGGTGCGGCAGCGGCCGAAGGAGCAGGTCGAGACGTTCGCAGCTGCCGAGGATGTGGAGCGCGAAGATGCACCGATGTCGACGGACGACCTCGCGCACATCCTCCTCCGCTTCCACGGCGGGGCGCGGGGCTCGTGCGTGGTGTCGCAGGTGAGCGCGGGCCGCAAGAACTCGATCCGGTTCGAGGTCGACGGCTCGCGCGGCGCGCTGCACTGGGAGGGCGAGAGCCCGGAGATGCTCTGGCTGGGGCGGCGGGACGCGCCGAACGAGGTGCTGCTGCGCAACCCGGCGCTGCTCCGCGCCGAGGCGAAAGGAACGACGTCGCTCCCGGCCGGCCACGCGGAGGGTTTCGCCGACTCGCACAAGGAGCTCCACCGCGCCGTCTACCGCGCCGTCGCGGCGGGCGAGCCGAGCGACGACTATCCGACGTTCCGCGCGGGACACGCCGAGAATGTGCTCGCCGAATCGGTAGGCCGCTCGAATCGGGAGGAGCGCTGGGTGAAGGTGCAGCTGTGAACCTCGGACTGCTGACGGCGGCGTTTCCCGACCTCTCGCTCGAGGAGGTCGCCGAGTGGAGCGCCACGAACGGCTTCGAGATGCTCGAGGTCGCGTGCTGGCCCGCCTCGGGCGCGGAGAGGCGCCGCTATGCGGGAGTGAGCCACATCGACGTGGACAACGTCGATCCGGCACGCGTGCGCGAGACACTCGATCGCCACGGACTCCAGATCTCGTCGCTCGCGTACTACCCGAACAACCTCCACCCGGACGACGCGCAGCGACAGGAGGCGAATGCGCATCTCCGCAAGGTGATCGACGCGGCAGCGGCGCTGGAGATCCCGATCGTCGGCACCTTCATCGGCAACGACAAGGACCGTCCGCTGCCTGAGAACCTGGAACGCTTTCGCCGCATCTGGCCCGAGCTGGTCAAGCACGCGGGCGACAAGGGCGTGAAGATCGCGATCGAGAACTGCCCGATGATCTTCAGCTACGACGAGTGGCCCGGCGGCAACAACCTCGCATGGTCACCCGCGATCTGGGAGGAGATGTTCAGCGCGATCGCGGACGAGAACTTCGGACTCAACCTCGACCCCTCACACCTCGTCTGGCTGATGATCGACTACGAGCGCGCGGTGTATGACTTCGCCGACCGGGCATCGGCTGGCAGATGCCGCGCCTGCCCGGCCTCGGCGAGGTCGACTGGAGCCGCTTCGTCGCGGCGCTGTACGCGGTCGGGTACGACTACGTGATCTCGGTCGAGCACGAGGACCGCAGGTTCGAGGGCGGCGAGGCGCTCGTGAAGCGCGGCTTCCTGCTCGCGCGCAACACGCTCCGCCCACTCATCGTCTGACGCGCTTCACGGCGCGAGCACGTACTTGATGCCCCGGCTCGCGCGGGTTGCCGCGAATGCGTGCTCCCACTCTGCGAGCGGGACGACCGCCGACAGGAGCGGGTCGAGCTCGACGCGCCGCGACTCGATCAGCTCGAGCGCGCGCAGCCACGACGCAGGTGTCGACGCGAATCCGGAGCTGACCTCGAGCTCGTGGAAGCAGACGAGGTCGAACGGCAAGCTCACCGTCCTCCCGGCGAGGCCGATCTGCACGTAGCGGCCGCCGCGGCGCGCCGTCTCGAGGCCGAAGCTCATCCCGGCCGCGCTGCCTGAGCACTCGACGACGACGTCCGCCTCTAGCGGACCGCCGTCCGTCGTCGACGTCTCGAAGCCGAGCGCGTCCGCCGCCGAGAGCCGCAGCTCGTCGCGCGGCGTCCCGCGCACGTGTACGCGCCCGCCGGTCGCGCGCGCGACCTGCGCCGCGAGCAGCCCGATCGGCCCGGGCCCGATCACGAGCACGTCGTCGCCCTCGCGCACGCGGTCGGGGTCGAGCAGCGAGTGGCAGCAGCACGCGAGCGGTTCCGCCATTGCGGCGGCGCGGCCGTCGAGCCAGGCCGGGATCCGGTGGATGTTTCTTGCCGGCACGTGCACGAGCGGGGCGAAACCGCCGTCCACGTGAGAGCCGATCGAGCGCCGCTGCGGACAGAGGTTGATCCGCCCGACCCGGCAGAACGCGCACTCGCCGCAGGTGGAGAAGTACGTCTCCGTGACGACGCGCGCGCCGCGCCACCCGTCGTCGACGCCCGCTCCGAGCTCCGCGACGACGCCCGACACCTCGTGCCCCATCGTCACCGGGGGAACGGACGGATACTCGCCGTCGTGAATGTGCAGGTCGGTGCCGCAGATCCCGGCGGCGACGACCTCGAGCACGACGTGGCCGGGCGCGGGCGAAGGCTCCGGTCGCTCGGCGAGGGCTACGTTGCCGAAGCCCGGTGCGAGCTTCGTCAGCCCGCGCACTCGTCCGCGCTCATTCGCGGGTCTGAGTGCGCGCGTAGAGCGCCGCGAGCGCGAGGATGATCGCGCCGTACAGCACCTCTCGCGTCCATTCGGAGGCGTTCAGGATCGTCAGGAGTGACTGCAGCACCGTGAGGATCAACGCGCCGAGAATCGTGCCGCTGTAGCCTCCGATACCGCCGAAGATCGAGGTGCCGCCAATCACCACCGCGGCTACCGACGGCAGAAGGAACGGGGCGGCGAGCGAGAGATCCGCACCGTTTGCAAAGCCGTCAAGCAGCACGCCAGCGATCCCGCTCAGCATCCCGCAGAGCATGTACACGATGAGCAGAACCTGCCAGACGCGCACGCCCGCGAGCCGGCAGGAGATCGGATTGTCGCCGACCGCGTAGATCATCCGACCGATGCCGCTGTAGCGTAGGCCGAGCACGATCAGCGCGGCGATCGGCGCCCACACCGCGAGGTCGTACGGGATGTAAGTGAAGAAACGCCCCGAGCCGAGCGTCCGCACGAAGTCGGGGACGAGCGGCGCGAGTGCCCGCTGACCGTAGATGGACAGGCCGCCGAGCGTCACGCTCGAGACACCGAGCGTCATGATCAGCGGGTTCGCGCGGAAGACCGCGACGCCGATGCCGTTCACGACCCCGATTCCCGTCGCGACGCCGACCGCGACGAGGATCGCGTACGGCGCGCCGTGGTGGCCGAGCCCGGAGGCGATGAAGCCGGCGGTGGTCGCGGTCGCCGCGACGGAGAGGTCGACGCCGCCTGTGAGCATGACGAGCGTCTGGCCCGCGGCGATCAGCCCGAGAATCGCCGCGTACAGGAACGTCGTCGAAACGTTGCTCGGGGTCAGGAACGCGTGCCCGACTTGGACTCGGTTGACGATGTCGGTGACCACGAAGATCGCGATGAAGACGAACGTGAGCGGGATCGCAGGCGTGTCGGCCATCCGGCGCTGCAGGCCCGCGAGCCACGATGGGCGCTCGATCGTCTGCACCGCGCTCATGCCCGTCGCCTGCCCTGCTGGGTGACGAGTGCCCCGAGCACGACGATCAGCACGATGATCGTGCCCTGGACGACCTGCACGATGTTCTGGTCGTAGCCGCGCAGCGGCAGGATGTTCTTGACGAGCGCGAGCGCTGCGGCCGCGCCGAGCACGCCCACGAGCCCACCCTTGCCGCCCGCGAGGGAAACGCCGCCGAGCACGATCGCCGCGACGCTCTGCAACGTGTAGTTGACACCCCCGATCGGATTTCCCTGTGTCGCGATCGTCGTCAGCGCGATCCCGCCCAGGGACGACAGCGCGCCGCTCATGGCGTAGGCGCCGATCCGTGCAGCGCGGACGTTGACCCCGCTCAGATACGCCGCGTTTCGATTCGAGCCGACGGCGTAGATGGCGAGGCCCGGCTTGCGCCAGCGGATCGGCAGCCACAGGAGCGCGAGCGTTCCCAGCAGGATCACGAGACCGGTCGGGATCCAAGGTGACAGCGTGTACCCCTGGCCGAGCTGGACGAAGCGCAACGGAGCGCCCCCGCCCGGACCGCTCATGATCAGCAGCGCGACGCCGCTCCAGACGTACAGCATCGCGAGCGTGACCACGATGTCGGGGATGCGCGTGATGTCGATCAGGACTCCGGTCACGGATCCCGCCAGAGCACCGATCAGGACGACCACCACCGCGAAGAGCAGCGCCTCGCGGAAGCTCATGTGGATCATCCAGCGACCGGAGATGACGCTCCCCAGACTCATGAGCGAACCCACGGAAAGGTCGATCCCTCCGGAGATGACGACGATCGCCTGCGCCATCGCGACGAAACCGAGCGGGACGACGTCGAGCGCGAGCGACTGGACCGTGAACGAGTCGAACGACGACACGAGCGACATCCAGTAGACGAACGCCCCGGACAGGAGCACGTAGACCCCGACGGTCCAGCCGTAGCGTCCGAGCAGCCGGCGCACTTCCCATCCCCGGCCGGCCGCCACCGCGTCGGCGACGCTCGTCACGCAGCTTCTCCTTCCTGGGGACCAACGAGGCCGTGCATGGCACGAAGCAGCGCGGCTTCGTCGGCCGCCGCGCCCAGGAGCTCCGCCGTGATCCGTCCGCCGTAGAGCGTCAGCACGCGGTCGCAGACGAGCGGGAACTCCGTCAGCTCGCTCGAGAAGAAGAGGACGGCCGCGCCGTCCGAGGCGAGGTTGTGAAGGAGCTCGTAGACCTGCCGCTTGGTGCCGACGTCGATCCCTCGCGTCGGGTCGTAGCAGAGCAGCGTGCTGAACCCCGATGCGAGCCAGCGTGCGATCGTCACCTTTTGTTGGTTGCCGCCCGACAGGCGCCGCACCTGCGCGCCTGCGCGTGTGTCGATGTGAAGCGTGTCGACCGCGTTCCGGACGCGACGGCGCTCGTCGCGCAGGTTGATCGGGCCCCACCGGCTGAAGCGGTTGTAGCGCGGCGCGGCGACGTTCTCGCGAACCGAACGCTGCGGCAGCAGGGCCCGCAGCCGGTCTGCGGGGACGAGCACGAGTCCGGCGCGCGTCGAATCGTAGGGGTGCCGCGCGCGCAGCAGCTTCCCCGCCACGAGGATCTCGCCGCCGCTCGGACGCTGGTCGCCCGCGAGGGCGGCGAAGAGGTCGTCCTGCCCCTGGCCTTCGAGCGCGGCGACGCCGAGGATCTCTCCCCGCGAGAGCTCGAAGCTGACGTCGGTGATCGCGCCGAGGCGAAGATCGCGCACCTCGAGGGCGACGGCGCTGCGCTGTGCTGCGACGACGAGCTGTCCGGCTCCCTCTCCAGCTTCGACTGACTCGGCCGCCTCGGCAGCCCGCACCTGGGTGCGCGCCACCTCGGATCCGAGCATGTATTCGACAATCCTCTCCTCGCCGCCTTCGCGCGGAACGAACGTCCCAACGTCGGTGCCGTCGCGGAGCACGGTCGCCCGGTCGCAGTACTCGATCACCTCCTTGAGCCGGTGCGTGATGAAGAGCACCGATCCGCCCCGCTCGCGCGTCGACTGCATCACGACGAAGACGCGTTCGGCCAGGTCGGAGGGCAGAGCGGCCGTGATCTCATCGAGCAGGAGCAGTTTCGGCTTGCGCGCCAGCGCGCGTGCCAGGTCGAGCATCCGAAGCATCGGCAGCGGCAGGTGGCCGGCCAGCTCGGAGTAGTCGAGGTCGAGCTCCATCGCGCGCAGGTGCTCGCGGACCGCGTCGACCGGGACGCCCGTCAGGCGGAGGTTCTGCGTCACCGTCAGGTCGGGCACGAGCGCCGGGTCCTGGAACACCGGCGCGAGGCCGACGGACGCGGCTTGGGCCGGCGAGGAGACGTGAGCCTCGCGGCCGTCGACGAAGATCGAGCCGCTGTCGCTGCGGATCACGCCGGTGAGCGCCTTTACGAGTGTGCTCTTGCCCGCACCGTTTGCGCCGAGCAGCGCGTGCACCTCGCCGGGCATGACTACGAGGCTCGCCGACTCGAGCGCGCGGACCGGCCCGTAGCGCTTCGAGATGCTTCGCGCCTCGAGCAGCCGGGTCGTCTGGTCGCTCATACGGCGGGCACGAATGAGAAGAGGGAGCGGTGTCGCCGCTCCCTCTCCATCGATCGACTGTGCTCTACGGCCCCTTGCAGGCGAAGAGCTGCTTGGGTGTGTAGTGCGTCCACGGGGCGATCGTCAGTCGCGCGCTGTACGTCGGCGGGCGGCTGGGCGAGTAGTTCGCCTTGATCAGCTTCAAGCCGGCGGCCGTGCGGTTGTCCCAGACAGCCGGGGTCAGCTTGACCCATTTCGGCACCGAGCCCCCGCTGAGCAGCGTGACCGCCATCGAGGCGCCGACGCCGCCGATCGTCGCGGGGTTGGTGACCGCCGCGCTGTGCCACGTCTTCGCGTAGATGATCTGCTGATGCAGGAACTCGTTCGTGTCGGCCCCCACAATCGGCACGAGCGGCTTGCCGGCCGTCTTGAACGCGCTCGTCACCGTGTAGTCGGCCCCGGACGTCCAGACGCCGTCGACCTTCACGCCCGAGTTGAGGATGTCGAGCATCTGCTTCGCCGCAGTCTGAAAGTCCCAGCTCGTGAAGACGCTCTTCACGACCTTGATCCCCGGGTACTTCTTCAAGGCTTGTGTGAAGCCGGTGTGGCGGTCTGTGTCCGCCGGCACGCCCGCGAAGCCGCGCATCTCAACGACGTTGCCCTTGCCATGCAGCGTCTTGAACAGCCACTCCGCGCCGCCGCGTCCGTAGGCGGTCTGATCGTTCGTCGCGTTGTACGCCTGAGGCGCCGTCACACGCTGGTCGACCGAGATGACTTTGATTCCCTTCGCGGCGGCCTGGGCGATCACCGTGTTCAGCGCCGTCGGGCTCGCGGGGTTGATGATGATCGCGTTCGCGCCCGCAGAGATCAGGCTCCGAATGTCGGCTACCTGTCCGGCGACGTCCGTCTCGCGATTGGCGAGGATTACCCTCGAGACTTTGCCGCTCTGCTTCGCCTCGGCCTTGATCGCACAGATCATTTCTTCGCGCCAGCCGTTGTTGATGTGGGTGTTCGAGACCCCGAGCACGAACTTGGCCTCCCGCTTTCCAGGCTTGGCGGACGCGGTGACCGCGGCCACGGAGACGGCGGCGAGCACCACGAGCGCGATTGCCCAGCGCAGGCCGATGGGACGAAACTTCACGTGACCTCCTCCTCAAGCTGCTAGAGATTTAGAAAGGCGACGCTACTCCCCTTGCCAAAGGTCGTCAAGGAAGCGCGGGCCCGGTACGAAGAGCTCGAGCCGAGCGTCGAGCGTGCTCGGCGTACGCCTCATCGAATAGGCGCTCCGACCGCTCGCGTCCCACCAGCGCGGGGCTCGTCAGAACCGGCGGCAGGGCGCCCCGCTCGGCGAGCAGCGCAGCCGTGCGCACCTTGAGCTCGTTCGCGAGAGCAACACCGGCGAGCGAGGACCCCGGCGCGACCGGAGTGTCGACGCCCTCGATTCGCACCAGCGCGTCGCCGACCGGTGTCGCGAGGTCGAGCACGACGTCCGCGTGATCGAGCAGCCGCGTGCCGGAGGAATGGCTCGCTTCGCACGCGAGCGAGTGCGCAACGGACGTGACCGCGATCACGGGCAGTCCGCGTCCGCGCGCGCCCTGCGCGATCTCGATCGGGACCGCCGTCGTCCCGCCGTGGCTGAAGACGAGCATGACGTCCGGCGGCGCGAGCTCGAAGTTCGCGAGGATCCGCTCCGCCAGACCTTCCACGCGCTCGATGAACATCGCTTGGCGCTGCCCATTCGCGCCGACGACCTGCGTGTGAAACGTCATCGACAGCTCGACGAGCGGATTGAAGCCCGGGTACGAGCCGTAGCGCGGGAACAGCTCCTCGACCGGCATGCGCGAATGGCCGGTGCCGAACGCGTGGACGAGCCCGCCGGCCGAGATCGCGTCCGCGCACAGCAGGCTCGCCGCGTCGAGCGCCTCCGTCTGCGCCTCCAGGCGGTCGAGCAGCTCGCGAGCGCAGGCGAGAAACTTCGCCGCGGCCGGAGTAGAGTCGGATCCCATCTAGCTGTCTAGACATTAGAACAACGTCAAGGAGGCAAGCGGTGGACGGCCACCAGGTGACGATGCTCGGGACCGGCCTGATCGGGCTCTTCTACACGCGGACGCTGCACGGGCAGCGGAACCGCGACCGCGTGCACGTCGTCTACTCGCGCTCGCAGGACCGCGCCGAAGCGTTCGCGCGCGAGCACGGAGTCCCGAACTGGTCGACCGACCTCGAGGAGGCGATCGCGCATCCCGACACAGACACTGTCGTCATCGGGCTGCCGAACCACCTGCACGAGGAGGCCGTCGAGCTCTGCGCGAAGCACGGCAAGCCGGCGCTCTGCACGAAGCCGCTCGCGCGCAACGCGGCGGAGGCGAAGCGGATGCTGGACACCGTGGAGCGCGCCGGAATCTTCGCCGGCTACCTGGAGGATCTCGTCTACACGCCCAAGACGCTCAAGGCGGTAACCGTGGTCCGCGCCGGACAGATCGGAACCGTCACCTGGGCGCGCTCGCGCGAGACGCATCCCGGCCCGCACTCGGCGTGGTTCTGGGATGCGGACCAGGCCGGCGGCGGCGCGATCGTCGACCTTGGCTGCCACTGCATCGAGATCATCCGCAACTTCATGGGCAAGGAGAACCGCCCGCTCGAGGTGTTCGCGTGGACCGACACGCTCGTACATCCGATCGAGGCGGAGGACAACGCCGTTGCGCTGGTCAAGTTCGAGTCGGGCGCGATCGGCCAGTTCGAGGTCTCGTGGACCTTTCGCGGCGGGATGGACCTCCGCGACGAGGTCGCCGGCACCGAGGGGACGATCTGGACGAACCACTTCCTCCGCACCGGCTTCGAGATCTTCTCCTCCGGCGAGGGCGGCGGTTACGTCGCAGAGAAGGCGGAGACCGCGTCGGGCTGGCTGTTCCCCGTCGGCGACGAGGTGAGCGAGCTCGGCTACGTCGACATGTTCACGGACATGTTCGACGCGCTCGACGCGGGCCGCGAGCCGATGGAGACGTTCTACGACGGCTACGTCGTGAACGCCGTGATGGACGCGTGCTACGCGTCGTCGAAGTCCGGCACGTGGAAGCCCGTGCAGCTCGAGGAGTGGCGCGGCGGCGGCGCGGAACGAATCGCACGCGCGCATCGCGAGTACGACGGCAAGACCTTGATCAAGGAGGAGAAGATGCCCGACGGCCGCCGCAAGCTGATCCTCAAGGACGAGTCGAGCGGCGAGTTCGTCGACGTCGTGACGGAGACCGAGGAGCCGGTCACCGCTTGAGCGCCGCGACGAGGCGTTGCGCCTCGCCCGGGTCGGCGAGCGCAGAGCCGGCGCCTACCGCGACGGCGCCTGCATCGAGGAACGCGCGCGCGTTTGACGCAGTGATGCCGCCCGTGACGAGCAGCGGCACGTCGGCGAGCGGCGCGAGCAGCTCCTTCACGTAGCCGGGGCCGCCGACGCTGCCCGGGAAGAGCTTCACCAGCGCGGCGCCGGCCCGCCAGGCGGCCTCGACCTCCGTCGGCGTCAACGCACCGGGGATCACTGGCACGCCGAGCGCCCTGCACCGGTCGACGACGTCCGGCACGAGCGCCGGCGACACGCACGCCTCGGCGCCCGCGGCCACCGCCTCATCGACCTCGGCCCCAGTACGGACGGTGCCGGCGAGCACCGCGACGTCGCCGCGCGCGCGCAGGCGTTCGATCGCAGCGGCCGCACCGTCCGAATCGAGCGTGATCTCGACCACGCCGATCCCGGCGTCGACGAGCGACGCGACGGAGCGGTCGACATCCTCGACCCGGCGGAGGATCGCAACCAGCCGCTCGGTTCTGATCCGGTCGATCGCGCCCATATGTGCAAGCGTATTCGTGTGAGCACCGCGATCGTCACCGGCTCGCTCGGCGGGATCGGCTCCGCCGCGGCGCGCGCGTTCGCGGACGCGGGCTTCACCGTCCACGGCGTCGACGTCGACGACGCCTGGCCGGAGCTCGAGCGATTGGACGCGCTCTTTTGCGCGCACGGGATCTCCGGACGGCCGCTCGGCGACGGCCCGGTCGAGACCTGCAGCGAAGAAGCGTGGGACGCCGTGCTCGACGCGAACCTGAAGAGCGTCTTCCTGTACTGCAAGCGCGCGATTCCACTCCTTCGCGCCGGCGGCGGCGGCGCGATCGTCACGCTCTCGTCGGCGCTGGGGCTCGTCGGGGGCGATGACGACTTCGCAACGCACGCGTACGCGACAGCCAAGGCCGCGATCATCGGCCTGACGAGAGCGATGGCCGTGACGTACGCGAAGGACGGGATCCGCTGCAACGTAATCTGCCCGGGGTTGATCGAGACGCCGATGAGCGCGCGTGTGCAGGAGGACGAGCGTCTGCGCGCGCGGCTCCGGGAGCTGCAGCCGTTGACCGGCGACTTCGGGCGACCCGAAGACGTTGCTGCCGCAGCCGTCTACCTCGCAACCGCGCCGTTCGTGACGGGCGCCGTGCTGACGGTCGACGGCGGTTGGACCG
>WNEY01000035.1_pt1 | contig 57602 bp, 54 predicted proteins | sample 5400531 | NCBI WGS metagenome assembly WNEY01 (sample SAMN13153338, study PRJNA577476) | soil metagenome | isolation source: 200 cm saprolite under Douglas fir tree site 1 | place: USA:California | collected 2015-04-18 | reverse complement strand
CGGCGACGACGGCGATCGCGGGTGCGAATCTCACGGTCGGCGCGGTCACGACGGCGTCGAGCACGACGGTGCCCGCGGGTTCCGTGATCAGTCAAGCGCCGGTCGCGGGCACGCAGGTCGCGACGGGCAGTGCTGTCGCGCTGGTTGTCTCGACCGGTCCGCCGCAGGTCGCGGTGCCGAACGTCGTCGGCCTGACGCAGGCGGCGGCGACGACGGCGATCGCGGGTGCGAATCTCACGGTCGGCGCGGTCACGACGGCGTCGAGCACGACGGTGCCCGCGGGCTCAGTGATCAGTCAAACGCCGGTGGCGGGCACGCAGGTCGCGACGGGCAGTGCGGTCGCGTTTGTCGTCTCGTCAGGTCCGCCCCTGGTCGCGGTTCCGGCCGTCGTCGGCCTGACGCAGGGGGCGGCGGCGAGCGTGATTAATGCCGCTGGTCTCACGGTCGGCGCGGTCACGACCGCTTCGAGCACGACGGTCCCTGCTGGCTCGGTCATCAGTCAGAATCCGATCGGTGGCACGGCGGTGGCGTCGGGCGCCGCTATCGCTCTTGTCGTCTCGTCAGGGCCCCCGCTCGCATCCCTCGCGGTCGACACCGTCGTTTCCGTCGACGGCACCGGGTTAGTGGTCACGCCGCCGTTCAGCACCGACGCGGCCGGTGATCTGCTCGTCGCCTTCGCTGCTTCTGACGGCCCGAACACATTGAATCAGACGGTGACCGTGTCCGGCGCCGGGTTGGCCTGGACGCTGGCGACGCGGGCCAACACGCAGTTGGGCACCTCGGAAATTTGGACCGCATTTGCCCCGACGGCGCTGGTCAACGCGACGGTAACGGCGACGCAGCAGGCGGGCGGGTTCGCTCAGTCGCTGACAGTCGTCGCATTCAGCGGCGCCGATGGCACGGGCGCCTCCGGCGCAGGCGGCGCGATCAGCGGCGCGCCGATCGTGTCGCTGACGACGACCCGCGCCGGGTCGCTCGTCTACGGTGTCGGCAACGATTGGACCGGTGCTCAGTCGCGGGTTGTCGGCGCGAATCAGACGATGGTGCATGAGTGGGTCAACGCCGCCGTAGGCGACACATACTGGGTGCAGGCGCTGTCGGCTCCAGTGTCGGATGCCGGCACTGTCGTCACGGTCAACGACACGTCGCCTGTGGCGAATCGCTGGAACCTCGCCGCGATCGAGATTCGGGCGCCAGGGGCGCCGCCGGCGACCGTGGCGGTGCCCAATGTCGTGAACACAACGCTGACAGCTGCGACGACAGCGATTCAGGGCGCCGGCCTCACGGTCGGTGCCGTGACCAGCGCGGCGAGTACGACGGTGCCGGCGGGGTCGGTCATCAGTCAGAATCCTGTCGCCGGCTCGCAGGTCGCCAGTGGCAGTGCGATCGCGCTGGTCGTCTCGTCCGGTGGGCCGCTCGTCTCGGTGCCGTCGGTCGTCGGCGCGACACAGGCGGCGGCGACTGCGACGATCACGGGCGCGGGGCTCGTGGTCGGCGCGTTGGCCACCGCATCGAGCACCACCGTGCCGTCGGGCTCCGTTGTCAGTCAGAGTCCGATAGCCGGGACGCTGGTCGCCAGCGGCAGCGCGGTGGCGCTCGTCGTGTCGACCGGCGCGCCACCGGTTGCGCTCGCCGTCGACAAGGTCGTGTTCTCCGACGGCGCGGGGACGCGGGTCACGCCGGCGTTCAGCACTGCCACGGCTGGTGAACTGCTTGTGGCCTTCGCGTCGGCCGCCGGGCCTACGACTACGTCGATCAAACAGTCACTCACCGTGACCGGTGCCGGGCTGACCTGGACGCTCGTGAAGCGCGGCAATGCGCAGTTCGGATCGTCGGAGGTCTGGGCCGCCACGGCACCCGCACCATTGGCGAACGTTGCGGTCACCGCGACGGCGACCCTCGCCGGGTTCGATCAGTCTCTGACGGTCGTGGCGTTCGTCGGGGCGGGCGGGACCGGCGCGTCTGCCACTGCCAGCGCGGCGATGGGGGCATCAACCGTGTCGTTGACGACGACCCAGGCCGGTTCGTTCGTTTACGGCGTGGGCAACGATTCAGCCAGCAGCGTCGCGCGCACGCTGGGTGCGGGTCAGACGCTCGTGCATCAGTGGCTGGACAACATCGCGAACCAGACGTTCTGGGTGCAGTCACTTGCCGCAGCCGTTGCGAATGCGGGCAGCGTAGCGACGATCAACGACACCGTACCCACGAGCGATCGCTGGAACCTTACAGCGGTTGAGATTCTCGCGGGCGGTCCGCCGCCTGCGCTCGTCGGCGTGCCGAATGTCGTCGGGAGCACGCAGGCCGCGGCGACGAGCGCGATCACCGGCGCGAGCCTGACGGTTGGTCCGGTGACGAGTGCGTCGAGCACGACCGTGCCGTCGGGCGCGGTGATCAGCCAGAATCCCGTCGCGGGCACGCAGGTCGTGACGGGGAGCGCGGTCGCGCTCGTCGTCTCGTCTGGTCCGCCGCAAGTGGCGACGCCGGATGTCGTCGGCCTCACGCAGGCCGCGGCGACGACTGCGATCGCGAATGCGACGCTGGCGCTCGGCACCGTGACGACGGCGTCGAGCACGACGGTCCCGTCGGGTTCGGTGATCAGTCAGACTCCGGTTGCTGGGACGCAAGTCGTGACGGGCAGCGCGGTCGCGCTCGTCGTCTCGTCCGGACCGCCGCAGGTGGCGACGCCGAATGTGGTCGGCCTCACGCAGGCGGCGGCGACGACGGCGATCACGAACGCGAGTCTCACGCTTGGTACCGTCACGACCGCGCCTAGCACGACGGTGCCGTCGGGTATGGTCATCAGTCAGAGCCCGGTTGCCGGGACGCAAGTCGTGACGGGCAGCGCGGTCGCGCTCGTCGTCTCGTCCGGTCCGCTGCAGGTGGCGACGCCCGACGTCGTCGGCCTAACACAGGCCGCGGCGACGACCGCAATCACGAACGCGGGCCTTACGCTCGAGCCGATCACGACGGCGTCGAGCGTAGCGGTGCCGTCAGGTTCGGTCATCAGTCAGACACCCGTCGCCGGCGCACAGGTCGTGGTGGGAAGCGCGGTCGCGCTGGTCGTCTCGTCCGGCCCGCCGACGGTGCTCGAGGAGGACATCGTCGTCTTCTCCGACGGCACGGGGACGCAGGTGACTCCGCCATTCACGACCGCCACGGCCGGCGAACTGCTCGTCGCCTTCGTGGCGTCCGAAGGGCCGGCTAGTCCGACCAGGCAGACAACGACTGTGTCCGGTGCGGGGCTGACCTGGACGCTGGTGAGGCGCGCGAACACGCAATCGGGCACGGCGGAGATCTGGACCGCGACGGCACCGACGCGGTTGTTCAATGCGACGGCGACCGCGACGCAAGGCGTGTCGGGCGGCATGAACATGTCGCTGACCGTGACCGCGTTCAGCGGCGCCGGCGGCGTCGGCGCCTCGGCTGCGGCCAACGGCAGCCGCACCGCACCCAGCGTATCGCTGACGACGACGAGCGCCGGCCCGCTCGTATACGGCGTGGGCAACGATCCGATCCGCAAGATTGCGCGGACTCCGGGGGCCAACCAGACGATCGTGCATCAGTGGGTCGACGTCGATTCGAACGAGACCTTCTGGGTGCAATCGCGCAACGACCCCCTGCCGCTGATGCCTGGAAATACGGTCACCATCAACGACGCGTCGGTCAACGGTGACTGGAATCTTGCAGCGGTCGAGATCGTGGCCCGCTAACGTGCGAAAACTCCGTCCCGCACCAGCATGTGGCACTGGCGCCGGGCACCGGTTCCGGACACTCGTGTGATTTCGGATTTCGCGCTGCCGAGTCTTTCCTCGTAAGTCCGCCGGCCCCCGACTGCGGTGTACGCGCAGGATCCACGCTTCTTCGCGTGTCAAAGCGTGGAATGGCCTTCGCATGGCTCCGTTCACTCCCGATGTGCAACCGTGTCCACGTCCTGCTGCTATCGGCCGCACTGACCGTCGCAAGCGCCTCCATCGCGCGCGCTCAACCACCTCTCGACCGGGTCGTTGGTCGCAACGGAGTCGGCGCGCCGTTGATCATCAGAGAGCTGAGCGTGCACACCATCGGCGTCCTCGCTGAGGCCGCCGGCGTCCCGATGGGCCTGGAGTTCGCCACGCCGGCGGATGTCCGGCCGTGGACCATCGCGGCGACCGGAATGAAGCTGCGAGCGGTGCTCGACGCGATTGTCGCCGCCGATTCGCGTTACGAATGGCGGGAAGACGACGGCGTCGTCGTGTTTCGTCCGGTCGCGTCGTGGTCCGCAGGCACCGACGTGTTGGACACCGGTATCGAATCGCTGAAGCTCGGGGACATCCAGGCGGCAGACGCCCTGATTGTCCTCGCTCAGCTGTTCGACGTGAACATGCAGGGCGGCCCCGGAGACACGAAACATTTCTCGCTCGATCTGCCGCCCGGACGCGTGTTCGACGCGCTGAACGGCATGGTGCGGGCGCACGGCACGATGGCCTGGACGTTGGAGCGCGCGCACGGCAAATTCGCCGAGTTCATCATGACGCTGATTACCGGCACGTCCGGCGTGGGGTTCGGCATCCCCCGCGGTCGTTTCGCCCGACGAGGGCCGTCGACCGTCACGGCCGCCTCACGTCCGCGACCAGGGAGCAGCGCGCCGGCAGCGTTGCTCGATCGGATCGTTGGAAGGCGTCGCGACGGACAGCCGCTGATCCTGCGGGACCTCTCCGGGATACCGCTGCTGGCCGATGCCGTGGGCGTGCCGATGGGCGTCGAGATGCTTCCGCCGAGGTTGCGTCGCGCCCTCCGTTCTGAGTTTGCAGGCTTCACCGCGACAGGCTTGCCGCTCCGGTACGTCCTGCAGACGCTCAACGTATTGGACGCGGACTATGAATGGCGGGAAATGGACGGCGTCATCGTCTTTCGTCCGGTCGCCGCGTGGGCCGACGCCGACGATCCGCTATTCCGGCTCGTCAACAACGTCCACCTCGATGATGTGCCGACGTCGGAAGCTGTCAGCCTCGTCACCGCTCTCTTCGGGTCAACGGTCCATCGGAGCGTTCCCTTTCCGGATGCTCGTCGTGTCACCGTCGACCTTCCGCAGGGCACCATGCTCGAGCTGCTGAACGCGATTGGCAGATCTCATGGCGAAATGTGTCGGCAGTGGGAAGAGCTCTCCGCGGGCCAACGGCGATTCATGGACGGACGCCGCCATTCCGTGATGTTCACACTCTTTGGCGGGAGCGGGGGACTCGGGTTCGCTGTTCCGTAGCCGCACCGGATCGGTCAGGGGTCGAGGTCGAGAAACAGGCGCATGCGCCCCAGCTCCGCCTCGAGCTCACGTTTGAACGGGCGGTCGCGCGGCGGGTGCGATTCGACATAACCGAAGTCGGACCGAAGCTCGCCGTTGCTGATCGAGACATTGCCCCAGCCAATCACGCGGTCGCGCCACAGCAGCGGCAGCGCATAGTAGCCGAGCTTGCGCTTGGACACCGGCGTGTACGCCTCGAACCGGTAGGCCCAGCCCCAGAGGATCTCGAAGCGGCGGCGGTCCCACACGACGGGATCGAAGGGTGCCAGGAGGCGCGCCGTGTCTTGCGGCGCACCGCGCGACAGCGATTCTCCGGCCGGCCAGTACCAGTCGACGCCATCGACGCGTGCGTGGGCAAGGCGCTGGTGCGCGCGCCGCAATGCAGTCCTCAGCTCGCCGTGCCACTGCGGCACGGCGTAACGCAGCCGGCTCACGAGGGCCGACAGGCTTGCGCCGGGCAGCGGCGCGTACTTGTGCACGGCCACATCGACCAGCGCGTCGATCCGCGCCTGACGCGCGACAGCATCGGCAGGCCCTGCCGCGTGCTCGTGCGCGCCGTAGATGCGGACGCCACCTTCGCGCCGGACCACACGCAGCAGGCCGCGATAGTGCATCTCGTCCAGCAGATGGGTGGTGGCGCTCGACAAGCCGCCCCAGTAGTTCGTCACCGTGCCGTGCGAGAAATGGCGATCCACCTCGCGCGGATGCACTGCACGGCGTTCGCGCACGAACTCCAGCAGGGCCTGCGCCTTCTTACTGCGCGCCGCGGTCCAGGTCGAGATGCCCGCACGCGGGTGCATGAGCGCCTGCAGCGATGTCGTGACGAAGCCGTAGTTGACGAAGACGTCCTCCTCGACCTCGAGCCTGGCGTAGCGGCGCTCCAGGTCGCCGGCACGGTAGTCCTTCACGCGATGGCGCAGCGTCAGGTCCTGCGCGCGCGCGGGAGCGCGAATCGGGTCGGCCTGCACAAAGCCGAGCTTGCGGAGCGCGAGCTTCAGCGTGGTAGGTGCGAAGAGGCTGCGGGCGACGGCCGAGGAGCGCAGGTCGCCGAGGGTGATCGATCTCAAGGCTCTACACTCAACGGTCGAGGCGCAACGTTCAGCCCCTCAGCAGCCGCAGGTCGAACTCGAACGGCTGCGGCTTCGCCATCAGGATCGATTTGAAGTCCGCGTGCTGCGGGTTGAGCAGATAGTTCGACTCGGTCGGGATGATCGCGTTCGGCACATCGAGGACGGCCGACACGCTGCTTTTCGCCCACGCGTCGCCCAGCACCTGAAGCTCCGGCCGCGCGGGGTAGGAGCGCCAGCCCTTCGGAAGCCGATGCCGGTCGAGAGGCAGCACCACGGCCGTATCGAATGAGCAGGAGATCACCACGTAAGCGGGAAGGATGGCGCTGCTGCCGAGGTGCACGAGCATCTCAAGTGCCGCGAGCGCTGCGTTGCTTGCCGTATACACGATCGGCAGCCCCGGCGAATTCCAGCGGCCGCCCAGAAGACGCGCGCCTTCACCGTCGAACGCTGTCTCCGCGTGTCTGGCCTTGACGATGCGCCAGGCGGTGAGCACTTACGGGAACACGCCCTGTTCGAGCCGGCCGACGAGCGTCTCGACTTCGCGGACCCCGACGTCGGTTCGGGCCAGATCGAGCGGCACGGCGCCGCCCAGCGCCGGCTGCGCCGTGCTCAGCCATTCGCTCGCCGCGTCGCGATCGCTTTCGAACAGCTCGAGCGCCCGGCCGAACAGCCGTGACGCGCGAAGCAGCCGATCGGACTCGTCGGGCAGGAGACGGCCATCACGCTTTCGGCGCGTCAGCGTCCGGCGCGGCACATCGATCAACACCATGATTCGCTCGAACGACAGCGACGTGTTCCGCTGGAACCGTTCGATCGCCCTGTATGAGAATCCTCTCTTCACGGTCCGCAGCAGGTCGGGTACGTCGAAGGCGTCGAGGCCCAGCAGGACCACGTAGGCGTGCGGGCCCGGCGATCCGCGGCGCTGAAACTGGCGGAAGCGCTCGAGGTCCGGCGTCGAGGCGTGGAGAGTGTCGGGCGGGGGCCCGGCGGTGGCGAGGTGTGTAGCCATCTGGCTAATGATTATGCGCCTATTGGCGCACCCCGTCAAGCCGCCCGGCGGCGATCGCGCGTTCGCGCGGATCGTCCCCGCTCCTGGCACGCGTCTCCATCCCAGGCACGCGCGAGATCCGCTACCGGGACAGGTAGGCGGCGCCCGTTTTCAATCCTCCGGTGATCGCATCGTCGAACGCGTAGAGGATCGCCAGCGTCGCGAAGGCGTGCGAGAGCGCGAGCGGCAGCACGTTGGGATACCGATCGTAGATCGTGCACCAGCCGAGCGCGCCGGCAAGCGTCGCCGCGAACAGGAACGGGTTGGGCAGGTGCAGCGCGGCGAACAGCAGCGCGGCAAGGACGACGCTGGTGCGCCGCGACGTCGCGCGCTGCGCCTCGCGCAGGATGACGGTTTGCAGAATCCACTGCTGCGCGCCGCCCCAGACGAGCAGCACGGCGAGGTTCCCGAGAAAATCTCTGCGATCGTGCAGCGTCCCGAGCGCGGCGCCGATTCCGAGCAACAGAATCACACCGGCCGCGGTGAAGAGCGCCGACGCTCGCGCGGCTCCCCCGAGCGCGTTCGGCGCGAGACCCCACTCGCGGGTACGAATGGCATGCCAGATCCCGAGCCCGACGACGATCGCGGCCGGCGCGCCGACCAGGCGATGCGGGACGCGCGGTTCCACGACCCAGGTGTAGACGAGGATGACGCTGAGGATCGCGATCGTGAACGGCATCCGACGTCTGGTCAGCCCGCGCCTTAACGCTCCGGACCCGACTGCCGCAGGCTCCGGCGGACGAAGAGGTTCCCCTCTTTCTGCTCGAACAGCTCTACCTTCGTCAACTCGTCCATCACCGTCGCGACCGTAGTCTGCTTGAGCCCCGTCTCCGTGACCAGCGTCTCGAGATTGACGGCGTCTCCCGGTTTGGCTGTGATGAGCGTCTGTTCAAGCCGGCTCCACCCGGTTCGAGGACCCTGGTGCGACATCACTATAGCTCGCCTCCAGACAAGCGACGGGCAACCGGCGTGCCCGGAACTGCGTGCGTCCTCCAACGAATTACGCCACGCTGGTTCAGCTGCACCGTGTAACCGGTGACGTTCTTACATGACACCATGCCTGCTCAGCACTATCCGGCCCGGCAGTCGCCGGCGTTCCTCAGTCGTCATCCGGTCGCGCACGCCGAGTGGCATCGCCCGCGGTTCTCGCGACACGCATTCATCGAAGTGGCGCCCGCCGGCGCGGCGATCCGGCTCTTCGGTCTGCACGTCAGCGCGGTGCATGCGGCGTGGACCGAACGCCGCCGCGTCTTCGAGCTGCGCTCGCTCCTGCGAAGCATCGCCGAACACAGGGTGGCTTCCACGTGCTCGCAGGCGACTTCAACACGCTGGCGCCGGGCGAGGACCTCGACCTCAAACGGCTGCCGCCGCGGTTACGGCCGTTCGTCTGGCTCAGCGGAGGCCGAATCCGGTGGCGGACGATTCGCGAGCGCATCGTCGCGTGTGATGTCGTGCGAACGCCGGAAGTCGTCGTTGCGTCCGACCACCTGCCAGTCGTCGCCGATCTGGCAATCGACTGGGACTCCAACGGGTAGAATTGCCTTATGAGTGCCTTTCGCTCGAATCCCAGAGCATGGTGCGCAGCCACCGCGCTCGCGTTGCTCACCGCCGCCGCCGTCGTCGCGCAAGAGCGCGACCGCACGAAGATTCCCGATCAGTACAAGTGGAATCTCGCCGAGATCTGTCCGAGCGAAGCCGCCTGGCGCGCGGCGAAAGAGAAGCTCGCCGCCGAGCTGCCCGAGCTCCGCCAGTTCCAGGGCAAGCTCGCGTCGTCCCCCAAGGTACTGGCCGATGCGCTCGACAAGGATTACGCGCTCGACAAGGAGCTGTCGCGTCTTTACGCATACGCCAGCATGCTGGCCGATCAGGACACGCGCGATGCCCAGCATCAGGGCATGCGTCAGGAGATGATCCAGCTCGCGTCGGCGTTCGCCGCGCAGGCCGCGTTCATCGAGCCCGAGCTGCTCCGCGCCGGCAAAACGACGCTCGAACGATTCGTCGCCGAGGAGCCGCGGCTGAAGGTGTATCGCTTCTACCTCGAGAACGTCATGCGGCGAGCCGCGCACACCCTGACCGACAACGAAGAGAAGATCCTCGCCGACGCCGGCCCGCTCGCGTCCGCGCCGTCGGACGTCTACGGCATCCTCGCGAACGCTGATTTCCCCTATCCGACGGTCACGCTCAGCGATGGCCGGTCGGTCAAGCTCGATCAGGCGGCGTTCAACGATCTGCGGACGCTGCCGAACCGTGCCGACCGCGAGAAAGTCATGTCGGCCTTCTTTCAATCGCTCGGCGGATTCGGCCGCACCTTCGGGACGACGATGAACGGGGAAGTGCAGAAGGTGCTGTTCTTCGCCAAAGCGAGAAAATACTCCACGGCGCTCGAAGCGGTGCTCGACGGCCCGAACATCCCGGTGTCGGTGTACACGCGGCTCATCGACGGCGTGGACCGCAACCTGCCCGCGTTCCACCGCTACCTGAAGCTGCGGAAGCGCATACTCGGCCTCGATCAGCTCCACTACTACGACCTGTACGCGCCGCTCGTCGGGTCGGTGAAGCTCGAGTACACGCCGGAGGAGGCGCAGAAGCTGGTGCTGAGCGCGGTCGCTCCGCTCGGACCGGAGTATCAGGCGACCATTCAGCGCGCGTTCAGGGAGCGCTGGATCGATCTGCTGCCGAACGAAGGCAAGCGGTCCGGCGCGTACTCGGATGGAGGCGCCTACGACGTCCATCCGTACATGCTGATTAACTTCAACGGGAAGTATCCGGATGTCAGCACGCTCGCGCACGAGCTCGGCCACACGATGCAGAGCCACTTCTCGAACAGGACGCAGCCGTATCCGCTCGCCGGCTATCCGACCTTCGTCGCCGAGGTCGCGTCCACGTTCAACGAGTCGCTGCTCATCGATTCGGTGCTGAAGAACATCAAAGACGACGACACGCGGCTCTCGCTCCTGGGGAATTACCTGGAGAACATAAAAGGGACGGTCTTCCGCCAGACGCAGTTCGCGGAGTTCGAGCTGCGGATGCACGAAATGGCCGCGAAAGGGCAGCCGATCACCGGCGACGCGCTCGCCAGGCTGTATCTGGACATCACGCGCAAGTATTACGGCCACGAGCAGCAGATCTGCGCCGTGGACGATTACATCGCGAACGAGTGGAGCTTCATCCCGCATTTCTACCGTGACTTCTACGTCTTTCAGTACGCGACGTCGTTCATGGCGTCGGAGGCGCTGGCGGCGAAGGTCAAGGCGGGCGATCAGGCGGCCAAAGAGCGTTACCTGAGGTTCCTGAGCTCGGGCGGGTCGGGATATCCGATCGATTTGCTGCGGGACGCCGGCGTCGACATGACGACCGACGAACCCCTCGATCTGACCATCAAGACGATGAACCGCGTGATGGACGACATGGAAGGGCTCCTCGCCCGGCGCGGACGTTCTGTGCGATGATTGCCCCGAGGTGAAGGCGACGATGAATCCCAAACCCGCCAGACTGCCCGGGAAGCCGAATCAACCGCAACCTCCAACCGGCCGGCGGGCCAGCGGGCGGGTCGTGCGTATCCACTCAGGACAGAGCCACGGCTTCATCCGAGACGCGGACAGCCGCGAGGTATTTTTCCATCGCAGCGACACTGTGTTTGGGACGTTCAACAAGCTGTCGATCGGCGACACGGTGGCGTTCGAGCTGATCGAGGATCGCGTCAGCGGACCTCGCGCCACCGCCGTGCGCCTGGGCGGCCGATCCCGATAGCCCCGGCTGCGCGACCGGACACCGAGAAACGCACCGGCACGGCTGATGCAGCTGCGCAGGAAAGCTGCGTCGTTCGAGCCGCATCTTCGAGGCGAACGCGGCGAATCACCGCGACGGTGAGGCCGCCACGTTCTTCAGCGCGCGCTCCAGCGAATCCCGCCACGCACCCGCCGGTTCGCGTTCGATCGGCAGTCGCAGCGTCCGCGCGTGCGCCGTCGGGAGCGCATCAGCCGCGTTTGTCGCAACGTCTGTCCTCAACATGCCCCATTTACTCCGCAAAGCGATACCTCAGCAGCACCCAGAGCGCAACCACGCCGTCGCGCCAGGTGATCTTCTTGCCTTCCTCGTAGCCGCGCCCGTCGTAGCTGATGGGCACTTCGTAGACTTTGTAGCGGCGCTTGAACACCTTCGCCGTGATCTCCGGCTCGATCCCGAAGCCGTTCGACTTGAGCTCCATCGAGCGCAACACGTCGGTGCGCATCACCTTGTAGCAGGTCTCCATGTCGGTGAGCATCGTGTTGTAGAGCACGTTGGTGAGAAACGTCAGCAGCCGGTTCCCCAGGTAGTGCGTGAGCAGAAAGACGCGGTGCGTGCCGAGGAACCGCGATCCGAAGACGACATCGGCGCGGCCGGAGGTAATCAGGCTCGTCAGCAGCGGATACTCCTCGGGCGAGTACTCGAGGTCGGCGTCCTGGATGATCATCATGTCGCCGGTCACGGCGAGGAAGCCGCGCCGGAGCGCCGATCCCTTGCCGCCATTGCGCGACTGGCGAAGCAGGATGAACCCCAGTTCCTTCTGGAGCTCGTCGAGAATCTCCCTCGTCCCATCGGTCGACACGTCGTCGACGACGATCAGCTCGATGCGCATCTTGACGGCGAGCACCCGGCGGATGATCTCCTCGACCGTGTTGCGCTCGTTGTACACCGGCATCACGACCGACAACAGCGGATCGCGCGGCATGCGCTGCGCCGCGCGCTGGAGTGAGGAGCCGGGAATCGTCATGCGGCGTGCAGGCGGGCGCGTCCGACGGCAAACAGCGACAGCCCGATCGGCGGCGTCGCGATCCGTTCGAGCGGCAGCGCCCACGGCGCGACCAGCCGCTCGAAGAGCCGCACCTGTTCGGCAGTGTGCTCGGTGTTGTGGCTGATATGCGCGTTGTACATCCACCCGAGCAGTCCGATCGGATTCGTGTACCGCATGGCGACCAGCTCGAGCCCGGCGGCCCCAAACGCGCTCCGCAGCGACCGCTTCGAGTACCGGCGATGGTGGCCGAGCGCGGCGTCGAGCGGGCCGTAGGCGGCCTGGACGGCGGGGACGTAGATCAGGACGTGGCCGCCGGCCGGCGTGAGCAGGTCGCGAAACAGCCGCAGCGCCCGGAGGTCGTCCTCGATGTGCTCCAGCACGTTGGCGCACACGATGGTGTCGAAGCGCTGCTGCATCAGCTCGGCGCGGCTGCATTCCTCGAGGTGGCAGAGCCGCAGCGTGATCCGAGGATCGGCGTCGAGCACCTCGCTTGCGCGGGCCGCGCAGTTCACGTTCGGCTCGATGCAGACGAGGCGCTCGGCCACTTCGATGATCCGGCGGCTCATGGTGCCGATGCCACAGCCGACCTCGAGCACGCGGGATCCGATGTGTGGCCGGAACAGATCGAAGATGTGCGCCTGGTACCGCCGAGCCTCGCTCATGGTCTGGAGGTCGTCGGCGGCGTAACGCTTCCGTGTTTGTGTGAATCTGTGGTCGACGTTCATGCCGGATTGTGGAGGATTCGACACGGTACCATATGCTATCGTCCTTCGCCACAGAGATGTCGATCCTGCTCAGCGTAACCCTCGCCGCGCAGATCGCGGCCGGCGCCCGGCCACCGCTCGCCGACGCCGTGCTGTACGGCCGGACCGCTGATGTGCAGCGGCTGATTGCCGACGGCGCGAACGTGAACGAGCCCGACAACACCGGCATGACGCCGCTGATGGTCGCCGCCTCGCAGGGGGAGACCGCGATCGCGCGCCTGCTCATCACGGCGGGCGCGCGCGTTGGCGACGCCGGCGAAGACGGCACCACCGCGCTGATGCGCGCCGCCTCGGCCAACCGGAACGAGATGGTCCGGCTGCTGCTGGCCAGCGGCGCCGCCGTCAACGCGAAGAACTCGGGAGGCATGACTGCGCTGATGGTGGCGTCCTTCGGAGGCTATCTCGAGCCGGTGCGCGCGCTGCTGGCCGGCCATGCCGAGCCGAACGCAAAGAACAATCAGGGGCGCACGGCGTTGATGGCCGGGGCCAGCAACGGCGAGGTCGCGGTCGTGCAGGCGCTCATCGCCGCCGGCGCCGACGTGAGGGCGGCCGATGCCGGCGGCGGCGTCGCATTGACCTACGCGGCGGCGGCCGGCTCGGCCGGCGTCATCGAGGCTCTGCTGAAGCGCGGCGTCAAACCGCTGCCGAACGATCTCGTGCTGGCCGCGTCGAGCTGCTACACGTCCGCGGCGCGCGCGCTCCTGGGCGCCGGGTTGAGCGCGCACGGCGTTGACGGCAGCGCGCCGCTCCTGGTTGCGGCCGGCGAAAACTGCGTCGACACCGTGACGCTGCTGCTCAACCGCGGCGCCGACGTCAACGTGAAGGACGGCGACGGCTGGACACCGCTGATCAAGGCGGCGTCGGCGGGGCTGACCGACATGGCCCGCGTGCTGCTGCAGCACGGCGCCGACATGGACGTCTCCGACAAGCTCGAGCGCACGGCGTGGATGTATGCCGCGCTGGCCGGCCACGAAGAGATCGCGGCCTTGTTCAAAGAGGCTCGCGCGAAAAAATAACATGATGAGAGCGGCTGCTGGTGTCGCGTTGCTGGCCTGTGCCATTCCGGCCGCTGGGGCGGCTCAAGGCGCGCCGCAGAAAATCATCGTCGGCAGCCCGACGCTGAAGGCCGACCAGACCATGCCGCGGGATTACACGCCGGACGGCCGCAACGTCTCGCCGCCGTTGACCTGGAGCAGCGTGCCGGCGGGCACGAAAGAGCTGGCGGTGATTTGTGAGGATCCGGATGCCGGCAACCCGCCGCCGTTCGTGCACTGGGTGATGTACAGGATTCCGGCGACGGCAAAGGGCTTGCCCGAAGGGATCTCGATCGATCCAACGGCGCAGATGCCCGCCGAGATCGCCGGCGCCATCCAGGGCATGTCGGGCTTTCGGCGGCCGATCTACCGCGGTCCGGCGCCACCGCCGGGCAGGCCGCACCACTATCATTTTGTCGTCTACGCCCTCGACACGAACCTCGATTTGAAGCCTGGTTTGAACCGGGCCGAGCTCCTGACGGCGATTCAGGGACACGTGATCGGCCAGGGCGAGCTGGTGGCGATCTACGAACGGAGCGCACCATGACGTTCATCTCACGTCGCGCCTTGTTGAAGCGCGCCGCGGTCGTCGGCGCGGCGGCGGCAGCGCCCGCCGATGGAGCGCGAGCCTTTCAGGCGAGCGATCCGGGGGATGCCGTACGCTCGGCTGAAAGCCTCGCGCGCCACGCTCATGAAATGGCGGCGCGCGAACCGCTGGAAAGCCTGACCGCCGCGGAAGCGGATCTGCTCGACGCGATCGTGGCGCGGCTGATCCCGACCGACGCGAATGGTCCGGGCGCCACCGAAGCGCGCGCGGTGCACTACATCGATCGCGCGCTAGGCGGTGCGCTCGCCTCGTCGCGACAGGCGTACGCCGCGGGCCTCGCCGCGCTCGACCGGTATTCGCGCTCATCGCGGGGAAAAGCGTTCACCGATCTGGTGCCGATCGATCAGGATTCCGTGCTGATCGATGTCGAGACCGGCGCGGCGACCGGCTTCCCCGGCGGCTCCGCCGCTTTCTTCGTGCTCGTGCTGAACCACACGCATCAGGGCACGTTTGGCGACCCGTACTACGGGGGCAATGCGAACTTCGTCGGCTGGGATCTCGTTGGCTATCCCGGCATCCGCACCATGGTGACGGCGGCCGACCAGCAGCAGCTGGAGAAAAAAGATCTCAGGCCGAACCACAAGTCGGCGTACGACTACCCGACGTTCACCAAGGCCTCCGCCCGAGCCGGCTCGCGGGAGGAGCTGAAACATGGCGACTAAGCTGAAGGACACCGACGTCGTCATCATCGGTCTCGGCGCCGTCGGGGGCGTCGCCGCGCTGCCGCTCGCACTGGCAGGACTCGAGGTGATCGGGCTCGAAGCAGGCACGTGGCTGACGCGGCGGGATTTTGCGCCGGACGAATTGCGAAACAACTATCGCGGCTGGCCGCAGGCAGTGCAAAAGGCGAATCAGGAGATCCCGACGTCGCGCGCCACCGCCTCCTCGCCGACCGGCCCGCGCGGCAACCTGCATCCGATGCAGAACGCCGTCGGCGGCACCTCACTGCACTACTGGGCCCAGAGCTGGCGCCTGAACCCGTGGGATTTCAAAGTGGTGAGCGAGACGAAGCGCCGCTACGGCGCGTCGCGGATTCCGAAGGGCTCCACCGTCGAAGACTGGCCGTTCGGCCTCGACGAGCTCGAGCCCTACTACGACAAGGTCGAGTACGAAGTGGGCGTCTCGGGCCAGGCGGGGAACATCAACGGGAAGATCGATCCACGCGGCAATCCGTTCGAGGGCCAGCGCAAGCGCGCGTATACGATGCCGCCGCTGCGCGGCAACGAATTCCTCGCGAAGATGGCGTCGGCCGCCCGCACGATCGGGTGGGCCCCGTTCCCCGGGCCCGCCGCCGTCAACTCGCGCGCATACCAGAACCGTTCGGGGTGCATGTATCACGGCTTCTGCAATCGAGGCGGCTGCCACGTGGACGCGAAGAACTCGACCGCGGTCACGACGATTCCGCGCGCGCAGGCGACCGGTCACCTGAAGGTCGTCCCGCGCGCGCACGTGACGACGATCGAGGTCGACGGCAACGGGCGGATGACGGGCGTCAACTATGTGACCGATGGAGTCGAGTACTTTCAGCCGGCGAAAGTCGTGCTGCTCGCCAGCTTCACGTACGAGAACAATCGCCTGCTGTTGCTGTCCAAGTCGAAGGCGTTTCCAAACGGCCTGTCGAACACCCACAAGCAGGTCGGCCGTCACTACTTCAGTCACCATCAGGGCGCGGGGGTCACGGCGCTCTTTCCGTTCAACCTCAATAGCTGGTACGGCCTGCCGGCCCAGGGCGTCGCCGTCGACAACTGGGCGGACGACAACTTCGACCACTCGGGCGTCGACTTCATCGGCGGCGGTAATCTGTGGGTGTACTCGGATCGTCGCCCGATTGGGGCCGCCGGAGCGAGCACCTTCGGCCGCGCGCCGAACTGGGGATCGGCGTGGAAGGCCTTCATCAAGGAGAACGCGGATCGCTCGAACAGCGCGTACCTCCAGAAGACGACGCTGCCGTACGAGGACAACTTCCTCGATCTCGATCCGGGGGTGAAGGATCCGCTCGGCTACCCGGTCTGCCGCGTCACAGGGGAGTACAAGGACAACGAGCGCAGGATCGCCGCCTTCATCCAGGACAAGATGGAGCAGTGGTACCGCGAGGCCGGTGCCGTCGCGATCCAGCGGGCGCCGGTTGGTGGCGCGATGGGCGTCTCGACGCACGCCTACGGCGGCACGCGCATGGGCGACAACCCGGAAACGAACGTCGTCGACCGCTGGGGGTTCTCGCACGAAGTACCGAACCTCGGGGTCCTCGGCGCGTCGATGATGGGCACGAGCGGGGCGCGCAATCCGACGTTGACCGCGCAGGCGCTGGCGTGGCGCACCGCCGATCACCTGGCCAAGAACTGGAACGCGATCGGGCGCAAAACGTCCTGACGCGGCACCGCCTTCCTATCGACGATCTAAAGGGGGACGCGTGCGTGACATACGCGCCGGCGCCTGGCTCGATCAGGCCGCAGCGGACCTGACGTTCGCCGTTCGCACGCACGCGAAGCGGCCGACCGCGACCCTTGTCATCATCGCCACGCTCGCGATCGGCATCGCGGCGACGAGCATCTCGTTCTCCCTCGTCAACGGCTTCTTCATCCGGCCGATTCCCATTCAGCAGCCCGAGAGGTTCGTCCGGCTCTACAACGCATACAAGCGCGGCGATCCGTACTTCACCTTCTCGTACGCCGATTTCGCCGATATGCGTGCGCTGCGCGATGTGTTCGCGGACGCGGCCGCCGAGCAGCCCGTGCCGTTCACCCTGGGCACCGCCGGCGGGGCCGAGCGCGTCTGGGGCGAGCTCGTATCGGAGGGCTACTTCAAAGTGCTCGGGGTCACGCCTGCGCTCGGGCGCGTCTTCGCTCCGACCGAAGACGCGGTTCCGGGCGGCGACGCGGTCGTCGTGTTGAGTCACGGTCTGTGGGTGCGCCTGTTCGGCGGCAGGCCCGACGTTGTCGACGAGCGTCTCCTGATCAACGGCCATTCGTTCCGCGTCATCGGCGTCGCACCTGCCAGGTTCGGCGGCACGACGCTTGGATTTGTCGCCGATCTCTGGATGCCGGCCGCGGCGGAGCGTCGCATCCGTTCCATCGACACGGTCGCGCCGCGCGGCCTCCGCGGGTGGTTCGGCATGGCGCTGCTGAACCCGGGCGTCGGCGTGGTCCAGGCGCGCGCCGCGCTCGCCGCGCTGGCGGCGCGGCTGCAGCGGGAGTATCCGGAGACCAACACGGGCGTCGGGTTCGCGGCGCTTCCGGAATCGGAGGGACGCATTTTTCCGCTGCTGCGGCGGACCATCCTCGGCGGGTCGGTGGCCACCGTCGTGGTGTCTCTGCTCGTGCTGGTCATCACCTGCGCGAACGTCGCTGGACTGCTGCTGGTTCGCGCGTCGGCGCGACGCACGGAGATCGGAGTACGGCTCGCGCTCGGCGCAACGCGCGGCCGCATCATCGCGCAACTCCTGATCGAGTCGGCCGTGCTGGCGGTCGCCGCCGGCGCGCTCGGGGTCGCGCTGTCGTGGAGGCTCACCCGGCTCCTGGCGGCAATCAAGGTGACGATTGCGCGCGGCGCGCCAGCGTCAATCGACGTCAGCCTCGATGCGCATGTGCTCGGGGGCAGCTGCCTCGTGATCGTTGCCGCCGGCGTGCTCTTCGGCCTGATGCCGGCGCTCGACGCGTCGCGGACCGACCTCATCACGGCTCTCAAGGACGCACCCGGCTCCGGTCCGCGGACGCGGAACCCCGCGCGCCGGATGCTGGTGACGCTGCAAGTCGCCGTGTCGATGGTGTTGCTTGCCGGGGGAGGGCTCTTCCTCAGAAGCCTGCAACACGCCCGGCAGATCGACCTTGGGTTCGATCCCGAACGGGTCGTGACCACGTCGCTCGACGTGAGCGTGCACACCTATGCGCCGCCCGCGTCGTCGGCGTTCTGGCGGAGGCTGCTCGACGAGGTCCGTCGGTTGCCCGGCACCGACTCGGCGAGCCTCGCCGCGCGGCTTCCGCTCGATCTCGGCCTCACTCGGATCCCACTCGGACCCGACGGCTATCGGCCAGCAGGCGATCAGACCTGGCCGATGACCGAGTTCGCGCGCGTGGACACCGACTACTTCCGCACGCTGCGCATCCCGCTTGTCGACGGCCGCGACTTCACGGATCGCGATCGCCCGCCATCCCCGGACGTGATCATCGTGAACGACGTGGTGGCGCGTCTGTTCTGGCCGGGCGCGGCATCGGTCGTCGGCCGCTACGTCGTCACGCCGTCGGGCGAACGCTACGAAGTGGTCGGCGTCGCGCGGCGGTCGAAATACTTTTCCATAGGCGAAGATCCGCGGCCGTATGTGTACCTTCCGCTCGGTCAGGGCACAGCGCGCGCGATGTCGATTGTGGCGCGCGTCTCCGGCGATCCCGGCACCCGCTTGCGTGCCCTGGTCGCGAAGGTCCGGGATCTGGATCCCGTCGTACCGCAGTTCGACGCGACGACCATGGCCGATCGCGTGACGTTGTCGCTGGCGCCGACCAGCGGTGGCGCCACCGCTCTCGGCATCGTCGGAATGCTGGCGCTCGTGCTGACGTCGCTCGGGCTCTACGGGATCATCGCGCAGACCGTGAGCCGCCGCACGTATGAGATCGGCGTCCGTCGCGCGCTCGGGGCGCAGGATCGCGACGTCGCGTGGATCGTGGTCGGCCAGGCGATCGTGCTCGTGCTTGCCGGTATCGCCCTCGGGCTGGTCGCCGCATTGGGGAGCGCGCGCCTGCTGAGGACGCTGCTCTATAGCGTCAATCTCGCCGACCCGGTTGTATTCGGCGGCGCACCACTCGCGCTGATTGCGGTCTGCATCGTGGCCGCCTGCGTGCCGACGTGGCGAGCGCTGAGGATCAACGCGGCCACTGCGCTGCGGTACGAGTGACGGTCCCGGCCGTCACCGGAGGGGCAGCGAGCCGGCGGCGTGCGGTGCCGGCTCGCCCGAGCCGTCCTCAGTTCTCGAAGATGCAGCCGACCTTCTTCTTCTTCCTGGCGCCCTTCTTTTTCTTGGCTCCGCCCTTCTTCTTCGTTCCCTTCTTTTTCTTCGCCATCTAGCCTCCTGTTCGTTGGTGGATGCGAAATGCTCGTCGCACGAGGGCGCGATCCCGTCGATCGACCATCGCGAAGAGCGGTTGGAGCCGGGCGCCCGCCGCGCGAGTCGGCTGGTATTCGCCGACGGGGATGGCGAGCGAGAGAAACCGACCGCCGTCGTGCAGCATCACGCCGCGCTCGACGAGCCCCGGCAGACGCTCGGCTGAGGCGCGGTCGAGCTGGCTCGCGTCGGTGACCGCGTCGCACGCGAGGTAAGCCTCGCGATCGAGCCCTGCCAGCACCGTGAGCGGCTGAGCGGCGCGCGGCCGCGTATCGAGCAGGACGAGCCGATCGTCGAGGTCCACGGATACGAGCTCGGCGTGCCGCCATGTTGTTTTCCAGGCATGCACGCTGCGGACGAGCGGGTCGGCATAGCGCGCCACGTCCTGCGGCGCCTTGTAGTCGTAGGCGAAGTAGTACGCGAGGTTGCGCCGCGCCGGCTCGGGCAGGTCGTAGATGAATTCATAGAATGGCAGCGGCCTGACCTTGGTGAAGCCGAGGCGGTCCGACTCGTTGAAGTTCGGGCTGAAGCGATCCAGCCGGATCGCGGTGACGCCGACGGGACACGGCAGGTGACACACCCGCGGGGTCAGCTCGGCCATCTGCTGATAGTCGTCCGGCGATTCACCCGGAAATCCCAGGAGGAAATTCCACAGCGGTTCGACGCCGATCTCCTTGCACCACTTCAGCAGCTGCACGTTCTGCAGGCCGGACACGCCTTTCCTCATCAGCTTCAGCACGCGATCGCTGAAGCTTTCGATGCCCGGCTGGATCATGGTGACGCCGGCCGCGCGCAGCAGCCGCACCTGTTCCTTCTTCAGGTTCGACTTCGTCTCGTAGAAGAGCGATACGTTCAGCCGCCGCTCGGCGAGCTCGGGCATCAGCGTCTTGAAGTACTTGAGATCCAGAATGTTGTCGACCACCTGAATGTCGCACCCGGGATAGGACGAGGCGAGGTGGGTGAGCTCGGCGAGCGCGCGCGGCGCCGACTTGCTGCGATACGTCATCGTCGCGCCGTTCAGGCCGCAGAACGTGCAATGCATCCGCTCGCCCCACCAGCAGCCGCGCGAGGTTTCGACGAAGACGCTCGGCTGCCAGTCCCGGCCGAAGCGGCTGCGCTCGAACTGGGCGAAAAAGTCGCCGTACTCCGGATAGGGCAGCGTGTCGAGATCGGTGACGGCGGGCGCCGTCGGAGCAGGCCCCGGCGCGGCTGCCCCGCCCACGGACGCCTGCGCGATCACGCCGGCGAGACCGGTCAGCGGCGTCCCGCTGATCACGCGCGATGCGAGCTCGGCAAAGACGCGGTCCGCCTCGCCCGACACGACCGCGTCCACGAACGGAAACTGGCGCAGCGTCTCCACGCCCATCGTCGCTTCGCAGTTCGCGCCGCCCATGACCGTGAACGCGCCGGTCAGCCGCGCCTTGACGCGCTTGGCCAGCGCCAGCGACGCGAGATGCTGCTGAAAGACGCTGGTGAAGCCGACGATCCGCGGCCGCGATTCGGCCACGCGGTCGGCGCACCAATCCAAGAACGCGGCCGCCTCGTCTCGAGCCGCGAGGATCGCGCGCAGGTCGGCGCGTCCGGGCGGCTTCGTGGGGCGGCGTCCGAGCCAGGACGGCGCCTTCAACAGCACGTCGGCGATGTACCGCTCGTCCCGATCGCGGCCCCAGTCGAACAGCGCGTGCGAGAAGATCCATTCGCCCACGAACGCGCGGGACATCGCCCGGTTCTCGGTCGCGATTCTCGAATACAAGCGCTCGCCGATCCGTTCGGCGTAGGGCAGCGTGAAGTACTCGACGCGGCAGGTCAGACCGTTCGCGACCACTTGCGGCTGCAGCAGGCTGAGGCCGAGCGACGGCGACAGGAGCGGCCCGAACGGCATCGACACGAGCAGGACGTCGGGTGTCGGCGTCATCGAGGCGAGGGCGGCGGTGAAGCGGCCGCCGGCAACGCCGCGGCCTCGGCCTCGGCCGCGACGAGCAGCGGATGACGCGGACCCGCGTTCCGCCAGGCCGCCGCGAAGTCGGCGTAGGACTGACGCGCCCCCTCCACGTCACCAGCCGCACGCAGCGCCCGCGCGAGCTGGAGTCGCGCGATGGTGTGGGCGACGCTCGTCGGCTGGCTGCCGCGGCGGGCGATGACGGCGCGGAACTGTTCGGCGGCCCGCTGCGGCTCCTGGATCGCCTGGTAGGCGAGACCGCGGACATACAGCAGCCACGGGCCGGCGGCGCGCTCGAGCGGCACGGCGCTGTCGAGAATGGCGAGGGTGCGCCGGGCGTCGCGGTTCGCCAGCGCGATGGCCGCCTGGAGCATCGGCAGCTGCGCGCCGACGACGTCCGGCGCGGGCGGCGCCTGCTGTTGATAGCGCGCGGCGAGCGGTGCCGCCTGCGCCGCACGGCCCGAGAGCGCGGCCGCCAGCGCGGCGGTCCACGTCGTTTCGACGCCGGCGCTGATCCGGATCGCCTGCTGCAGCTCGTCCTGCGCCCTGCGCACGTCGCCGGCGACCGCGTCGCCAAGCGCCTGCTCCGCGATCAGGCTGCCGGCAAAGTCGTGGATGCGCGCGCCGCGCGCGGCCGTGACCGCTTGCGCGTACAGCGTCCGGCTCGTGTCCAGCTCCCCGGACGCAAACGCCGCCCGCGCGGCTTCCGTCAGCACGAGGTAACGATCCGCGCGCGACGCGGCGGCGCGGAGATGCTCCTGCATGCCGCCGGTGTCGTTCGCGATGAAGGCGAGGTCGAACGCCAGCATCCGATTGAAGGAAGAATCGAGCCCCCTCGAGGACGCATCCTGCAGCACTGCGCGTGCCTCGTCGAACCGGTCCTGGATCAGCAGCGTCCGCGCGAGCTGCTGATAGGGCACCACGGAGTTTGCGCCGAGCTTCACCGCCGTCTGTGCTTCCGGCAGCGAGTCGTCGAACTGGCCGAGCCGGTAATAGGTCGCCGACAGGTTGTTGTGGGGCACCCAGTCCTGCGGGTAGGTGTTGATCCATAAACGGTACGTCCCGACGACCTCGTCCAGCCGGCCGGTGACGATGTAGTGATAGTGCGACTTGATGAACAGCCGCTCGGGCTCGCTGAGCGAGTCGCTGCGCGCGAACGCGCGCTGCATGTACTCCTGAGCCTTCTCGAGGTCGTGCAGGTTGGTGTAGATCGCGCCGAGACGCGCGGCGGCCAGCGCGAACTGCGGATCGAGTTCGAGCGCGTGCTCGAACAGCGGGATCGCCTGCACCTCGCCGGTCTTGATGCGCGTCTCCACGCCCATGCTGTACGCCTTCAACGCTTCGAGCGACGGCGTCGTCGCGTTCGGCGCGGGAACGTTGAAGCGCTGGATCGAGCCGATCGACTCGCCGAGCCGCTCGCGGATTCGCGCCGCGGCAGCGCCGACGCTCGCGAGCACGTTGGTCTTCGTGGCGGCCTGCGTCTGATCGCGCGCCAGCGTGTCGCCCGTGCGGCAGGCCTGCGCTTCGAGCGTGATCACGTAGGCGGTGTCGAGCGGCGCGATCGATCCGAGCAGGATCGCCTTTACACCGATCCGTTCGCACAGATCGCGCGCGACGGCGGCGGTCAGCGGCTCGTTCGGCGACCGCTCCATCAGCTGCAGCGCCGATCGCACCTGTGACGCCGGCAGCACGTTGAGATACGGCGATTGCTGGAGCTGGATCTCGAGCGCGTCCTTCAACGCGCCGTCGAACACTGCCTCGCCGGTGGTGTTCGTGAAGTCCGCGAGCAGTAGCGGCTCGCGCGATGCCAGGGACGGCGGCGGGCCGCGATACCAGACGGACGCGGCGTACATGCCGAGCGCGAGCAGCAGCAGGATGGTTGTGATCGCGGCGGCGTCGCGCAGATTGCCTGGCGCCAGCGCGGCATTCAACCCGGACGACTTCGGTTTGGCAGGCGCGAACGGCGGCGTACTGCGATAGACCTCGGATCCCAGCAAGAGGCCGCTCGGGACGCCCGTGCTCTCGGCCTGCGCCGCGGCGTATTCGCGCCCGGCGATTGATCCGCTTTGAACCGAGCGCAGCCGCCCGGCGACCTCCGCCGCACTCTCGGGGCGGCGATCGCGATCCTTTTCCAGCATGCGCGTCAGCAGCTGCCGCAGGTCACCCGGCATGCCGGACGCTTCAGTGGCGGTGAGCCCGACGGGCGCGGCGTGCAGAATCGCGTCGATGATCGCCGTGGAGGAGCGACCTTCGAATGCCCGGCGGCCGGTGGCCATCTCGTAGATCACGAGGCCCAGCGAGAATATGTCGGTCCGCGGATCGAGCGGATCGCCGAGTGCCTGCTCGGGCGACATGTACAACACCGTCCCGACAGCCCTCCCGAGGCTCGTCAGCGCGCCCGCCGGCAGGGTCTCAGCCTCGCCGGAGATGGCGGGCTCGGGCGGGTGGATCATGGCGGCCAGACCGAAATCCAGCAGCTTCGCGTCGCCCCGCGCCGTCACGAAGATGTTCGCCGGCTTCAAATCGCGATGGATGATGCCGGCCGCGTGCGCGGCGTCGAGCGCGTCGGCGATTTGCACCGCCAGGCCGATCACGGTGCCGACCGGCATCGGACCGGAAGCCATCAGTTCGTACAGCGTCTGACCGCGCAGCAGCTCCATCACGAGATACGGCCGGCCTTCCGCTTCCGGTGCCTGGCCGACGTCGTAGATCGTGCAGATGTGCGGGTGGTTCAAGGCCGAGGCCGCGCGCGCCTCGCGCTCGAAGCGGAGCAGGTGCTCTTCGGAAGTCGCCAGCGCCGGCGAGAGCAGCTTCACGGCGACGTCGCGCCGCAGCTTGTGGTCGCGCGCATGGTATACCTCGCCCATGCTGCCGGCACCAAGCGGCGCCACGATCTCGAAACGGCCGACGATGTGTGTACCGGAGGGGAGTGGCACGGCTGTACTCTAGGAGACCCGCCGCATGGTCCAGAAGTCCCAGGTCAATGCCGGGGAATTCACGAACGCGTACGGCAGGTAGCCGTAGCCGTGATCGCCCCAGCCGGAACCCCATGAGTTGCGGAAGACGAGTTGCCGCTCGGCATGCCTGTAGCCGACTGCCACGACCGCGTGCCCCCCAATCAACGCGTCGCGTCTCGTCGGGATCGGCACCACGCCCGTGCGGCGCACGTCGCGGCGCATCATGCTCTTGTGCACGCCGAGCGCGAACACAAACGGATACGCTTCGGCGAGGCAGGCGCGTAGATCGTCAATCGCGCGCCGGATCCGGAAGTATCCGATCGGGACGTGCCGGCGCCCCGAGCGATAGCAGGCCGGCGTCGGTTTGCGCCGGAAGCGCCGTACCAGATACGGCCACATCGCCTCGGGACACGATCCGAACTTCGCAATAGTCCGGTACCCGTCGCGCAGCGAGACCGGCGCGTCCTGGTCGACGAGCTTCGCCACCACGCGCTCGTTGTAATAAATGAAGAGGCGCGACGGCGATGCGATACCCGCGCGGCCTTCTCTGATCTCGTCGAAGCGCAACGCGGCTGCGAGCGCATTCGCCGAACAGCTGTTCAAGTGCAGCTGGTTGTAAATAGGCGGGCAATGGCGGCGAAGGTCGACGGCAGCCGGGAGCTGACGCATGACCGATGCCGATGGACGGTACTTCCAGTCGAGCCGGCTTGCACTGTCCCGCCCGGTGCCGAGATGCCGTTTCACGTCGAAACGCGGCGATTCTACATTAGTTTGGCGGCGATGACGCGCAGAAGAGTGTCCGATCCGAAAAAAGAGTTCGCGCTGAGTCCGCTGCAATTGTTCGGCGACGGCAGCAGGCGTATAGTGACAGGAGGTCGCGCGAGGAGGGCCATGCGGGACACGGTTGTCGGCATCGTGGTTGTGGCGTCGGGGACGATGGTCTCCAGTGCGCGCGCCGAGAACGACCCGAAGGCCACGCTCCATGACGGCGATCAGACGTGGGACGAGATGATGGCCGGCGCCTTCACTTACTCCATCGACAGCGAGGCGAAGAGCGCGACGGCCGGAGAGAGCAGGCGCCAGTGATACGGTTCCACCGACTGCTGCTCGGCGCCGCGCTCCTGATCTGGAGCGCGCTGCCCGCCCGCGCCGACGGCTTCATCAGACCGTTTGCCGGCTTCAACTTCGGCGGCGACTCCGCCAACTGCGTCAGCGTGGCCAACTGCGACGAGAAGCGACTGAACTGGGGCGTGTCGATCGGAACGACGAACGGCGTGTTGGGGTTCGAGGAGGAATTCGCGTACGCCCCGCAGTTCTTCGGCCGCACGCCTGGCGGCGAGAACGGCGTGCTCACCCTGATGAGCAACGTGCTCATCGTGGTGCCGGCGGGCCCCATCCAGCCGTACGCGCTCGCCGGCATCGGCCTGATTCGCTCGCACGCGAAGCTCGACACGTCGAGCTTGTCGCTCGACAGGAACGTCGTAGGCTACGACCTCGGCGGCGGGCTCACCATCTTTCTTTCACACGCCGTCGGGATCCACGGTGACGTCCGGCACTTCCACACGCTGCAGGACGTCACGCTCGGCATTTTCGGCAATAGCCAGATCGATTTCTGGAGAGCAAGCGCCGGCTTGACGCTGCGTTTCTGATCACAGCCAACGGCGCCTCGTCTCCCCGTTGGCCTCAATCCATCAACTGAATCGAGCTCGCGACCCGGTCGAACACGCCGCGGTACGCCGGAAAATCGTCGCGCGGCGCCACGGCGATCGCATAGAAGAGGTTGCCGTCGCGCAACTGCGTCGCGAACACCTCGATCGCTTCCGGCTCTCTGGTGACCTCGGACGTATTGGACAGGATCGTCCGCAGCCCGCGGCGCCCGGCGATGTTCACCCGGTCCCAGCGCGATGGGCGGCTCAGATTCGGATTACCTTTCGCGAGCGCGTCAATCAACTCGGTGGCGGCGGTCTGCAGGTCATGCGATTCGTTGCGCGCGAGCCCTACCTCCACGCCGTGCGTGAAGATGCTCCGACCGTTCGACTGGCCGTACGCGCCTTCCGGCGCGAACGTGACCGAGTTGGTGTCGCCCTGCTGCTCCCGCCAGTTGGACGGCACGCTGATCCGGAAGATGTTGCCGGGCGCGTACGTCTGATAACTCGGGGAGGGTGACTCGACGCGGCCGCCGGGCAGGCCCGTGTTTCGCCCCGATGTGCCGGTCGGCCGCTGGCCGGAATTTCGCGTGGCCTGCTCGGTGGTCGGCGCGGGCGGCAGCTGCTTCAGATGCGCCTGGACCTGCTGGAAACCGCGCGTGTCGCGGATCGGGTTTTCAACCCGCAGCGCCTGCGCCTCCTGCGTGATGTACTCTATGCGGTTGCCCGGGTTCGGGTGATCGCTCAGCCACTGCGGACCGCCTGAGCCGCCCTGTTTCTCGATCGTCTTGAACATGTTGGCCATGTCACGCGGGTCGTAGCCGGCGCGCGCCATGATCTGCACGCCCTGGATGTCGGCTTGCTTCTCGTACTCGCGGCTGAATCGCAAGAACGCCGTGCCGAGACCGAACTGCGTGCCCTGCGAAATCACCTGGCCCCAGCCGCCGCCGATGATCGCGCCCAGCACCGCGCCGGCGACCTGCCCGATTTCGTACTTCGTCGCCTTGCTCGCCTGCGCCGTCCCGTGACGGAGGATCACGTGACTGAGCTCGTGCGCCATCACCCCGGCGATCTCGCCCTCGGTTCGCGCCGCCTCGATCATCCCGCGATTCACGAACATCGGCCCGCCTGGCAGAGCGAACGCGTTGATCTCGCGAACGTTGACCGCCTCGAACGTGTAGCGGAACTCAGGATGCCGCAGATCGGATGGAATGGCCGCGACGAGACGATGGCCGATATCCTCGATATAGGACGACACCGCGTCGTCATGCAGGACGGGAAGCTGCCGTCTGACGTCTTCCGCGGCCTTCAGACCGAGCTCGACGTCCTGCGCCGGCGTGTAGTTGTTGTCCGGCGGCGTAATTCTCATCTGCGCGTTGACGAGTGCGGCAGCCAGCAGCACGGCAATGGCCGTGGCCCCGCGTCGCGTAACGAGGACTGTTTTCTTCATGATGTCGTGTTAGTGCAAAATCAGATCCGTGAGACTTCGTCCGTGGTCGAGCTGGCTGGGTCGATGTTGAATTCACTGGACTGAAAAAACGAACGGAGGCCGCGATGCCCGAGACGACACCGACGCGCAAGCAGCTGATCGACCTACTGAACGAAGACCTGTCACGGGAGTATCAAGCCATTATCGCGTACGTCGTGTACTCGCAGGCGCTCAAGGGCGCGGAGTACATGACCATTGCGAAAGAGCTCGAAGCGCACGCCGGCGAGGAGCTGCAGCACGCGCTCAAGATTTCGAAACACATCGACTACCTCGGCGGGATGCCGACCGCGACCCCGGTGCCGGTGAAGCTGACGAAGAAGGCCACGGAAATGCTGCGCGCCGATCTGAAGTACGAGAACGACACGATCCGCGCGTACCGCGATCGCGTGCTCCAGTGCGAGGCGCTGGGAGAGTTTGCGATCGCCGAGGACATTCGCGAGATCCTGCGGCAGGAGCAGGAGCACCAGATCGACCTGGCGACGGCGCTGGGAGAAGAAGCACCCGACCTGTCGAGGCGGTAGGACGCTGCGTCCAGAAGCACAGGGGGAGTTGGCGCTGGCCTTGCACTGAAGTACGGCATGTCATTTCGGCTGGCGTTAAACGCCGATCCTCGTACGCGTCCGATGTGCTTTGGAGTGGGCGCATCTCAGCCGTGCGACGCCAGCACCTCCGAACATGTCTGAAAACCGCTTGAATGATCGTCGTCGCGCCGGCCGCCCTCCGGCAGGAGCCAAAGAAGGGGAGAAGGTCAAGGACTACCCGCAGCTCAGCATCCGCGTACCCGTCGAGCTCAAGGCCCGCCTCAACGCCCTCAGCGCCGTCACCGGTCTGGCGCAGTGGCGCGTCATCGTCGAAGCAATCAACTGCTTCTTCCGGGATCTCCCCCAGACCGACCGCGACCTGGTCGACGGTCTGAGTGAGCGCCTGACGCGCGCGAGATGAGCGAGATAAGACTGTAGCCCGACCGCCCTACAACCGAAACATCACTGGCAAGATTTGTCAGGCTCAAGGCCAACTGACGTAAAATGTCAGCTTCCATGAACCGGCGCATAGTGTAAGCCACTGACTACAAACACTTTCGGACAATCGTCTCGGACGGCACGAGCTCTGCAACTCTGCCACCGTAGAGCCATACACGTGCGAATTCGACATGCGCAAGGATTTGCGCTCATCGACATGATCTTCGTCTGCGGGATCGTAGGGCTGCTGTGCAGCATCGCGTTGCCGCGGCTTCTCCTCGCCAAGCAGTCGGCGGGCGCGGCTTCTGCCGTCGGATCGTTGCGTGCGATCAACAGCGCGCAGTTGACCTACGCGCTGACGTGCGGGGCCGGATTCTACGCGCCGAATCTGACGACGCTCGGCACCGCGCCTCCCGGAAGCAACGAATCGTTCATCAGCCCCGCGCTTGGAATCTCCGACACAATCACCAGAAGCGGCTACGTCATCCAGATGGCCGCGACGCCGTACGGAGGCGCGCCGCCCGCGTGCAACGGCCTCGCCCCCGGGCTGGCAGGACAAGGCTTCATCGCCGCGGCGGACCCGTCAGAGGGCCAGAATTCGCGGTTTTTTGCGACCAACGCGAACAACATCATCTACGAGGACACCGCCTCGCTGTTTGCGACCATGCCCGAAGTCGGCATTCCGCCCTCAGGCCAGATGATCACGCATTGATTCAGTTATAATTCGGGTCGATGTGGACCAAGATGATGTCCGGGCCGCGCAAGAAGGCCCCGAAGACGATTGCTGTAATCGATCCCGATCGCTGCTTCGGCGCGTTTGCGTGCTCGATTTGTCAGGCGGCGTGTCCGGTCGCGGGCTGTATCGTCGAGGAGCCGGATCGCGATGGCCGGATGGTGTGCGCCGTGCGCGCCGATCTCTGCATCGGGTGCGGATTGTGCGTGACGCTCGGCAATCCCACCGCGCCGCAGCAGCGTGAATTCGGCTGCCCGGCCGACTACGACGCGATCAACATGATGCCGTGGGAAGAGGTCGTCAAGATACTTCAGCAGGAAGAATTGCCGGCAGAGGGGGCTAGGAGCTAGGAGCCCTGAGAAGATCCTCGTTCCTTCGAGAAGACCGCTTGCGCGTAGCGTGAAGGCAAGCGGTGGTCAATCTTCGAAGCGATGAACGCCGACGCCTCGGTCACGTGCGCCAGCGACACACCCGTCTCGATCCCCAACCCATCCAGCATATAAATGAGATCGTCGGTGGCAAGGTTGCCGGCGGCGCCAGGCGCGTACGGACAGCCGCCAAGCCCGCCCACTGACGCGTCGAACGTTGCGATGCCGTACGGCAGTGATGCGAGGACGTTCGCCAGTGCCGTACCGCGCGTGTCGTGGAAGTGCAGCGCCACGCGGTCGACCGCGATGCGCCTCAACACGGCGTCGAGCACGTGGGGGACCTGGCCGGGGTGCGCAATCCCGATCGTGTCGCTGATGGCGACCTCGAACACGCCGAGATCCGCAAGGCGCGCCGCGAGACTGGCGACCAGTTCGGGCGCGACCGCGCCCTCGAACGGACAGCCGAACGCCGTTGACAGGTATCCCCGGACGCGGACGCCCGCCGCGATTGCTCGGTCGCAGACATGACTGTAGTTGTCCAGCGATTCGTCGATTGACTGGTTGATGTTCCTGCGGCTGAAGGTCTCGGTCGAGGCAGCGAAGACGGCGACGTCGGTGACGCCCGCGGCGAGCGCGCGTTCCAGACCCGCCAGGTTCGGGACGAGCGCCGTATAGCGCGTGCCCGGCGCGCGGGTGATGCCGGCGAAGACCCCGGCCGCGTCGGCCATCTGCGGCACCCATTTCGGGCTGACGAACGCCGTCACTTCGATCACCGGCAGATGCGCGGCGGTCAGCAGGTTGACGAGCTCGATCTTGTCTGCGGTGGACACGGGAGCGCGCTCGTTCTGCAGGCCGTCGCGCGGGCCGACTTCGACGACCGTGACCTGTTTCGGGTGTGCCATCTGTAGGCGACCTTTCAGGCTCTCCTGCGCCTGCGCGCCATGTTCAGGCCCGGATCGGATCGATGAACTCCACCAGGGCCGTGTCGGGTTGGACGAGCTCGCCCTCGCGGCAATGCACCGCCGCGACGATGCCTTCGCCGAGCGCGCGGATCGGCAGCTCCATCTTCATCGCTTCGAGCACGAGCACGATGTCGCCCTTTCTGACGGCGTCGCCGGGCTTGACCTGGACTCGAATCACTGTGGCCGGCATCGGCGCCATCAGTGCCTTGCCCGCCGAAGCTCGCGCCGTGCCCTTGCGAGCGAAGGTGGGTTGTACCGCCGTGACTCGCGTGTCGACGCGCCCGAGCGAAGGCGGGTCCCATGGGTCGTAGCCGGATCGGGATTCGGGATTCGGGATTCGGGATTCGCCGGATTCGCCCGGCGACTGCGCAGCCAACGCCGCGCCTTCGCGGTCGAGGAATGCGGTGTCGATCGCGCCCTCCCGAAACGCGGGCACCTCCAGAAGCCTCACGAGGAACGGGAGGTTGGTGCGGATCCCGGCGATCGTGAACTCCCGCAGCGCCACCGTCAGACGCGCGATGGCGAGGTCGCGGGTTTCAGCCGTCGCGATGACCTTCGCGATCATCGGGTCGTAGTAAACCGACACCTCGCCGCCTTCGACGACGCCGGAGTCGATGCGCACGCCGGGCAGGTTCGGCTCCCTGTAGCGTTCGAGGCGGCCGGCCTGTGGCAGAAATCCCTGCGCGGGATCCTCGGCGTAAATGCGCGCTTCGATGGCGTGTCCGCGCTGCGAGATGTCGTCCTGCGTCCACGGCAGCGGCTGCCCGTCGGCGACGAGGAGCTGCGCGCGAACGAGATCGCGACCGGTCACCTGTTCGGTGACCGGATGCTCCACCTGCAGGCGCGTGTTCATCTCGAGAAAGTAGAACGATCCGTCCCTGAGATCGACGAGAAACTCGATCGTGCCGGCGTTGCGGTAGCCGGCCGCGCGCGCGGCGGTAGACGCCGCCTCGGTCATGCGCGCCCGCAGCCGCGGCGTGAGCGAAGGCGACGGGCTCTCTTCGATCACTTTCTGGTGCCGCCGCTGCGCCGAGCAGTCACGCTCGAACAAGTGCACCACGTGCCCGTGATCGTCGCCGAAGACCTGCACCTCGACATGGCGCGGCCGTTCGACGAGGCGCTCGACGTAGAGCGTGCCGTCGCCGAACGCGGCCAGCGCCTCGCGGCGCGCCGCCTGAACCGACTCATCGATTGCACCGGCGTCTAGGACGCGGCGCATTCCCTTACCGCCGCCGCCGGCCGACGCCTTGATCAGCGCCGGCAGGCCGACACGTTCGACCGCCCGGCGGACGCCGCGATCGGTCTGGTCGTCCGGGATCTCGCCCGGGACCACCGGGACCCCGGCCGCCGCGACGAGCCGTCGCGCGAAGATCTTCGATCCCATTTGCGCGATGACGGCTGCCGGCGGGCCGACGAAGATCAACCCGGCGCGCGAGCACGCCTCTGCGAACGCAGCGTTCTCCGAGAGGAATCCGTAGCCGGGATGCACGGCGTCCGCGCCGGAGGCGCGTGCCGCGTCGATCAGCCTGGGGATCGAGAGGTAACTCTCGGCAGGGGGCGCCGGCCCGATGGCGATGGCGCGATCGGCGGCGGTCACATGCGGCGCGCCGCGGTCGGCGCCGGAATACACCGCGATGCTTTCAATCCCGAGCTCGCGGCACGCCCGTAGGATGCGCAGCGCAATCTCGCCGCGATTCGCCACGAGGAGGCGTCTGATCAATCGCGCTCCGCGATCCACGTCGCCGTTCGCTTTTCCAGGAAGGCCTTCAACCCTTCCTGTCCTTCCATCGACACCCGGCGCGCGGCGATTGCGGCGGCGGTGATCGGCAGGGCTTCTTTCGACGAGCGGCCCCACACGGCCGGAATCAGGGCCTTCGCCGCGGCGATGGCTTCCGGCCCGGCGGCCAGCAGCTCCCGGAGGTACATCGCGACGGCGTCGTCGAGCTCGTGCGACTCGACCACGACGTGCACCAGCCCGATCTCCTTAGCCCGCGACGCCGAGAAGCGCGCTCCGGTGAGAAACAGCTCGCGGGCGGCGGAGCGGCCGATCTTCGCGAGCGCGAAGGGCGAGATCACCGCCGGCAGGATGCCGAGCCTGACCTCGGTGAACCCGAACACCGCCCCTTGCTCGGCCACGACGATGTCGCAGACAGCCGCGAGGCCGGCGCCGCCGCCAAGCGCGGCGCCCTGAACCCGTCCGATCACCGGTACCGGAAGCTCGTCGATCGCGCCGAACATCCGTGCCATGGCGATCGCGTCGCGGAGGTTCTCGGCTTCGGTGTACTGAACGGTCTTCGCCATCCACGCGACGTCGGCGCCCGCGCAGAAGGTCTTGCCCGCGCCGCTCACGACCACGGCGCGGATCTCGTGTCGCGCCGCCGCATCGCCCGCCTGCTCGGTCCAGGCTGTCAGCTCCGCGATCACGTGCTCGTTGAACGCGTTGCGGACGTCGGGCCGGTTGAGGGTGAGGTACTCAACTGGCCCGTCGCGCTTCGTTACGAGATGCGCGTATGTCATCGCCGGGGCCACGAAGGCGCGAAGGCACGAAGACGAGTAAAAAAAGTTGTCGTCGTGTCGTCGTGTCTTCGTGGTTGCATTTTGTCACATGCGGAAGACGCCGAATTTTGCGTCCGGGATCGGTGCGTTGAACGCCGCCGAGAGGCCGAGCGCCAGCATGTGCCGCGTGTCCACCGGATCGACGATGCCGTCGTCCCATAGCCGCGCGGTGGAGTAGTAAGGCGATCCCTCGTGCTCGTACTTGTCGAGGATCGGCTGACGGATCGCCTGTTCTTCCTCGGGCGTGAAGGGCTTGCCCTCGCGCGCGAGCTGATCGCGCTTGACTGTCGTCAGCACCGAGGCTGCCTGCTGCGCGCCCATCACCGAGATGCGCGCGTTCGGCCACATCCAGAGCAGGCGCGGCTCGTAGGCCCGCCCGCACATGCCGTAATTGCCGGCGCCGAACGATCCGCCGATGATCACGGTGAACTTCGGCACGACCGAATTCGCGACGGCATGCACCATCTTGGCGCCGTCCTTCGCGATGCCGGCGCGCTCGTACTTGCTGCCGACGATGAACCCGGTGATGTTCTGGAGAAAGACGAGCGGGACGCCTCGCAGGTTGCAGAGCTCCATGAAGTGCGTCGCCTTGAGCGCCGACTCCGAGAACAGCACGCCGTTGTTCGCGATGATCCCGACGAGGAACCCGTGCAGGCGCGCGAATCCGGTGACCAGCGTCGTCCCGTAGCGCTCCTTGAACTCGTCGAAGCGCGAGCCGTCGACCAGTCGCGCGATGATCTCGCGCACGTCGTACGGCGTCCGGCCCTCGGCGCTGACGATGCCGTAGATCTCCGCCGGGTCGTAGCGCGGATCTTCAGGGGCGGCCATGTCGGCGGGGAGCCGCTTGACGGTATTCAGCGTCGAGACGATGGTCCGGCACAGCTCGATCGCGTGCGCGTCGTCCTCGGCGAAATAATCGGCAACGCCGGACATCCGCGTGTGGACGTCGGCGCCGCCCAGATCTTCTGCCGAGACTTCTTCGCCCGTCGCCGCCTTGACCAGCGGCGGCCCGCCAAGAAAGATCGTGCCGGTGCCCTTGACGATGATGGTTTCGTCGGACATCGCCGGCACATATGCGCCGCCGGCGGTGCACGATCCCATGACGGCGGCAATCTGCGGGATCCGCTCCGCCGACATGCGCGCCTGGTTGAAGAAGATACGGCCGAAGTGATCGCGGTCCGGGAAGACGTCGGCTTGCAGCGGCAGGAACGCGCCGCCCGAGTCGACGAGGTAGATGCAGGGCAGGCGATTCTGCAGCGCGATCTCCTGAGCGCGGACGTGCTTCTTCACCGTGACCGGAAAGTAGGTGCCGCCCTTGACCGTGGCGTCGTTGGCGACGATCAGGACCTCGCGGCCGGACACGCGTCCGATGCCCGTGACCAGCCCCGCGCCGGGCGCCTCGCCGTCGTACATGTCGCAGGCGGCGAGCGGTGACAGTTCGAGAAACGGCGATCCCGGGTCGAGCAGACGATCGATGCGGTCGCGGACCGGCAGCTTGCCCTGCTCGCGATGCCGCTCGACGTATTTCGCGCCGCCGCCGTCGCGGGCGCCGCTCAGCCGCTCGCGCAGCTCTGCGACGAGCTGCTGCATACGGTCGCGGTTGGACTGAAATGTCGGGTCGTCGGGGTCGACGTGCGTGTCGAGCGTTACCATCCGCAGCAGTCGGTCTTGAAGCCGCACGAGGGGCAGCGCCAGACCGCGTGCATGCGGTACATTTCTGCGCCGCATCGTTCGCACAGCGTAGGCGCGTCGGCGCCTGGAGTCGGGGCGAGCGTGGTCCGGACCGGCGCGATCCTCGAGAGGGGGCCGTGCCCCTTTCTTGCGTCGCTGTCAGCCGGAAAAGGGGTACGGCCCCTTTTCGAGGTTGGCTCGGACATGGGCAAATTATGGCATGGATCGACGAGCAGCTCGTGGCGCGCGGCATCCACGATGCGCGCGTGCTCGACGTGATGCGCCGCGTCCCGCGCGAGGCGTTCGTGCCCGGCGGCGCCGTGTCCGACGCCTATGCCGATCGCGCGCTGTCGATAGGCGGCGGGCAAACGATCTCGCAACCCTACATGGTGGCCGTGATGACCGAAGCGCTGCGGCTGACCGGGACCGAGCGCGTCCTCGAGGTCGGCACCGGTTCCGGTTATCAGGCGGCGATCCTCGCCGAGCTGGCGCGCGAGGTGATCACGATTGAGCGCATCCCCGAGCTCGCCGACGCGGCGCGGACGAGGCTCGCGTCGCTCGGCTACGCGAACGTTCTCGTGCTCGTCGGCGACGGCACGCTGGGCAGCGAACCGCACGCACCCTTTGACGGCATTCTCGTCGCCGCGGCTGCGCCGCGGGTCCCCGCGGCGCTGAAGCGCCAATTGTCGGCCAGCGGAGGCCGCCTCGTCATTCCGGTTGGGCCGCCCGTGCAGCAGTGGCTCGCCATCATTACGCGGGAAGGCGATCGGTTCTCGGAGTCGAGCGGCACTGGCTGTGTGTTCGTGCCTCTGCTCGGGGCGCAAGGCTGGCCCGAGTAGGATGACGCGGTTGAAGTTGTGGGTCTGTCCCCTGGCGGTTAGCTCGGCTGCGCAAGTTGTAAGTCTGGCCCAGTCGTATGACTTTCTCTGTAGTGTTTGAAAACGTGCACTGAAACTGTGTATTGACACATTGCGCTTTTTCACTACACTTAGGCGGCATGAGTCTTAAACGTAAGAAGCGCGTCCTCGCGATTGATGACGAGCCGGCGATGACGGAATGGTTGAAAATCCTGCTCGAGCACGCGGGCTATGACGTGCGCACGGCGCTCATCGGCACGCGCGGCGAAGAGCTGTTCAAGACGTGGCACCCCGACGGCGTCATCACCGACATGATGCTGCCCGACGTCGACGGCATCGAACTGGTGCGCAAGTTCAAGCAGCTCGACGTGGAAGCCGAAGTCATCGTCATCACGGGCCAGGGGAACATTCCTCGTTCGGTCGAGGCGGTGAAGGCCGGCGCGTTCGACTTTCTCGAGAAGCCGGTCGACGCGGAGCGTCTGCTGGACAAGCTCGAGAAAGCGATGAAGCAGAAGTCGCTCATCGACGAGAACGAGCAGCTCAAGGCGAAGCTCCAGGACCGCTACAAGTTCCAGAACGTGATCGGCAAGAGCAAGAAGATGCAGGAGCTCTTCGAGCTGATCGAGAGCGTGGCGGCGAGCGAGGCCAACATCCTGATCCAGGGAGAGAACGGCACAGGCAAGGAGCTGATCGCCAACGCGATTCACTACAACAGCAAGCGGTCCAAGGGGCCGTTCATCAAGATCAATTGCGCGGCGATTCCCAAGGACCTCATCGAGTCGGAGCTCTTCGGCTACAAGAAGGGCGCGTTCACCGGCGCGACGATGGACAAGGAAGGGCTCTTCGAGATGGCGGAGGGCGGCTCGCTGCTGCTCGACGAAATCGGGGAGATGCCGCCCTACCTCCAGACCAAGCTGCTGCGCGTCCTGCAGGAGCGCGAGTATCGGCCGATTGGCAGTGACCGGATCGTCCACGTGGACTTCCGTCTGATCTGCGCCACGAACATCGACCTCGACTCGGCGCTGCGCGACGGCCGCCTGCGCGAGGATCTCTACTTCCGCATCAACACGATCACGCTGCGCGTGCCGCCGCTGCGGGAGCGGACCGAAGACATCCCGCTGCTGTGCGACTACTTCCTCGACAAGTTCCGGCAGCGCTATCAGAAAAACGTCAAGAGCCTGGCGCCGTCGGTCTATCACCTGCTGATCCGCAACCGGTGGCCCGGCAACGTGCGCGAGCTCGAAAACGCCATCGAGCGCGCGGTGCTCGTCGCGAAGGGCACCGAGATCGCCGTGACCGACCTGCCCGAGTCGATCCGCGAGGAGTCGACGGCGGCCACCGATTTCGTGATTCCACCGCATCGGACTCTGGCAGAGATCGAAAAAATGGCGATCCTGCAGACGCTGCAGCGGACCAACTGGAACAAACAGGAGGCGGCGCAGATTCTCGGCCTCTACCGCCCGACTCTGTACAGCAAGATGAAAAAACACGACATCCGCGACGCGGGCAAATCGGCGCGGAGTGCCACCGCCACACCCGCCGCTACGTGAGAATCGCGTCATGTCTCGTGGCTGATCGCTGATGGCGGATGCCATGCCCTCAACCCTCAGCCCTGAACCTCCTCGGCCCGTGGCCTGCAGCCATCGGTAGTCCGGAACGTGCACGGCCAGTCATGCACGAGCCATCATCCGCCGTCTGAAAATCCGACATCGTCAAGCGAATGGCTCGCGAACGGATGCGCTTATGCTGAGCCGTCGCGCTGTCGGGCATGGCACACAATTTGTAAACACCTGTGCGCTGTAGGAGGGCCGATGAACAACTCTCGGGCCATTGCGGCCACTCTCGTGGGTGCGGTCATCGGAGGCGCTGCCGGATATCTGTTCTTCACGGACCAGGGCCGCACGCTGCGGCGCCAAATCGAGCCGGCGCTCGACGACTTCGCGCGCGAACTCATCAGCTTCCGCACCTCGGTGCAGAAGGCGGCGGGCGTCGCGAACGATGGTTGGAGGCTCTTGAATGAGGCGCTCGGTGAAGGTCGGCCGCCGACGCCGCGCTATTCGGGTCCGCATCAGACATCACCGTTCTGAGGTCATACATATGGCAGGCGAGCTGGGAACCACGAATCTGCTGCTCGGCATCCTGGCCGCGGTCAGCGTCCTCGAAGCGCTCGCGATCATCGGCCTGGGGATCGCAGCCTTTCAGGCGTACCGCAGGATCATGGAACTGGTAGCTGGCATCGAGACGCGCCAGGTGGCGCCCGCGATGGCGCGCGTCAACGCCATTCTCGATGACGTCAAAGCGGTGTCGGCGACGGTGAAGGAAGAGACCGATCGCGTCGATCAGGCCATCCACTCGACGATGGTGCGGATCGACGACACGGCCGATCGCGTGCGCTCGAACATGCGGGCCAAGGCCGGCGCGCTGGTTGGCTTTGTCCGCGGTCTGCGCGTCGCGATCGAAGAACTCCTGCGGACGCGGCAGCAGGCCCACGAAACGTAACTCTTGGAGGAGGCGACATGGCAGACGGATACAATCGTTTCGAGAACGAAAGTGGCAGCGGCGCGAGCTTTGTGATGGGGCTGCTGACCGGCACGGTGCTGGGCGCGGGCCTCGGCATGCTGTTCGCGCCGAAGGCGGGCGCCGAGCTGAGAAGTCAGATTGGCGAACAAGCGGGCAACATCGCCAATCAGGCCTCAGAGGGCTACCGCCGTGCGACCGAGAGTGCGGGTCAGTGGGCCGAGAAGGGTCGGGAAGCGGCGAGCGAATGGGCCGAGCGCGGCAAGGACATCTACGGCAAGGCGAAGGATGCCGTGGCCCGTGGGGCCGAGGAAGCACAAAGGTACGCGCGTGAGGCGGCCGGCACCCCGGCGACCGCGGATGCGAACAGCCCGTCGGGATCGAGCTACGGCGCCTCGGAATCGATCCGCGGCAGCGAGCCAGGCGGTTCGTCGACCTACTCCGGCTCATCGTCGGGCGGCGGCACCACCGGCGGATCGCGTCGGAGCTGACACGCGATGACGAGCACCCGGGCGCGCATGGTCGCGAACGTCGTCCTCGTCTCGGCGGGTGTGGCGGCGGCGTACGTGGTTCTCACGACACCGCCGCTCCGCCGTCTCGTCTTTCGGGCGGCGCAGATCTGGCTCGGCGCGAGCGTCCCGGTGTATCTCGTCAACCAGACGCGCCAGGCGTGGCTAGAGTCGGGTCGGGCCGCCTGACATAATGACCTGGTGAGTGCGGCCAACGGCGCCGGAAGCGCCGGGTGGGCAGGCGATCTTCGCCTGCTGGGGCGGAAGACGCGCGACCTTGCGCGGCTTTCCGTCCTGTCGTTCTGGCGGGGCCTGGAAGCGTTCTACAGCAGCGACAACCTGACGTACGCGGCGGCGATCGCGTACTACGCTTTGTTGTCGCTGTTTCCGTTTTTCCTGCTCGCCTTCGCGCTGCTCGGGCGGTCGACGGCCGACGTCAACAACCGCAACGCGGTACTCGAGTTCGTCCTTCGCTACTTCCCCATGCAGTTCGACTTCATCACCAAGCAACTCGATGCCTTCCGCGGCAACACAGTGAGCGTTGGCGTCGCCGGGACGATTGCGCTCGTCTGGGGCTCGCTGGGCGTGTTCGGCGCGATCAGCACGGCCGTGAATTATGCGTGGGGCGTCGAAAAGCAGCGGAGCTTCTGGAAGCATAAGCTGTTTTCATTCGTCATGCTGCTCGTCGCGGGCCTGATCCTGCTGATTGCCCTGCTGTTGATCAGCGCGTCGCAGGTGGTCGGCGCGAGCTGGTTTGCCGAGGTGCTGGCGCGCTTTCCCGGTCTCGGCGTCCTGCGCGGCTTCACGGTTCACAATGCGACGACGCTGCTGTTCATCCTCGTGGTTGGCCTGATCTTCTATTTCGTGCCGAATGCGAAGGTGCGGTTCCGGGATGTGTGGATCGGCGCGTTCGTCACCGGCCTGTTGTGGAAGGGCGCGCTCGAAGGCGTCTCCTGGTACATTCGCGACATGAGCCGTTTCACGCAAGTCAACGGATCGATCGCGGCGGTCGTCGTGTTCCTGGTGTGGGTCTACGTCCAGGCCGCCATCCTGCTGTACGGCGTCGAGTTCACGGCCGCTTACGCGCGCCTGCGCCGCGGCAGGCCGGATGAACTGCCCGCGGCGCCGACGCCGCGCACATGACAGGCGGGCGTGTGGGCAAGAGCGCATCAACCGCAAGGTACGCAGGGTCCGGCTTCCGACTTCGCGTGCAGCGTCGGCGGACCGCCGTAACCCTGGCGGAGGCGGTCAGCCGGACCGTGATTGTGGCTGCGCTCTTCTCCGTCACGGCGACGGCGATTCAGCTCGTGTCCGTCGCCGACGAAATCGCGATCGGCCGGCAAGCGCAGGCGGAAGTCCGGAGGCAGACGCCCGAGCTGGGTGACGCGGCCGTGCAGGCGCACGTGGCGCGCGTCGGGCGGCGGCTTGCTGCCCACGCGCGCGGTGCGCGCTATCCGTACAGCTTTTCCGTCGCGAATTATCGCGAGATCAACGCCTTCGCGTTGCCAGGTGGACCTGTATGGGTGAATCGCGGCGCGCTCGAAGCGGCGCGGAACGAAGCCCAGCTCGCCGGCATCCTGGCGCACGAGATCGCCCACGTGTCGCAGCGTCATGCGGCGGAGCAGCTCTCGAACGCCATGGTCACGACCCTGGGACTGAACTTCCTCGGGGCGCTGCTGGGGAACAGCGGGGGCGCGACCGCGGCGAGCATCGCCGCGCGCTACGTCGCGAGCGGAGCCTTCCTGAAATTCAGCCGGGACAATGAACGCGAAGCGGACCGGGTGGGCGCGGGCATCATGGAGCGGGCCGGCTGGGATCCGCACGGCATGATCGAGTTGATGCAGACGATGCGCGAGCAGGAGCGGCGCGATCCGAGCTCTGTCGAACAGTTTTTCTCGAACCATCCGTCGCCACAGGACCGCGTGGCGCTGCTCACGCGCCTCGTCCCGCGAACGCGCATCGGCACACGCGACAGCGCCGCGTTCCAGTCGATCCGGGCGCGGTTGAAGAAGCTGCCACCCGCGAAAACGATGGCACGTTGAACCGCCGGAACACGCAGCGCACGCCGAGATGAGGTCTTGCTCCGCGATCTCCGTGCCTGCGGCGGCTAAACGTGGACTCTCGACAGAGCCCGGATGATCGCCTCGCTGAACACGGGCACATCGTCGGGCCTGCGCGAGGTGATCAGGTTGCCGTCTTCGACAACCGGCTTGTCGACGTAGAGTCCGCCGGCGTTCTTGACGTCGATTGCAATCGAGGGCCAGCAGGTGAGCGTCCGGCCGCGGAGCGTGTTCGCGGAGATCAGCAGCGATGCACCGTGGCAGATCGCCGCCACCGGCTTGCCGGCGTCCATCGCCTCGCGCGCGAGATCGACCATCGCGTGGCGCATGCGCATCTTGTCCGGCGCGTGGCCGCCCGGGATGACCAGCGCGTCGAAATCCTTCATGCGCGCGGCGCCGGCGGCCACTTCCGAGGTGACGATCGCCACGCCACGCTTCCCCTTGAACGCTACGCCGGCCGTCGGACCCACGAGCACGACCGTGGCGCCGGCCTCACGCAGCGCTTCGAGCGGGCCGCTGAGCTCGCGATCTTCGAATTCATCTTCCACCAGCATCGCTACGCGCTTGCCGTACAGTGACGGCACCTCGGCCATCGGAGCCTCCGGGGGCCGATTGTACATCCGATGTTCCCGCGGAAACTTCGGGCGTCAAACGTCAGTCGTCCGGCGCAACGTCGACCAGCTGCGCGCGAACACTCGCGCTGACAGGCGTTTCCGCGCGCGCAGAAGATTCTCAAACGATCCGATGCAGCGAAGCTCGTTCTCATCGACCAGTTTGGTGTCGAACACGTCTCGGACGACAGGTTCAGGGAGTTGGTACGCGATGTCCTGGCCGGTACTCGAGCGCGCGTAGCGGATCGTCGGCGCTGCCACCGGACGCCGCTATACCCGCCGCGTCGCGTCGTTTCGCGGGACGGGAAACTGGTATGGTGTGCGCATGCGAAACGTCTTCCCGCTGCTCATCGGCTCCCGCCCGCCTGCCGCAGTCTCCGCCTGCACGACCGCGACGTCGAGCTGCACGGAATGGGTCGCGCTCGGCGCAGGGCCGGCTCGTTCGCTCGTCTATCGCTCGCGCTCGCTCGACGTCCGCAACGACAACATCCGCCGCGCGCTCATCATGGTGCACGGCACGAATCGGTAGGGCTGCCGATTCGATCTTTTCTATGCGCGCGAGAATCGTCACAAGCACGCTCCTCGTCGCGGCCGGCGTCTTCACAGGACACGGCGAACAGACGTCGCCGCCGCAGCGCGCCTGGCCGCCGCGCGTGCAGGAAGTTTCGCGTGAATCGCCGCCGCTGTCTCCCGCCGCCGCGCTGAAGACTTTCTACTTGCCGCCCGGCTATTCCATCGAGCTCGTCGCGAGCGAGCCGCTCGTCCAGGATCCGGTGGCGGTCGACTGGGATCTCGATGGACGGCTCTGGGTCGTCGAGATGTCCGGCTACATGAGAAACATCGCCGGAGCGAATGAGCGCGATCCCGTCGGTCGCGTGGTCGTGCTGCAGGACGAGAACGGCGACGGAAGGATGGACAAGCGGACGGTCTTCGCCGAAGGCCTCGTGCTCGCGCGGGCCGTGAAGGTCCTCGATCGCGGCGTGCTCGTGGGCGAGCCGCCCAACGCCTGGCTCATGCGCGATACGAACGGCGATCTGCGCATGGACACCAAAGAGCTCGTCACCAACCAGTACGGCCGGCTGGACGCGGATCCGCAGAACAACGCGAACGAATTTCATTGGGGCCTCGACAACTGGATGCACGGCGCCGCGCAGGAGATCGCGCTGCGGCTGAAGAACGGCGCCTTCGAGGTACGCCGGACGCTGCGGCGCGGCCAGTGGGGCGTCGCCGAAGACGATGCGGGCCGCATCTACCGGAATACGAACGAGTCGGCGCTGCACGTGGATCTCGTGCCGACGATGTATTTCGCGCGCAACCCCAATCTCCTCCGCACGCGCGGGAGTTACGAGAGATTCGCGGACGACAATCCCGATTTGAATCTCGTCTGGCCGGTCCGCCCCACGCCCGCAACCAATCGCGCCTATCAGTTCGGCATCCTGCGTGACGACGGATCGCTCGCGCGGTTCACGGCCGTCTGCGCTCCGGTCGTCTATCGCGGCGATCGGCTGCCGGCGGATCTCTACGGAAATGTGTTCGTCGTCGAGCCCGCCGCCAATCTCGTGAGCCGCATCGTCGTCAGCGACGACGGCACCACGCTGCGGGCGCGCAAGGCGTACGAGCAGGGCGAGTTCCTCGCGTCCACCGACGAGCGCTTCCGGCCCGTCTATCTATCCAGTGCGCCCGACGGCACGTTGTACGTCGTCGACATGTATCGCGGGATTCTCGAAGACCGCTTGTCGATGACCGAGTATCTTCGCGATCAGATCGTCGCGCGCAAGCTGGAGCAGCCGATCGGACTGGGCCGGATCTATCGCGTCGTCCACGAGACGACACGGCGTGATACCTCGCGCGCGTTAGCGACCGCGTCGGCCGCGCAGATGGTCGCGACGCTCTCGCATCCGAATGGCTGGTGGCGTGACGCCGCGCAGCGTTTGTTGGTCGAACGGAGGCCGGCGTCCGTGATTCCGGCGCTCAAAACATTGGCCGCCAGCGGAGCGGATTGGCGCGCCCGCCTGCACGCACTGTGGACGCTCGACGGAATCGACGCGATCGAACCGGCGGGGGTGGCTCGCGCCCTGGACGATGCGTCGCGTGACGTGCGCGCGGCGGCGCTCCGCATCGCGGAGCGCTGGCTTGCCAAGCCGGACGACTCGCTTCGCGCCGCCGTGTTGAAGCGGCTCGACGACCCGGACTGGGCCGTGCGACGGCAACTGGCCGCATCGCTGGGCGCGATGCCGGCGAGCGACCGCGATGCGGCGGTGATCACGTTGCTCAGCGCGCATGCCGACGATCCGGTGACGCTCGACGCCGCGCTCAGCGGTCTGCGCGGCAGCGAGGCGGGCGTGCTCGAGAGGCTGATCCGCGGCGGCAACGCGCAAACGCCGCAGCGGGGCGCCTCGATCACGATGCTCGCCGCCACGATCGTGCGAAGCGCGCAGGAGGCGGCCATGCAGAACGTGTTCGCGTGGATCGCCGACGCCGGCCGCCTCGATTGGCAGCGGTCCGCGTTGCTGCGCGGAACGGAGGTCGCGTTGCTCGGAGTTGCGCTGCCCGGCGCCATCGCACCGCGAGTGTCCGCCACCGACACGGCTGGTGCGGCGCCGTGTCCCACATGTCCGGGCGGACGTGCGGGCCCCGGCGGCGCCTATGCGTACACGAGACCGGAAGCTCCTCCCGCGGATCGGGCGGCGGCTGGCGGTGGCCGCGGCGGAGCGCGGCTGCAGTTGAATCGCGAACCGGTTGCGCTCACGAGACTGCCTGCTGGCGATCCACTCGCGTCGCGAGTGAGTGCCGTGCTCGCGCGCGTCTCGTGGCCGGGCAAGCCGGGCGACTCGGCGCCGCTTCCGACGCTCACCGCCGAAGAGCAGCGGCGATTCGACGCCGGGCGCGACATCTACAGAAATCTCTGCCAGGGCTGTCATCAGCCCGACGGCCGCGGCGAGGACAAGCGCGCGCCAGCGCTCATCGGCGCGGCCTTGACGCTCGCGGCCGCGGAGATCCCGACCCGGATTCTGTTGAACGGGAAAGAAGGCACGTTCGGCCTGATGCCGCCCATCGGCTCGAAGCTGAGTGACGAGCAGATTGCCCGCGTGTTGACTTACGTCCGGCGCGAGTGGGGACAGGAAGGCACCCCCGTCGATGCCGGCACGGTGAAGGCCGTGCGCGCTCTCTCGATCGGTCGCACGCGGCCGTGGACGGACGCTGAGCTGATGAGACTGGCAGCGCCCAAGAATTAATCGAGCCGAACGTCTTATACCCGCACGTTCCAGCCACGCCCTCAGCTCACGCGGATCGACGTATTGATCCGGACGAATGAATCCGCGCGCGTGAAATCGTCCGGCAGCGATCACGTCAGTCTTGACGACCCGCGTTGCCTGCACGTGAAAATCGTCGCGCGCGCAGGCTCGTCTGAAAGGCTCGCGCTCCTTACACGGGGCTGAGGCGCTATCCGCGTGCTCGCCGCTTGCACGATGGCGTTGGTTGATAAAATGGCCGGATGCCCAACCGCCTGGCGAGCGAGCGCAGTCCGTATCTCCTCCAGCACGCGCAGAATCCCGTCGAATGGTATCCGTGGGGCGACGAAGCGTTCGCCAGGGCGCGTGGCGAGGACAAGCCGATCTTTCTCTCGATCGGGTATTCCACGTGCCACTGGTGTCACGTGATGGAGCACGAGTCGTTCGAGCACGATGCGATCGCGGCGGTGCTCAACCAGCACTTCGTATCGATCAAGGTCGATCGCGAGGAGCGTCCCGACGTCGATCGCGTCTATATGACCTTCGTCCAGGCGACGACGGGATCGGGCGGATGGCCGATGAGCGTGTGGCTCACGCCGGAGCTGAAGCCGTTCTACGGCGGCACGTACTTCCCGCCGTCCTCGAAGTTTGGGCGGCCGGGATTCGTCGACATCCTCCGGGAGATCGCGCGCGTCTGGAAGGCGGAGCGCACGAAGGTGGTGGAATCGGCGGAGGCTCTCACGGCGCGGCTGAAATCGATGGAGCACGCGGCGGCGCCGGTGTGGACCGTGCCGTCCGGTGAAGCGCTCGAGAAAACGGTGAAGCAGTTCAAGGACGCGTTCGACCCGCGCTTCGGCGGCTTCGGCGATGCGCCGAAGTTTCCACGGCCGTCGGAGCTGCTGTTTCTCCTGCGCGAGTTCGCCCGGACCGGCGACGTCCACGCGCGCGAGATGGTGCTCCGCACGCTGCGCTCCATGGCGCTCGGCGGGATGCGCGACCACGTCGGCGGCGGGTTCCATCGCTACGCGGTCGACGGCGCCTGGCGCGTGCCGCATTTCGAGAAGATGCTGTACGACCAGGCGCAGCTCGCGATCGCGTTCGTCGAAGCGGCGCAGGTGGCCGGCGATCCGTTCTACGCCGAAGTCGCGGAGGACACGCTGCTGTACGTCCTTCGCGAGATGACCGACGCGGACGGCGGCTTTTATTCGGCCGAGGACGCCGACAGCGTTCCACCGGAAGAGGCTGATGCGCCCGGCGCGCACAAGAAGGAAGGCGCGTTCTACCTCTGGCGCGCCGACGAGGTCGACACCCTGCTCGGCGAGGATGCCGCGATCGTGAAGCTGCGATTCGGCATCGAGCCGGACGGCAACGCGCCGCAGGATCCGCAGCAGGAGTTCACCGGCAAGAATCTGCTCTACGTGGCGCGATCGATCGATGACATCGCGAAGCAGATCGGGAAAGCGAACGAGGAGGTTGTCGAGGCGCTCAATCGCGCGCGCCTTCGGATGTTCGAGGTTCGGCTGGGCCGCCCGCGTCCTCAGCGCGACGACAAGATCCTCACGGCGTGGAACGGCCTGATGATCGCCGCGTTCGCGCGCATGGCGCGCGTGCTGCGCGGCTTGGGCGCCAACGGCGATTCGTCGGCGGAGCCGTTCCTCGCCGCAGCCCGACGGGCGGCTGGATTCATCCGCGAGCGCATGTGGAACGCGGGCTCCGGCAGCCTATTGCGGCGGTATCGCCAGGGATCGGCCGAAATCGACGGGTATGCGGAAGACTACGCCTACCTCATCGCGGGCCTGCTCGAGCTCTTTCAAGCCGACCCCGCGCCGATGTGGCTCGAGTGGGCGATCGCGCTGCAGCACAAGCAGGACGAGCTGTTCTGGGACGAGGCCGCCGGCGGCTGGTTCAGCACCACGGGATCCGATCCGAGCGTACTGCTGCGCATGAAGGAAGACTACGACGGCGCGGAGCCGACCGCGAGTTCCGTGTCGGTGCTCAATCTGCTGGTTCTGTCGCATCTGGTGTCCGATCCGCGGTGGGACGACCAGATCGAGCGGACGCTGCGCTTCTTCGGCACCCGGCTCGAGCAGATGGGCCGCGGTGTCCCGATGATGGCGGCGGCGCTCTCTGCGCACCTCGCCGGGATCCAGCAGATCGTCATCGTGACAGCCGGCGCCGACATGTCGATCGATCGCGCCGTGGCGCAGAAGTATCTGCCCTTCGCGATTCAGTTGCGGGTCGCCCGCGACACGCAACGCGCCCTGGGCGGCAGCCTCCCGTTCATCGCGGCGATGCAGCCGGTGGACGGCAGGACCGCCGCGTACGTGTGCCGCGACTTCACCTGCCGTCAGCCGGTCACGACCGTCGACGCGCTTCACGCGGAACTAGGGACGACCGCATGACCGTGTCCGTCGACATCTGGCTGAGGGGCACCGATTCCGCGGCGACTGCGACCCTCGACGACATTCCGGGCGCGCCGGCGGCGTGGACCGACGAGGACGTGCGGCTCGTGCTGGAAGGCATGCTCCGCGCGATGGATCGCATGAAGCGGCCAGGCGAAGAGGACCGCCCGATTGCGCTGCGCGGGCTCAGCTGGATTGTGAATCCGTACGACGATGGCGGTGTCGTGATCGCGATCGAGATCACGCTGGGCGCCGCGATTGCCGGTCCCTTCGACATCGACAAGCGCACGCTGGAGGCGATGATCGAGCGTGTCCTTGCGCGGCCGCCGGCGCCGCCCTCCACGATGGTGCATTAGTCCCTGAAAGCGCTTGCGTTGACCCAGGAGCCGAACCAGAAGTTGGGGTTGGTCCTGCGATCGCGGTCGATCTTGTCCGCGTTGAAACACACCGCCTCATCTTTCGCCCCCACGAACCGATCGATCTGATCGCCGCGCCTTCGAGCGTCACGACGGTGAGCCAGACTGCCCTCGGTCTCGTCGCGCATGATTGACATGACATAATAAGACAATGACGTGCTTTATTACGGGACGTCGCGAATCATAATAGAACACTGGGCGATTCTCTCACTATTTACACGCAATATTTACGATGTGTCATGTCTCCAATTGTTTGAGTGTGCTGTAAAGGAACGTATCAGCACAGATTTGTCAACTGACGCAACAAGGGTCTCTTACACGCAACGTCAAGTGAATAAGGCGTTTAGACGCGATGATTCGTATGCGGCTGAGCTCTTGCTCTACACATGACCTTAGATGACTTTATCGGTCAGTGCAGTACCACGTTCATCGCAGCGCCGGGGCGCCGCTGATGCTCCTGTCTATGAATCAGATTCGCGGATGGAGACGCGCCTCATGAGCACGATTATTTCAAAGGCGGGACGAAGGTCCGCCTCCGCGAGCTTCGCGGCCGTTGCGGTGTTCGTCACGTCGATCGGAGTCGCAGCCCTGGCATCGGCTCAGGTGGCCGACACGTGTCCACCTGAGCACCGTAAGATGGACAAAAAGATCCATGACCTCATGCACCGGCGGGGGTCGGATCGTGAGCCGTCGGACCATCAGTACGCCGAACGCGAGCAGTCGGACCGCCAGCAGCCAGGTCGCCAGCGAGTGATCATTCGCGCCAGGGCCGGAATGCGCGGGGCTCTCGAGGTCGAAGGCAAGAACCGCGGTCACCGCATCCGCGCCGATCACGATTTCATCAACGCCTTCAGCGCCGAAGTGGACGAGGACGATCTCGCGAGGCTCGCCGCGGATCCGCGCATCGAATCGGTGTCGGTCGACGCGACGATGCAGGGCGATCAGGTCGCTCTGGAAGATCCGCTCACGTTGATCGCCCAGCGAACCGCCAAAACCCAGACCGAGACCACTCCCAACCCGGCCGCGCTTCGCGGCACGCTGGGATTGACCGGGAGCACCTGGACCGGCACCGGCGTCACCGTCGCGCTCATCGACTCGGGCCTGGAGACGTCGGCCGATTTCAACGGACGCATCAAAGCCTTCTACGACTTCACGCTCGCGGGCGCTCCGGCCGCCGCGCCGTCCGACGGCTACGGCCACGGCACCCACATCGCCGGCCTGATCGGGGCTGCCGGAAAGCTGTCGGGCGGCGCGTCGTACATGGGAGTCGCGCCCAAAGTAAGTTTTGTCGTGTTGAAGGTGCTCGACAGCCAGGGCGTCGGCTCCACGAGCACCGTCATCAGCGCAATCCAGTTCGCGACCGCGAACAAGGCGTCGCTCGGCATCGACATCATCAATCTGTCACTCGGACACGCGATCTACGAGCCGGCTGCGACCGACCCGCTCGTTCAAGCGGTTCAGGCGGCCTCACAGGCAGGCCTCGTGGTCGTCGTCTCAGCGGGCAATTACGGCACGAACACGACGACCGGCCTGGTGGGCTACGGGGGAATCACCTCGCCCGGCAACGCGCCGTCCGCGCTCACGGTCGGCGCCGCCAGCGCACAAGAAACGATTGCGCGCGGCGACGATCGCATCGCCAGCTACAGCTCGCGCGGTCCGACGTGGTACGACGGTCTGGCCAAGCCGGATGTTGTCGCGACGGGCACGCAGCTCGTGTCGAACGCGGCCAAGGGCGGCACGCTGTACGCGAACTACCCGGCCCTCATCGTCGGCACCGACTACATCAAGTTGAGCGGGACGAGCATGGCCACAGGAGTGGTCAGCGGCGTCGTCGCGTTGATGGTCGAGGCCAACCGCGCGCAGATGGGTCCGGGATATCTGACGCCCAACGCGGTGAAGGCGGCGCTCGAATTCAGCGCCATCCCGGTGCACGACGACGCGGGGGCGAGCTACGACAACCTCACGCAGGGCGCCGGAGAGGTCAACGGTCAGGGCGCGGCGCAGATCGCGCGCGCGATTGATCCGACGAAGAGCCTCAACACGTTCTGGCTCAACCCGTTGATCGCGCCGGTGATCTACGCGACCGTGATAGGCACCGACACGCTCGCCTGGGGTCAGACCGTGGTCTGGGGGAACACCGTCGTGTGGGGCAACACGATCCTCGTCAATCAGACGGCGTGGGCCGCCACCGTGGTGTGGGGCAATACCGTCGTCTGGGGGAACACGGTCGTCTGGGGCAACGACACCGTCTGGGACACCACCGTCGTCTGGGGCAATACAGTGGTCTGGGGCAATGCGCTGGTCGGCGCCACGAGTGGCTCGACGGTGGTGTGGGGAAATGGCGCGACGGCGACGAGCCAGACCGTCGTCTGGGGGAATCTCGCGAACGCGCTGAGCGCAGTCCAGTAGCCGCGACTCATCATGGCCGCCCTCGAGAGAGAGACTGAGACCTCCGGCCAGCCTCACGCGGAATGGCGTGCGGGGCTGCCGATCCTGGCGAACGATCGCGTCGCGCTGCGCGAGCTGCAGCTGTCCGATGCCGCCTCGCTCTACCGTGTGGCGCGCTGTCCCGACGTTGCGCGCTACACCTGGCCGGCTCCCCCGGCGGTCGAAGCGTTCGAGCGGTTCATCGCGTCGACGTGGGAAGAACGAGCGGCAGGAAAGTATGTCGGCTTCGGGATTGTGCCTCGCGGCGGCACCCACGCGGCAGGGCTGTTCGAGCTGCGCCAGATGCAGCCGGGGTTCTTTCGCGCGGAGCTCGGTTTCTTCATGGATCCGACCGCCTGGGGTACCGGGCTGTTCTCCGAAGCGGCGCGGCTCATGCTCGATTTCGCCTTCCATGTCGTCGGCGTGCAGCGGATCGAAGCACGCGCGGCAACTGACAACGTCCGCAGCAACGCGGCGCTCCGAAGGCTTGGCGCGCGGAAGGAAGGGACCTTGCGCGCGGCGTTCGTCAGAGACGGAAAATACGTGGATCAACACCTCTGGGCGATTGTGAGGGGGCTCGACGGGCTGCCGGCCGGCGCGCCCGCGATAGCTGTCGAGCGCCCAACGCGTCGATCACGCGTCGAATGAGCCGCAGCATGGAGGATGTTGTGCTCGCTGTTGACCGCAGATCGGCCAGGCCTCCAGGCGCGATTACCAGAATCGTGAGGACGATCGCGCCGTGGCGGTCGTGGAAGGCGGCGTACCTGTCGGCGATCATCGGTGGTGGCGTGACGGTCGTGTTCGCATCGATTGGCGGTCTGATGGTCACGCCGGTCGCACTGCCGTGGTTCATTCTCGCTGGGCTCACGATTTTGAGCGGCTACGCGACGCTGCGCCTGCCGACCGTCCCGGTCAGCTTTTCGATCTCCGACAGCTTCACCATCACGGCGGCTCTGCTCTACGGCCCCGAGGCCGGCACGGTCGCGGTCGCGATCGACAGCCTCGTCATATCGTATCAGCTCGCGCGGCGCAACTGCGCACAGCGGCTCCTGTTCAACACCGCCGCGCCGGCGCTGGCGATGTGGACGGCGGCGCACTGCTTCTTCTGGCTGGCCGGCGTCGGCCCGCTCGTGCAGCCGGCGCCGTTGCTCGGCAGGCTGTTTGGGCCGCTCATCGCGTTCGCCGCCCTGTATTTCGTCCTCAACACCGGCCTGATCGCCGGCGCCGTCGCCTTCGAGCAGCGCATGGCGCCGTTGGTCATCTGGCGGCGGCATTTCCTGCCGCTCTGGCTGACGCACTTCGGCGGCGCCGGCGTCGCGGCGCTGCTGATCGTGCTCATGCATGCGCGCGGCGCCGACCTGATGGTGCTGGCGCTCGTCACGCCCATTCCCCTCATTCTGTACGCCACGTTCAGGAACGTGGTCGGCCGCATCGAGGACCAGTGTGTACACCTCGGGCAGGTGAACCGGATGTACCTGTCGACGATCGAGACCCTCGCGCACGCCATCGACGCCAAGGACCAGGTGACGCACGGCCACATCCGGCGCGTCCAGCACCAGGCCATGCGGCTCGCGCGCGCGCTGGGCATCGTGGAGGAAGTGGAGCTGCGCGCCATCGAGGCCGCCTCGCTGCTGCACGACATGGGAAAGCTGGCGGTGCCGGAACACATTCTCAACAAGCCCGGCAAGCTGACGCACGCTGAGTTCGAGAAGATGAAACGGCACGCCACGATCGGCGCTGACATCCTGTCGTCAATCGAATTTCCGTATCCGGTCGTGCCCATCGTCCGCCATCACCACGAGTTCTGGAACGGGGGCGGATATCCGGCCGGACTGAAAGGCGAAGAGATTCCCATCGGAGCGCGGATCCTCTCCGTCGTCGACTGTTTCGATGCGCTGACATCGGACCGTCCGTACCGGCCGAGGATGACGTCCGCCGACGCGATCGCTATCCTGCGCGACCGGAGCGGCCTGAATTACGAACCGCGGATCGTCGAAAGGTTTCTGGAGATTCAGACGGAGGAACCCTCTCGTGAGGAAGCGACGCCGGCGTCGGCCGCGTTCTCCGCCATCACGGACACGGTCCATTTGGACGCGGTTCGACGGTGGAACGACGCCGCGCCATTTTATGACCGCGGCGTCCTCGAGATGGTGTGCGAGCTAGGTGCGATGATCGCGACCGCCAACGACGCGGCCGTCATGATCGACCGGCTGCAGGAGGCGCTTCATCAGTTCATGCCCGCGGCGTGCACTGTCGCCTACATATACGAGCCGGTGTCCGACACCTTGATCGCGAGGCACGTCTCCGGCCTGCACGCGCTCGCCCTTCGCGAGCTCGTCATTCCCATGGGCCAACGGCTGAGCGGATGGGTCGCGGCCCAGCGATCGACCGTCCTCAACTCCGACGCGGCCCTGGATCTCGGCAATCTAACGATGCGACTGGCGCCGCCACCGCACACGTGCCTCAGCACCGCGCTCTGCGTGGATGGCGAGCTCGTCGGGGCGATTACCGTGTATTCGACCTCCGCCGAACCGTTCACCGATCGGCATGCGGCGCTGCTCGAAGTGCTCGCGCCAAAGATCGCTATCGGCGCACGGAGGGGGACGGAGGCTCGTCTTGTCACGCCTGAGCCACCGGCAGATCGGCCCGTGTCATCGCCCGTGCTGCGGTTCGCGCGATAGGCAAATCCGTCCAGGGCACAGCGCGGCCGGACCATGTTTCTGTCGATCGCGTCGGCACTCAATGAGGTTGGCGCGCCGCTTCCCCGCGATTCAGGGCACTGAGCTCGATCTCGCGCCTGGCAGCTTCTGTCAGAAACGATGACGCTGCTGTTTAGGGGCAGGTAGGGCGGGTCGGTCGAGTGGGTCAGTGGTCAGGTCGGTCGGGCAGCGTGCGCCGTGATCGGGTCGCCGATCCGGACGAGCCCGCCTGTGAGGACGCGCGCGCAGACGCGGCTCCAGCCAGCGTGAGCTTTCTGTGAAATGCGCGTGAAGCCGCCGCCGAGAAACGAATCGGCGATGTTCTCGCACGGGCTCGCGTACTTCGTGATGCGCAGCCGGACGTCGCCGACTTCGAGCTCGCTGCCGGGCGCCACCACCGCCCAATCCATCCCCGACATGGTCAGGTTCTCGCCAGTCGTCCCGATCGCGATCGGATGACCCTCACGCTGCAGCGCACGAATCAACTCGAGCGAGAAGAGAATGACGGCGCGGTCCGGTCCGCCGTGAAACCGGCGGTCGCGCTGACGGTCGCCGTCCAGCCCCTGCTCGGTGACGAGCGCCTCGAAGACGCCCATCTTCGGCACGCCGCCGCGTGACGTGTTGATCGATTCAATCCGTCCCGTCTTCATCCAGTTGTCGCTCTCGTCAGGGATTGTATGCACAATTCCAGGCTCACCGCCTCGCAGCACTGTTCGAGGTGTGCAACCGGATCCGGCGCATCGGGAGGCGGCGGAGTCAGGGCCATGCGGCGGAGCCGGAGCGCCTCCAGGATTGCGGCGATTGGATCGAGCGGCACAGCGAGCATCGGCGCGTTGGCCGGTTGCGCCGAAGTCGGCGCCCCCGCCGCGGCGGCGAGCAGGCACAGGACGCCGCGGCGCAAGCGGCCTGGCTGCGGCATACTACACTCCATGGAGAGTCCGATATGCGGCGAATACTAGCGCTGTCCGCCCTGTTGCTGCTGACGATTGGCGGGTCGAAAGCATCCGCGTGGGGCTGCGATGGTCATCGGGCGATTGCGATGATCGCGGAACAGCTGCTCAGTCCCGAGACGCGGGCCGCCCTGCGCGCTACGCTGAACGCCTCGCCGGTCGATCCCGGTCTCGTCCGCTCTTGCATGCCCGTTCCGTCCGACGTCATCGCCGATATATCGACCTGGGCCGACGACTATCGCGACGTCGACATCCGGACGTTCGGGTGGCACTTCATCAACGTGCCGCGCTCGGCCGTCTTCACGCCGGCGATCGCGACGCAGTACTGCAAAGCGGGGAACTGCGCGCCCGAGGCGATCATGGCGCAGTACAGTGTGTTGACGAAGTCGGCCGATCCTGTGCTGAAAGCCAACGCGCTTCGCTTTTTGCTGCATCTGGTCGGCGACCTCCATCAGCCGCTGCACGCGATCACGAACGGCGATCGCGGCGGCAACTGTGTGCCGGTGACCTACCACGATCAGGCGCCGCATCCGACCTCGAACGGAGACTACTCGCCCAACCTGCACGGCGTCTGGGATACGAGCACAATTCGAACCTTGATGGACGCGCATGGGCTGAGCGACGCGCGGGCGCTCGCCGCTTACGTGGCCGGGACACAGCCGCTTCCGACGAGCATCGCGCCGCTGCCGGCTGACAGGGCGCGCGTAACGGCTTGGGCGCGCGAAGCGCATCAGCTGGGCAGCGTCTGGTATGAAAAGATGCCGGTGAAGGTCGCAAACGAACCGGCGACGGCGGCCACGCTCACGTCATGCGAGGAGAACCACGACGTCGTGCACAGGATGCTCGCGAAGCACGAGGTGATCGACGCGACCTATGAGCAGGCGAGCATGCCGGTCATCGTCAGCCAGCTGCGGCTGGCGGGCGCCCGGCTCGCCGGGGTCCTGAAAGCCGCGTATCCCTAGCGACTTGTTCGTCGTGAGCCGGTCGAGTGACGAAAGCCGCTGGTCGTCGATCACCCGCACACGCCGCCCTTCATTCTCCACACGTTGCGTGGAGTTTTGTGGGGAGGTTATCCGCTCAGTCTTCTGATTCGGCCGAGCGATAACCACACATTGGGGGTTGAGCAGACTCTACACGCCGTCTGCCTGCCCTGAATCAGTGCAAAACGGTGAAACCCGCAAAAACGGCGGTCAGTCGTGTGTTGCAGGGGTGGTTATCCACAACATTTCCACACATACTGTGCGTGCTTCTCCTCGGTGGCAGGGCTCGTGACCTAATCATTCGATGGCAGTTATGTCCGTTTGGGTACCAAACCGTGGTAATGCGTCTGCAGGATTTCCACAGGCGCCTGGGCCGCCCAGCCCGACGGCTGAGCGACGTTGCTGCACGGGCCCTGTCACGAGCCCACCCGATGGGAAGCCGGACGCGAAACCCACGTGAACTGTGATTCCGGTCTTTCTTGATTTCGTCCGCGTGGTCGTGGACGGGGACATTGACCAGGTGTCCCGGCGTCTGGCTGGCAGCCCGGCCCTTGCCACGACGTCGTCCGACGTGGGCGCTACACGTCAGGAGGCCTCTACCTTTTTCTTCGCCGATATCGCGCACTATCTCTATGCCGGCGACACAGCTCTCCACATGGCAGCCGCGGCATTTCGGCGCAGGGTGGCGGAACTCCTGGTTGCGCACGGAGCCGACTGCCGAGCGAGAAATCGCCGAGGCGCGGAGCCGCTTCACTATGCGGCGGACGCCAACCGATGGGATCCGACGGCACAGGCTGAGATGATCAAGTACCTATTGTTGATTGGCGCAGATCCCAACGCCTTGGATAGCGCCGGCGTGGCGCCCCTGCACAGAGCTGTCCGAACGCGGTCGCTGGCGGCAGTACGAGCACTCTTGGATGGCGGGGCGAACTCAAGGCAGCCAAACAAGGTGGGGTCAACGCCGTTGCACCTTGCCGTTCAAACCACCGGGCGAGGAGGGAGCGGCTCTCCGCAGGCGCGTGAACAACAGGCCGGCATCGTCAGGCTGTTGCTGGAACGCGGCGCAAAGGTGACCGACCGGGACAGGCAAGGCAAAGAGGTGCATCAGGCCGCGACCAGCCAGTGGATTAGAGCGTTGCTTGGGGAAGCGAGCGCTGGCTGACATCGCCTTCACCCGACGACCGCAGGTGAACTCGTGCGCGGTCGCGGGTGAGCGGGAAACGTTCGGCATCCACGGCGAACAGGCACGGGCCCGACAACGATCATCCGGCAGCTTCATTGCGGTGGACCCGGACGGGAACCCGATCATGGTCGATCAGCACGTCTGAATTGGCGGCTCCGTGCGCGATTCGACGGAGTGGAGTTGAAGGCTGAGGGCGAGTGGATGACCCGCCACGCGGCGCTTTGTGGCCGCCGATTGCGTTTGACAGCCGGTCTGATGGCGCAGACACTGGGTTGCTCCCTTGCCTCGGTGACTGGTGTCAAGCCCTGAGAGGTGGGCACGCATGCGTCACATCACAGTCATATCGCTCGTCGTCCTTACTGCCGGAACGGCCAGCGGACAGAGCCTTCCGACCTCGCAACCCAACTTCGTTCAGATTATCCGAGAGGAAGTGAAGGTCGGTCACGAGGCCGATCACACGAAAACGGAGGCCGGGTGGCCGGTTGCGTTCGAGAAGGCAAAAATGCCGACGTCATCGGTCGGGCTGGTGTCGCTGACAGGCCCGAGCGAGGCCTGGTTTCTGGTGCCGTATGCCTCGCAGGCCGCATGGGGCGACGACCTGAAGCGGCAGAGCGACGACCCCGTGCTCGCCGCAGAGCTCGCGCGGCTCTCGCGCGCCGACGCCGCGCACATTACGAGCGTGCGTTCGATGCTCGGCGCCGCGCGGAAGGATTTGAGCCGAGGGGCATTTCCCGACATCAGCAAAGCACGCTTCTACGAGATCACGATCTTCCGCGTGCGGCCCGGGCACGAGAGCCAGTTCACCGAGGCGGGCAAGGCGTACGGCGCCGCGACAGCCCGCGTCGCGCCGGGCGCATCCTACCGCGTCTACGAGATCATCGCCGGTATGCCCGGTCCGACCTACATGATCTTCAGCTCGGTGGGGGGGTTCGGCGAGTTCGACAGGATGACGACGGAGGGCGAAGCGGTCATGAAGGCGGCGACACCCCAGGAGCAGACGACGCTGCAGAAGTTCGGCGCCGAGGTGCTGATCAGCGCCGAGACCCAGCGGTTCCGGCTCGATCCCGAAATGAGCTACGTGTCGAAAGAAGTACGAGCGCAGGACCCCGCCTTCTGGATGCCGAAAAAGACCGCAGTGCCGAAGAAACCAACGACGCAGCCGTAAGGCGACCAGGCCGGTCACGGCGGCACCCCTGACCTTCGAAGGTGAAGAGGCGGCCGCCGTAGCGGCCGTGGTCCCTCAGCACCCAGTTCTATTTGTAGATCGACCCCAAGACCGCGCCGGCGTCGGCATCTTCCAGCACCGGAGTCGTCTCGAGCGGCAGAAATTCTGACCACTCCGCCACCCAGGCGTAAAGGGCCTTGGCGTCATCCGTGTCGACTACGGCGCAGCCCTTACCGCTCATTCCGTGCCACCGGCCAACCAGCTTCACGCCCGATGGGGGCATACCGCCGGCCTTGAGGAAACGCGCCACGGCCGGCCGAAACGTACCATGCGGAAGAGACCAGGAAACGAGGAACTTCATGCGAGTCTGTCCTCCTCGCCGGGAGTATAACCCGCCGGCAGATGCAACAAGTTCGAAGTGAAGCGCGTCGCCAGAACTTGCGCGACGTGGCCCGCGGATGTCCGCAGCTGATGAATGTGATCAAACGGTGACGAGGGTAGGTTCGTGTGCGCGTGTAATACTTAACACTGATGCCGGGGTGGCGGAACTGGCAGACGCACAGGACTTAAAATCCTGGGTCGCGCAAGCGGCGTGCGGGTTCGATTCCCGCCCCCGGCACCAAGAATCGTCAATGAATACGGCCAC
>WNEY01000033.1_pt1 | contig 58517 bp, 55 predicted proteins | sample 5400531 | NCBI WGS metagenome assembly WNEY01 (sample SAMN13153338, study PRJNA577476) | soil metagenome | isolation source: 200 cm saprolite under Douglas fir tree site 1 | place: USA:California | collected 2015-04-18 | reverse complement strand
TGGCGCGCGCCTTCGGCGTCTCGTCTTCGAGATCGTAGTTGAGGTAGTACACCTCCCACTCGACCCCGTCGGGGTCCCGCACCCAGAACTTGTCCTGATTCGCGTGGCAACAGTCGACGCCGATCTCCTCGCGCACCGGCAGCCCGCTCGCCTTCACCCGGGCCAGCTGCTCCATGACGCCCGCCGGCGAGTCCACCTGGACTCCGACGTGATCCACTGCCCCGTCGCCCCCGGACCGTCCGGGCGACAGCGCCAGGTTGACCGGCGCCCACTCGGGCAGGAACTTGAGGTAGCCGGCTTTCTCCTTGACCGGCGCGCTGCCGAAGAATCGCTCGTAGAAGTCCCGGCTTTTCCCCAGATCCGACGCGTGCATGTGCAGATGAATCTTGGCGCTCATGGCACCCTCCCTTCGTTATATATTTCGAAGTTCATCGAAATATAGAACCTTCTGTCAAGTGGAACGTTGCGCCGCCGGAGTCACCCCGCCGGGGCGGCCGGGCCGATGAGGTGCACGGCGCTCGCCTTGAACGCGGCGGTGATCGGCATGCCCTCGGCCAGGCCGAGATCGACGACGGAGCGCGCCGTCACCGTGGCGACGAGCGGAAAGCCGACGTCGACGACGACCCGGTTCGCCGGCGTCGCGGGGGTGACGCGCACGATCGTCCCGGCCAGATAGTTGCGGGCGCTCGACAGCGGCGCGACCTCGGTCGGCAGCAGCAGCGTGACGTCCTCCGGGCGGAGCCCGACCCGCACGTGCTCGCCGACCCGCGCTTCCGCGGCGATCTCGAGCTTTCGGCCCGCGACCTCGACGACGGTGACGCCCGCCTCGCGCGCGATCACCCGGCCCGTCACGATCGTCTCGACGCCGACGAACCGCGCGATCTCTTCGGAGGCGGGGGCGTGGAAGACGCGCGCGGTGTCGTCGAGCTGCAGCACGCGTCCCGCCATCAGCACGGCGACCCGGTCGGCGAGCGCCTGCGCCTCGCCGCGGTCGTGGGTCACGAGGATCGTGGTGACACGATCCTGACGCAGGATGACCCCGAGGTCCGGCAGCAGCGCGGCCCGTGCTGGCGCGTCGAGCCCCGAGAACGGCTCGTCGAGCAGCAGCAGCTCCGGCTCGAGCACGAGCGCCCGCGCCAGCGCCACGCGCTGCGCCTGGCCTCCCGAGAGCTTCCGCGCCCGCTGATCCCCGAGGGGCGCGATGTTGAGGCGCTCGAGCCACCGCTCGACGCGCGCCCCGTTCGCGTCGTCGCCGAGGCCGCGGAACCGCAATCCCAGCGCGACGTTCTCGGCGACGGTCATGTCGGCCAGGAGCGGGCGCTGGAACACCGTCGCCATCCGCCGCCGCTCGGCCAGCGAGTGCCGCGCATCCACCGGGCGATCGTGAATCCGCACGACGCCCCGCGTGGGACGCTCGAGCAGCCCGATGACGCGTAGGAGCGTCGACTTGCCGCTCCCGTTCGGGCCGACGACGGCCAGGATCTCGCCCGCGCGCACGCCGAGCGCCGGCACGTCGAGCACGGCGGCGCCGTCGTAGGTCACCTGCACGCCCGCCAGCTCGACGACCGACGGCGGCGTCACGTCGGCAAGACGTGGATCGAGCCGCGGTGGATCGAGAACTCCCAGTGCCGGTCGCGCTCGATCTCGAGGATCTCGTACACGAGGTGCGGCACCTCGACCTCGAGATCGAAGTCGCCCTGCGCCGGCGCGCCCGGCGTGTCGAGGCGCAGGCGCAGCGACCACACCGTGCCGAAGTCGGCCTCGCCCACGATGCGCCCGCGCATCAGGTTCATGTGGTGCGCGACGTCCGGCGCGCCGCGGTCCTTGCGGATCAGCCGCACGTATTCCGGCCGGATGAAAAAGGCGATGGGGTTCTCGGGCGGCGGCAAGTACGAGCGCGTGGGCGAGTTCACCGCCTCGAGCGTCTGGCCGCGCCAGGCGATCTGGATGCGGTCGGGCATCGCCTTCACGACGGTGCCGCGCAGCACGTTGGAGAGCCCCATGATGCGGGCCACCGATTCCGACGCCGGCTGCCAGAGCAGCTCCGACCGCGGCGCCGACTGGATGACACGGCCGTCCTCGTACACGATGATCCGATCGGCGAGGCGATACGCCTCAGTAAAGTCGTGGGTGACGACCACGGCGGCGGTCCCCCACCCGCTCAGGATCTCGCGGAGCTCATCGCGCAGCGTCCGACGCAGCGGCGCGTCCAGCGCCGACAGCGGTTCGTCGAGCAGCAGGAGCGCCGGGTCAATCGCGAGCGCTCGACCGAGCGCGACCCGCTGCCGCTGGCCCCCGGAGAGCTCGCGCGGATAACGCTGCTCCAGGCCGCGGAGCCCGAGCCGCTCGATCACCTCCGAAATGCGCCGCGCACGATCGAGGCGCGGGCGGCCCCGAAGCCCGAACGCGATGTTCTTGACAACCGTCAGATGCGGGAAGAGTGCGTAGCCCTGGAACACGTAGCCGATGCGGCGTTGTTGCGGCGATAGGTCGACGCCGGCCGCCGCGTCGAAGAAAACGCGCTCGCCGACCACGATGCGCCCCGCGTCCGGCCGGATGAGCCCCGCCAGGCACTGGAGCGTCAGCGTCTTGCCCGCGCCTGAGGGGCCGAACAGGCCGAGGACCGATTGCTCCGCTTCCCAGCTCACGTCGAGCGTGAAACCGGGGAAGCGTTTGGTGATCGCCACCGACACCGTGCCGCTCATTCGTTCAATACCGCAACCGCGCGAGTCGGCTCAGGCCGAACAGCAGCACGACGACGATGCCGACCGCGACCAGGGCGAGCGCGTTCGCTTCGCCCATCTGATTGGCTTGGACTCGATCGTAGATCGCCAGCGGCAGTGTCTGGGTCCGTCCCGGAATGTTCCCGGCCACCATGAGGGTGATCCCGAACTCGCCGAGCGCCCGGCAGAACGCCAGAACCGTTCCGGCGAGCACCGAGCGCCACGCGAGCGGGAGCGTGACGCTCCAGAACACGCCCCACTCCGAACGCCCGAGGGTCCGCGCCGCCTGCTCGAGCTGCCGGTCCACGGTTTCGAAGCCCGCCTGGGCAGACTTGATGACGAGCGCGATCGACCCGACGCAGGCGGCGAGGACCGCGGCTGCCGGGGTGAAGGCGAGCTCGAGCCCGATCGCGGCGAGCACGCGGCCGATCGGGCCTCGGTACCCGATGACGACGAGGAGGTAGTAGCCGAGCACCGTGGGCGGCAGGACCAGCGGCAAGACCACCACGGCCTCGAGCGCGTTGCGGCCGGGAAAGCGCTTGCGGGCCAGGAGCCAGGCGGTCGGGACGCCCGTGAGCAGCGTCAGCGCCGTGGCGCTCAGCGCGACACGGAGCGAGAGCCAGACCGGGAAGGAATCCATGGCCGCGTCAGAACTCCCCCGGAAGCATGAACCCGTAACGCTTCATGATCGGGCGCCCCTCGGGCCCGTTGACGAACTGGATGAACGCGAGGCCCAGCTCCGGTCGCGCGCTGCGGCGCACCACGGCGGCCGCCTGATCGAGCGGCGCGTGCATCGCGGCGTCGATGGAGACCGAGTCCACGTCCGGGACGTTGGCGACCGAGAGCGCGACGATCCCGGCCTCCGCCGCCCCGGTCTGGACGAACTGCAGCGTGTGCCGAATGTTTTCGCCGAACACGAGCTTCGGGCGGAGCGCCTCCCAGATCCCGGCTTTCCTCAGCGCCTGCTCCGCCGCCCGGCCATACGGCGCATGGACGGGGTTCGCGATCGCCACGTGTCTCACCCGAGAGTCCAAGAGGCTGCGCAGATCGGTGAGCTTCGGACCGAACGCCCTCGCCGTCGCGAGGACGATGCGGCCTTGCGCGTACAGTGTCCGCGTCTCGCGAAGCAGCACACCCTCGGCGGCCAAGGCATCGACGAACGACTGATCGGCGGCGAAGAAGACGTCGGCCGGACCGCCCTGGCGGATCTGCTGCGCGAAGTTCCCCGTGGAGCCGAAGACCAGCGTGACGCGCGCGCCGGTCGCCTCCTCGAAGCGCGGCGCGATCTCCTTGAAGGCGAAGGTGAGGTCCGCCGCGGCGAACACGGTCAGGGATGGGGGATTGGCGGGCTCAGTCGAGCCCGGCCCGAGGACAAGCCACGTGAGCGCCAGGACGATCGGCAGGGAGTGGCGCATCATCACATCCTATTCTATCGATGCTAGCGCGCGTGGCGCTGCTGGATCGCGGTCAGGGCCCAGTTCACGAGGAAGATCAGCACGAGGAGCAGCAGCGAGAGCGCGATGGCGACCTCGAAGTTCCCCTTGCCGGTCTCGAGCACCATCGCCGTCGTCAGCGTGCGCGTCTGCCCCTTGATGTTCCCGCCGACCATCATCGAGGCGCCGATCTCCGAGACGATGCCGCCGAAGCCGGCCATGACCGCGGCGAGCATGGGCAGGCGCGCCTCGCGCAGCACCATCCACACCATCTGGGCCCGCGAGGCGCCGAGCGCCAGGAGCTGGAGCCGGAACTCGCGCGGCACCTGCCCGACGGCGGCGAGCGTGATGCCGGTCACGATCGGCGAAGCGATGACGGCCTGCGCGATCACGATGGCCGCCGGCGTATACAGGATCTCCCATCCGCCGAGCGGGCCGCTGCGCCAAAGAAGGAGCGTCACGAAGAGCCCAACGACGACGGGCGGCAGGCCCATGCCCGTGTTCACGGCACTCACGACGAGCCCGCGCCCGGGAAAGCGCGCGAGCGCCAGCGTCGCGCCGGCCGGGATGCCCAGGGCCAGCGAGATCAGCGTCGCGCTCCCCGAGACCTGGAGCGAGAGCCAGAGAATCCCCCAGATCTCACGGTCGGCGCCGACGATGAGGGCGATCGCCTGCCGGACGCCGCTCCACAGAAGGTCCATCGGGCGACGAGTGTACTAGAATCCCCCCAGGAGGATACCCATGGCTGACGAACGGAAAGGCGCTGTCACGCTCCGCGGTAACCCCATCACGCTCGGCGGGCCCGAGCTCAAGCCCGGCCAGAGCGCGCCCGACTTCACCGCGCTCGACAACGGGCTCAAGCCGGTCAAGCTGAGCGAGGCGACGGGCAAGGTGATCATCCTGAGCTCGGTGCCGTCGCTCGACACCCCCACGTGCGACACCGAGACGCGACGCTTCAACCAGGAAGCGGCGAAGCTCGGCGCCGGCGTCGAGATCTGGACGATCAGTCGCGATCTGCCGTTCGCGCAGAAGCGCTGGTGCGGCGCCGCCGGGGTCACGAGCGTCAAGACGCTCTCCGACTTCCGTGAGCGCGCCTTCGGGCCCGCCTACGGGGTCGAGATCAAGGACGGCCCGATTGCCGGGCTCACCGCCCGCGCGGTCTTCGTGGTCGGCAAGGACGGCAAGGTCAAGCACGTCGAGTACGTCAAGGAGATCGGATCCGAGCCGAACTACGAGGCAGCGCTGGCGGCGGCGAAGTCCGCGGCGAGCTGAGCAGCCTTACGTCCCGGCTGGCCGCTCAAAAACGACGGTCACCGGCTTCGCGAAGCGGCCCTTGGCAGACGCCATCACCTGCATGGTCGCGGGCCCGATCGTCAGCGTGATCGTGTGCGCGCCCTCCGGGAGCGTCACGTTGGCGCCGTAGTGGAAGCCCTGGCCGCCGACCATCGGTGAGAGCTTCACCGCGCGCGCGGGCTTGCCCGAGGCGCGAATCGTCGCCGTCATCGGAAGATAGGGAACCGGCTCGCCGGTCGCGCGGTCGCTGACGAAGACCATCAGGTGGCCGGGCGCGGCGGACGGCGCGCCGTGCCCGGCGTGGTCGCCGTGGCCGTCGCCACCCCCCCGGTAGTCGAGGCGGATCGTGTAGTCGCCCGTCGTCTTCTCCACGGGCGCCGCGCCGTGCTCGTGCCCGCCACCCGTGAGCCCCTTGAGGAACGCGACGAGATCGACGAGCTGGGTGACACTCAGGCTGTCGGCATAGCTCGGCATGATCGACGTCCCGTCCTGGCCGCTATAGCCGGGGCCATCCAGGATCACCGCGTTCGGCGACAGGATCGACTCCGCGAAGTACTCTGCGGGGTGCATGCCGCCCATACCCGTCAGGTCGGGACCGACGTTCCTCGCGTCGCCGCCTCCCGGTGGGAAGCTCTCGCCCTGAATCGGGTGGCACTTGTAGCACTCGAGGTCCGCGAAGAGCTGCCTTCCCTTGACCGGATCGCCGGCCGGTAGCGCAAACTTCCAGCCGCGCGGCACGCCGCCCTGCCGATGCAGCTCCTCCATGGTGACCTTCCGCGGCGCCGCCGCGCCCGGAGCCGCAGCTGCGGGCGCCATCGCGCCGTGCCCTGGGTGCTGCGCGCGCGGTGCAGACACCGCCACCGTGAGCGCGACGAGCCCGACGAGCGCGCCGCCGATCGCCCACGCCGATCTACGACTCATGCCTCACCTCGGCCCTTCCACATTCAACGTCCACCCGTCGCCGGCGGCCGGGGGGACGGTGGGGCAGGGGTCGCTGAGACCCGTTCCCTCCAAGCGGCGACGTACGCATCCGCGCCTTGATGGAGCCCAGCCGCAACGGGTCCAGCGGACACGTGCCGCGTGGTCCCAGTGACCCCTGCCTCACCGTCCCCCCGGCCGCTGGCGACGGGTGGACTACTACGAGAGGTCAACCCAGACGGTTTTGGTCTCGGTGTAGTGCTCGAGCCCCGCCGACCCCAGCTCACGCCCGAACCCCGATTCCTTGAAGCCGCCGAACGGCAGCGCCGCGTCGAAGAGGTTGTAGGCGTTGACCCATACGGTGCCCGCGCGGATTGCGCGCGCCGCCTTGAGCGCCTTGGCGACGTCGCGCGTCCAGACGGCGGCGGCGAGCCCGTAGGTCGTCGCGTTGCCCTCGGCGATCCCCTCCTCGACCGACTTGAAGGGGATTACCGAGAGGACCGGGCCGAAGATCTCTTCCCGGGCGATCTTCATTCTGTTGGTGACGCCGTCGAAGATCGTGGGCTCGACGAAGTAGCCCTTTCCCGAGCCGACGTTCGCACGGCCGCCGCCCGCGACGACCCGCGCGCCCTCCTGCTTGCCCGCCTCGATGTAGCCGAGCACCGTCTCCATCTGCTGCCTGGACACGACCGGGCCCATGCGCGTCGCCTTGTCCATGGGATCGCCGACCTTGAGGCTCTTGACGCGGTCGGTGAGCTTCGACATGAACTCATCGTGGATCTTGTCCTCCAGAAAGAGGCGGGAGCCGGCGGCGCAGACTTCGCCCTTGTTGTAGAAGATCCCGGTCAAGGCCCCCTTCACCGCCGCCTCCATGTCGGCGTCGGCGAAGACGATGTTCGGCGACTTGCCTCCGAGCTCGAGCGAGACGCGCTTGAGCGTACCGGCGGCCTCGCGCATGATCCCTTTGCCTACCTCGGTCGAGCCCGTGAAGGCGATCTTGTCGACGCGCGGGTCGCGCACCATCGCCATCCCGACCTGCCCGCCGGGCCCGGTGACGACGTTGAACACGCCCTCGGGCAGGCCCGCTTCCTGGGTGAGCTCGGCGAACTTGAGCGCGGTGAGCGGCGTCAGCGAGGCGGGCTTGAGCACCACCGTGTTGCCCGCGGCCAGCGCCGGGGCGATCTTCCACGAGGAGAGCAGGAACGGGAAGTTCCAGGGCACGATCGCGCCGACCACGCCCAGGGGCTGGCGCAGCGTGAACGTGAACGCATTCTCCCGAAGCCCGAGTGTCTCACCGTGGATCTTGGTGGCCCAGCCCGCGTAGTAGCGAAAAACCTCCGCGGCGAATGGGATCTCGACCTTGCCCGAATCGAAGAGCGTCTTGCCCGTGTTGAGGCTCTCGAGCCGGGCCATCTCGTCGAGGTTCTGCATGATCAGGTCGCCGAGCTTCCACACGATCCGCCCGCGCTCGGCCGCGCTCATTCGCGGCCACGGTCCGGCGTCGAATGCCTTCCGGGCCGCGGCGACGGCGAGCTCGACGTCGCGCTCGTCGCCCCGGCCCACCTGCGCGCTCGTCTCCTCGGTCGCGGGGTTGATCGTGGCATACGTGGCACCAGAGACCGGCGGACGCCAGCTACCGGCGATGAAGAGCTGCTCCGTGTTCATGGCGTGACTCCCTCGGAGGCTATGGACGGTTGGGTGCGGTCACGGTGTGAGGACACGCCCCGTGCCGAGCGGCCTCATGCGGCCGCCGTCCACGACGACGGCGCCGTTGACGACGACGTAGGGGATCCCCGTCGGATAGCGGTGGGGATCGGCGAAGGTCGACTCGTCCTTGACGGTGCGGGGATCGAAGATCGCGAGGTCGGCGGCGTACCCCTCGCGCACGAGCCCCCGGTCGCGGAAGCGGAGCCGCGCGGCGCACATCCCCGTCATCTTGTGGACGGCCGTCTCGAGCGGGAAGAGCTTCTGCTCGCGGGCGTATTCGCCGAGCACACGCGGGAACGTGCCGTACGTGCGCGGATGAGGCTTCCCCGGGCGATCGCCGTCCCCCTCGTAAAGCGGGATCGAGTCGGAGCCGATCATGAGGGCGGGATGCGCCAGCACCTTCGCCACGTTCTCGATGCTCTGCGAGAAGCTGATCATTCCGACGGTGCACTGCTGCTCGAGCAGGAGGTTCATCAGCGTCTCGGCGGGCGCCAACCCCGACTGGCGCGCGATCTGGGCGAGGCTCAGGCCTTCCAGCTCGTGCCGGCGGCAGGTGGCGATGAAGACCTGGTCGAATCCGATCCCCCCCTGCGAGACCGTGCCCCAGCGCTCGCCGTCGATCAGGCACTCCTCGACGATGCGCCGCCGCGTCGCACGGTCGGCGATCCGCTCGAGCAGCTTCGCCGTGCCCCCATCGTGGGCCCAGGTCGGCATCATGTTGTCGAGCTTCGTGCTGCCGGCGTTGTACGGATAGACGTCGCCGGACACGTCCACGCCGCGCGCCCGCGCCGTGTCCAACAGCCGCAGCGCGGCGTCGATCTTCGGCCAGTTCTCGCGGCCGGAGGCCTTCACGTGCGAGACCTGCACGCTCACGCCCCCCTCCTCGCCGATACGGATTGCCTCGTTGATGGAGTCGAGCAGCATCGAGGACTCGCCGCGGATATGGGAAAAATAATAGCCGCCGCGCGACGCGATCGACTTCGCCAGCGCGATCAGCTCCGCGGTGTCGGAGTAGGCGCTCGGCGCGTAGACGAGGCCGGTGGAGAAGCCGAAAGCGCCGGCGTCCATCGCCTCGGCGAGCAGCCGCTGCATCGCTTTGAGGTCGTCGGCGCCGGCCGGCCGCGCCTCGAACCCCATGCCCGCGATGCGCAGGGCGCCGTGGCCGACGAAGTGCGCGACGTTGACGGCGGGACGGACCGCGCGTAGCGCGTCGAGGTACTGCGCGAACGACTCCCAGCGAAGGTCGAGGCTGGCGCCGATGCCACCCGCCCAGCCCCGCACGATCTCGCGCTGGTCGGGGCGCAGCGGCGCCTGTGAGAACGAGCACATCCCGACGACCTCCGTCGTCACGCCCTGCCGGATCTTGGACTCCGCCGACGGGCAGGCGAAGTAGAAGAGGTCGGAGTGCGAGTGCATGTCGATGAACCCCGGCGCCACCACGTGCCCGCTGGCGTCGATCGTCCGGGCGGCCGCGCCGTCGAGCCGCGGCGCAACGGCGACGATCCGGTCGCCCTCGACGGCGACATCCGCCGGCCGCGCCGGCGCGCCGGTGCCGTCGATCAGCGAGCCGTTCCGGACGAGGAGCGACCAGGCCACCCGCTACTCCTCCGTGATGGCCACCGACGTCATCCGGTCACCCTGCTTGATGCGGTCGACGTGCTCTATCCCTGAGACCACCTGGCCGAACACCGTGTACTGGCCGTCGAGGTGCGGCGTGGGCCCGTAGCAGATGTAGAACTGACTGCCCGCGGAGTCCGGGTCCTGGCTGCGCGCCATCGCCACCGTCCCCCGCAGGTGCTTGTGCTTGTTGAACTCCGCCTTGACGGTGTAGCCGGGCCCGCCCGTGCCGTTCCCCTTGGGGCAGCCACCCTGCACCACGAAGTCGGGGACGACCCGGTGGAAGTTGAGCCCGTTGTAGAAGCCCTTCTTCGCGAGCGTGACGAAGTTCTCGACCGTCTTCGGCGCGTCTTCCGGGTAGAACTCCAGCCGGATCTCGCCGCCCTTCTCCAGCGTGATGACAGCCGTCTGCTTCACCGTGATTCCTTTCTGATTCGCCGTCGGGGCGATGGTCCCGCCCGCCTTCGGCGGGTGGGTGCCCGTCGTTCGGCGAGTCAACCCTCAGTTGATTTTCACGGACTTCACGCGGTCGCCGACCTTGATCGTGTCGACGACCTCCATGCCGTTGACCACCCGACCGAACGCGGTGTACTGACCGTTCAGATGGCCCGCCGGACCGAGCATGATGTAGAACTGGCTGCCCGCCGAGTCGGGATCGTTCTTGCGCGCCATCCCGAGCAGGCCGCGGTCGAACTTCCGGCTGTTGAACTCGGCCTTGATCGTGTACCCGGGGCCGCCGGTCCCCATGTCCGGATGGTCCATCGGGAGCGTCTTCGATTTCGGGTCGCCGAGCTGCACGACGAACCCCGGCTCGACGCGGTGAAAGCGCTGGCCGTCGTAGAAGCCCGCCCGTACCAGCTTGACGAAGTTCTCGACGTGCTTGGGCGCGTCGGCCGGGAAGAATTCCAGGGTGATCTGGCCGCCCTTCTCGAGCGTGATCACCGCCGTCGGCGGTTTGACGACCGGCTTGTTCTGGGCCAGCGCCGGCGCGGCGACGCTGAGGGCCACGACGAGAGCGAGCAGGCGATTCATGTGGACGACCTCCGCCGATGGACGCGGGCGTCATTATACATGCCCGACGGCCGGGGCCGTCCGGCCGGCGTGATAGGATGGAGCGATGCAGCAGCGCGAGAACGTCCGTAACATTGCGATCATCGCCCACGTCGACCACGGCAAGACCACGCTCGTGGACGCGATGCTCTGGCAGTCGGGGCTCTTTCGCCAGAACGAGTCGGTGCCCGAGCGCATCATGGACTCCATCGACCTCGAGCGCGAGAAGGGCATCACGATCATGGCCAAGAACACGGCCATCACGTACCGTGGCGTCCACATCAACATCGTGGACACCCCGGGCCACGCCGACTTCGGTTCGGAGGTCGAGCGGACGCTGACCCTGGTCGACGGCGTCCTGCTCCTGGTCGACGCCGCCGAAGGGCCGTTGCCGCAGACCCGCTTCGTCCTGAAAAAGGCCCTCGAGGCGAGCCTGCCGCCCATCGTCGTCATCAACAAGATCGACCGGAGCGACGCCCGCCCCGCGGAGGTGCTCGACGAGGTCTACGACCTGTTCATCGACCTGGAGGCGACCGAGGACCAGCTCGAGTTCCCCGTGCTCTACACCAACGCCCGAACGGGCACGGCGACCCTTAAGGTCGCCGAGCCCGGGCGCTCGCTCGAGCCGCTGTTCGAGACGATCCTCGCCACGGTTCCGGCGCCGCGCTTCGAGCCGGACGCGGGACTGCAGTTCCGCGGGGCCATGCTCGACTGGGACGACTACGTCGGCCGACTCGTCATCGGCCGCATCTTCAACGGTCGGGTCCGCCAGGCCGAGCGCGTCGCCGTCGTGCACCGCGACGGCGCGGTCGAGTTCGCGAAGGTCACCGTCCTCTACGGCTACGAGGGGCTCAAGCGCGTCGAGATCGCGGAGGCGAGCGCGGGCGACCTTGTCGCGATCGCCGGCATCGAGTCGATCGAGATCGGCGAGACCGTGGCGGACGCCGAGACCCCGGTGGCGCTGCCGCTGATCCGCATCGACGAGCCGACGGTGTCGATGCTCTTCTCGGCCAACATCTCGCCGCTGGCCGGCAAGGAGGGCCGGTTCGTCACCTCGCCCCAGCTCCGCGAGCGACTCATGAAGGAAAAGCGCATCAACGTCGGCATCCGCGTCGAGGAGACGGACTCGCCCGACACTTTCCGCGTGTCGGGCCGCGGCGAGCTGCAGCTCGCGATCCTGATCGAGATGATGCGGCGAGAGGGATTCGAGCTCGAGGTCGGCAAGCCGACGATCATCACGCGGACCGAGGGCGGCCAGACGCTCGAGCCGATGGAGTACCTCGTCATCGACATTCCCGAGGAGCACATCGGCGCCGTGACCCAGAAGATCGGACCGCGCCGGGGCGCCATGGCCAAGATGGTGAACCACGGGACGGGCCGCGTCCGGCTCGAGTACCGGATCCCCGCCCGCGGTCTCATCGGGTACCGGACCGAGTTCCTCACGGACACACGCGGCACCGGTCTCCTCAACCACCTCTTCGACGGCTGGGACGCCTGGCAGGGGGAGATCGCCCATCGCCAGAGCGGCGCCCTCGTGGCCGACCGTTCGGGACGCACGACCGCGTACGCCATCGACAACCTCCAGGCCCGCGGCGTGATGTTCGTCGGCCCGGGCCTCGAGGTCTACGAGGGCATGATCGTCGGCGAGAACGCGCGCGACAGCGACATGGACGTGAACATCACCAAGGAGAAGAAGCTCACGAACATGCGCGCGTCGACCGCCGACGAGGCCGCCAAGCTGACACCCCCCCGCAGCATGAACCTCGAGCAGTGCCTGGAATGGATCCGCGAGGACGAGCTGCTCGAGGTCACGCCGAAATCGCTCCGCCTGCGCAAGCGCGGCATGCGCGGCCGGCGCCGCTTCTAGTCTCCGGACTCTCGCGCCTCGACGCCCTCAACGCTGCAGCACGACGATCCCGGCGACGGTGACCGCGGCGCCGACGAGGGCGCGGGGGGTCAGCCGCTCGCCGAGGAAGACAACGGCCAAGGGGATCGCGAACATCGGCGCGGTCGACGACAGCACCGACGCCACGGCCACGCCCGCGTACTTGACGCCCGCGACGAACATGACCGAGCTGACCGAGGTGAGCGCGCCCAGCACCGCGATGCGGACCCGCGCACCACGGCCGCTCAACGCGAGCAACCTCGGCGCGGAGCGCGCCCACGGCGCCAGCGCCACCGCGGCAAGGGGCAGCCGAATCGCCTGCGCCGTGACCGCGTCCATCTCGGCGAGCGGCGGCTTGACGAGCACCGTCGAGACCGCCCACGCGAGCGATGCGATGGCCGCGGTGCCCACGCCGAACCAGAAGCGCTCCTCCGGTGCGCGCTCGGCCCACGGCGCCACGATGAGAACGAGCCCGGCCAGCGTGACGAGCGTCCCGAGGGCGATCGGCAGGGTGACCGGCTCGCCGAGGAACACGGCGGCGATCGCGGCGGCCCCGACCGGATAGGTCGTCGAGATCGTCATCGCGCGGCCGAGGCCGAGCGCGCGCGAGCTCTCGAAGAACACGGTGTCGCCGATCGCGATCGCGATCACGATCGAGAGGGTGAGGAGGATCCACGCGCCGCCCGAGATCGTGGTGAACGCGCCAAGCCCGGCCGTCGTGAGCACCCAGACGACGAGGATCGCGCCCCCGATCGTCGAGCGGACGGCGTTGACGGTCGCCGCGTTGAGCTCCGGCATCAGGGAGCGCGCGAGGAGGCTCGTCACCGCCCACGCCATCGCCGCGCCCAGCGAGGCGAGGGCGCCGAGTGTCGTCTCGGCGATCACCGGAAGATGGGAGGGACTGCGTCCGGTCGAGCGGATAACCCCGCTCGACAACTCGGGCATCGCACGGCGAAGATCATACACCGTGAAGTTTGTCGTCTGGGCGGCGGTCCTCGTTGGCGCGTTCGTGCTGCTGAGCCTTGTGAGCTTCTGGCTCGCCGTGCGTCCGCCGCGGATCACCATTCCTCTGCGCCCCGCGGAGTTCCGTCTGGCCGTCGAACCGGTCACGATCACGACCGACGACGGCGTGAAGCTCGCCGCGTGGCTCCTGCCCCGCCCGGGCGCGCCGGCGGTCGTGCTGCTCCACGGCTACCCCGCCGAGAAGGCCGACCTGCTTCCGATCGCCGCGGCGCTGGCGCCGCGCTTCACCGTCCTCCTCCTCGACCAGCGGTACTTCGGGGCGAGCGGCGGGCGCGCGACCACGATCGGCTACCGGGAGCGCGGCGACCTCCGGCGGGCGATCGACTTCCTCGCCACGCGCGGCTTCAACGAGGTCGGCGTCTTCGGCTTCTCGCTGGGCGGCGCCGTGGCGCTGCTGACCGCCGCCGAGGATCCCCGCATCCGCGCCGTCGCCGCCTACGCGCCGTTCGCGGATCTCAAGACGCTCGGCTACGAGCTCTACGGCTGGCTCTGGGTGCTCAAATACCCCTTCGTCGCGCTCCTGCGCGGCTGGTCGCTTCTCTTCCTCGGCCACGACATTACGGCGGCTTCGCCCGAGCGCGCGGCGGCGGCGCTCTCGATCCCGGTGCTGATCGTCGCCAGCCGTGAGGACGAGCAGATCCCCTTCGAGCACACGGAGCGGCTGCGCCGGGCGCTCGCCCGGAACGCGCGGGCCGAGTTCGTGCTGATGGACCGCGGCCGCCATGGCGAGCTGCCGCCGGGGTTCGACGCGCGCCTGGCCCGGTTTTTCCTGTTATATGTGCAGTGACATGGAGCACGCCTTCGCCGACGTCAACGGGGTACGCCTGCACTACGTGACCCTGGGCCGGGGCCCGCTCGTCATGTTCGTCCACGGCTTCCCCGAGTTCTGGTACGAGTGGAAGCACCAGCTCCGGGAGTTCGGACGCGATCACGAGGCCGTCGCCCCCGACATGCGCGGCTACAATCTCTCGTCCAAGCCGGCCGATCTCGCCGAGTACGAGGTCCGGCACCTCGTCGAGGATCTCAACGCGCTGGCGACTCGGCTCGGCCACGAGCGGTTCGTCCTCGTCGGCCACGACTGGGGTGGCGTCGTCGCCTGGGCGTTCGCGATCGCCCACCCCGAGCGTCTCCGGAAGCTCGTCATCGTGAACGCGCCCCATCCCGCGATCTTCGAGCGCGAGATCCGCGAGAATCCCGCCCAGCAGACTGCGAGTCGCTACATGCTGATCTTTCGCAGCGCGGCGGCCGAGCAGATGCTCGCTGCGAACAATTACGCGCGGCTGGTCGAGATCCTGAGTCGTGACCTCGGCGAGCGCTTCACGGCGGTGGACCGCGCGGCGTACCTCGAAGCGTGGGCGCAGCCCGGCGCCTTGACCGGTGGGCTCAACTACTATCGCGCGGCCGGCGTGGGGCCATCCGGCGAGGGTACTCCGGCGCACGGCTTCGTCGGCGATGCGTCGCGACTGACCGTGCGGGTGCCGACGCTCGTGATCTGGGGCGAGCAGGACCGCGCGCTGCTCCCCGGGAACCTCGACGGCCTCGAGCGCTTCGTCCCGGATCTCACGGTCGAGCGGATTCCTGAGGGATCGCACTGGGTGGTGAACGAGCATCCGGAGCGGGTCAACCGCCTGATCCGCGGCTTTCTGGCCACAGGCGACTCCCCTGTCACGAAGGAGCCGCGATGATCATCGGGGTGCCTCGCGAGATCAAACCGGGCGAGCAGCGCGTCGCGCTCACCCCGGCGGGCGCGCGCGCCCTGGCCGAGGCGACGCACCGGGTGCTGATCGAGCGCGGCGCCGGCGCGGGGAGCGGGATCCGCGACGACGAGTACGCCGCGGTCGGTGCCGAGCTGGTCACGGTCGACGACGTCTGGCGACGCGCCGAGCTGGTGCTCAAGGTGAAGGAGCCGCTGGCCCCTGAATGCGAGCGTCTCCGGACCAGCCAGATCCTCTTCACGTACCTCCACCTGGCGCCGGCGCCCGAGCTGACCCGCGCGCTCCGCGGCACGGGCTCCATCGCGATCGCGTACGAGACGGTCCAGCGCGCCGACGGGAGCCTCCCACTGCTCACGCCGATGAGCGAGGTCGCGGGCCGACTCTCCGTCCAGGAGGGAGCCTTCTATCTCGGCCGGGCGCACGGCGGCCGCGGCATCCTCCTGTCGGGCGTGCCGGGCGTCCCGCCGGGCAACGTCGTGATCCTCGGGGCCGGGACGGCGGGGCTCAACGCCGCCAAGACTGCGGTCGGGCTCGGCGCCGACGTCTCGATCCTCGACGTGAACCTCGACCGGCTGCGACACGTGGACGATCTCTTCCGCGGGCAGGCGGTCACGCTGATGTCGAACAGCTTCAACGTCGACCAGGTCGTGCGGCGCGCTGATCTACTGATCGGCGCCGTTCTCGTCGCCGGCGCCCGCGCGCCCCTGCTCGTCACAAAGGAGATGGTCGCGCAGATGAAGGAAGGCTCCGTGATCGTCGACATCGCGGTGGACCAGGGTGGGTGCATCGCGACCATCCATCCGACGACCCTGCTCGATCCCGTCTACCTCGTCGGCGGCGTCGTCCACTACGGTGTCGCCAACATGCCCGCGCTCGTCCCGCGCACCTCGACGTTCGCCCTCACGAACGCGACGCTCCCGTACGCTCTCGAGCTGGCCACGCGCGGCGTGATGGCGGCGGTGCGCGCGAATCCCGCGCTGGCCAAGGGCGTCAACGTCTGGGGCGGGAACGTCGTCCATCCGGCGGTCGCCGACGCCCTCGGCGAGGCGCCCACGCCGCTCGACGCGTGCCTGCGTTGAAGGTCCACGTCGGGACCTCGGGCTACAACTACCCGGAGTGGAAGGGAACGTTCTATCCCGACAAGCTGCCGGCCGCCAAGATGCTCGCGTACTACGTCGAGCGCTTCTCCACGGTCGAGATCAACGCGACGTTCTATCGGATGCCGAACGCGAAGACCGTCGCGGGCTGGGCCACGACCGCGCCCGCCGGCTTCACCTACGTCCTCAAGGCTCCACAGCGGATCACCCACTTCGCCCGGCTCCGCGACGTGGACGAGCCGCTGCTCTACTTCTGCGATACCGCCCGGGGGCTCGGCGACAGGCTCGGCCCGCTGCTCTTCCAGCTCCCCCCGAACTTCAAGAAGGCGACCGACCGCCTGGGCGAGCTCCTCTCGAAGCTGCCGGCAGCGTTCCGCGTGGCCTTCGAGTTCCGGCACGAGAGTTGGTTCGACGACGAGGTCTACGCGCTGCTCCGGACGCGAAATGCGGCCCTTTGCATCGCCGACACCGCGGAAGGCTCGACGCCCGCCGTCGCGACGGCGGACTTCGGCTATCTCCGGCTCCGCGCGGTCGAGTACGACGACGACGGCTTGAAGGGATGGAGCGAGACGATTCAGCGCGTCGGCGCCTCCTGGCGCGAGGCCTTCGTCTTCTTCAAGCACGAGGATTCCGGATCCGGACCGGCCCTGGCGCGGCGGTTCCTGGCGCTACGCGAGGGATCGACGCAGGTGAATGTCCGGTGAACGAGCGACCGTCGGCGGTGCAGACGGACCGGGTGGCCGGCAGCAGTTCTTCTCATGTTCTAGAGGTGCTGGCGGTCGCGACGCGGCTGGGGCTGACCTCCTTCGGAGGGCCGGTGGCGCATCTCGGCTACTTCCGGGACGAGTACGTGGTCCGACGCAAGTGGCTGGACGAGACGATGTACGCCGATCTGGTCGCGCTCTGCCAGTTCCTCCCGGGCCCGGCCAGCAGCCAGGTCGGCATCGCCATCGGCATCACGCGCGGCGGCCTGCTGGGCGGCGTTGCGGCGTGGCTCGGGTTCACGTTGCCCTCGGCCATCGCGCTGGTCGCCTTCGCGTACGGCCTCCGGGTGCTCGAGGTCGCCGATGCCGGCTGGCTGCACGGCCTCAAGGTGGCCGCGGTCGCCGTGGTCGCCTTCGCCGTCTGGGGGATGGCGCGCGCGCTGGCGCCCGACCGCGAGAGGGCTACGATCGCGATCCTGTCGGCTATCAGCGCGCTCCTGTGGCCGACGGGACCCGGGCAAGTCACCATCATCGCCGCCGCTGCCCTGGTGGGGTTGCGTCTTCTGCCCGGTGCCGCCGCGCCGGCGAGTGCACAGAGGCGGCCGCCCGTTGGGCGGCGCCTCGGCGCGACCATGCTCATAGTGTTCTTCGGCCTGTTAGTCGCGTTGCCGATCGCTCGTCAGCTCGTGGGGAGCCATGCACTCGCGCTCTTCGACAGTTTCTTCCGCGCCGGGTCGCTGGTCTTCGGCGGGGGCCACGTAGTGCTCCCCTTGCTCCAGGCGGAGGTCGTCCCTCCCGGTTGGGTGACCGGCGAGCAGTTCGTCGCCGGCTACGGCGCCGCCCAGGCAGTGCCGGGCCCGCTCTTCACGTTCGCCGCCTACCTGGGGGCGGTGATGGGGCCACGGCCGAACGGTCTCGCGGGCGCCGTCGTCGCGCTCGTGGCCGTCTTCCTGCCTTCCTTCCTGTTGATCGTCGGCGCCCTGCCGTTCTGGGACGCGCTCCGCGTGAGACCCGGCTTCCAGGCCGCGCTACGGGGCATCAACGCGGGCGTCGTCGGGCTGCTCCTGGCCGCGCTCTATCATCCGGTGTGGACCAGCGCGATCCGGGGGCCGGCCGATATGGGTCTCGCCTTCGCGGCCTTCGGATTGCTCGCGCTCTGGAAGGCCCCGGCGTGGCTGGTCGTCATGTTCGCAGCGGGCGGCGGCGCTCTCATGTCCCTCGTCGCTCAGTAGATGGCTCGTTCGAACCCCTGGGAGGAAGCCGATGCGTGCATATGAGCGGGCGGTTGTGATCCTCGTGGCAGTGGCCTTGCTGGCCGGCGGCGCGGCTCCGATCGGTACGGCGCAACCCGCTGGGCCTCCCACGACCGCGGCCGCCGGCGACCAGGCCGCCGAGGTGGCGAGACTCAAGGACGAGATCGAACGCTTGAAGGGCATGGTGCCTGACCAGTCGCACGTGATGAAGGATGTCGCCTATCACTTCTCGAACCTGTGGTTCGCGGGACAGGCGCGGAATTGGCCGCTCGCGGGCTTCTATCTGAACGAGACGCGCTCGCATCTCGGGTGGGCCGTACGAACGCGTCCCGTGCGCCGCACGACAACCGGCGAGATCGACCTGCGCGGCATTCTCGACGGCATGGACCGCTCGCTGCTGGCGGGCGTGCAGAAGACGATCGAAGCCAGAGACCCGGCAACCTTCGCGAAGGCTTACCGGGACGCGCTGAGCGGCTGCTACGCCTGCCATCAAGCATCGGAGAAGCCCTACCTCCGACCACGCGTGCCGGACGCGCCGGAGGGGCGGATGATCGAATTCTTGCCCTCGAGGAGCGGGAGCTGATCAGGGGTGTCAAGATCTTCGGCACGGACTGGTTTGAGGTCAGGGAGGGCGAGGCATCGATCTTCAAGCCGGAGGGTAGCGGGAAGTACGCGGTAGTCGCGCGCGTGCAGATGGCCCAGTGGGCAGCCGCAAGAAAATAAGCGCTACGCGAGGGATCGACGCAGGGCGTCGAGCGTCGCCAGAAAGGCGGCCAGCACCGGCGTCCGCGGCTTGTCGCGGCGGAGCACGATCCCGATCTGGCGGAAGAGTGGTGGGTCGAGCCTCACCGCGGCGAGCCGGCGCGCCCGCACGTCGGCCTTGGCCGCGAACCAGGAGGTCACCGACAGTCCGAGCCCCGTCTCGACGAGCTTCTTGATCGCCTCGGTGTTGCCCAGCTCCATCGGCAGGGCGGGCGAAGCACTCCCGCGCTGGAACCACTCGTCGATCACGCGCCGGAGCGTCGCCCCCCGCTCGAACAGGATCAGCGGCTCGCGCACGAGCTCGGCCGCATTCACGCGCCGACCGCGCGGCCAGCGGCGGCCCGGCGGGCCGATCGCGACCAGCTCATCGCGATAGAGCGCGGTCACCGCCAGCTCACGCTCGCGCACCGGCAAGCTCACGATCCCGACGTCGAGCTCGTTCGCCACGACCGCCCGCGCGATCTCCGGCGCGTTGCCCGTGACGACGACGAGCTCGGTCTGCGGATAGCGCGCCCGGAACCGGCGTAGTGCCGGCGGCAGCAGATAGATGCTGAACGACGCGCTGGTGCCGAGCCGCACCCGCCCGGCCACGATACCCCGGAGCTGTTGCACGAGCTCGACGCCCCGCTCGAGCTCCTGCAGCGCGCGGCCGGCGTGGGCCAGGAGCACCTCGCCCGCCTTGGTCGTATAGGTCCGCTTGCCGACGCGCTCGAGCAGGGGCAGCCCCAGATCCCGCTCGAGCTGGCGCACCTGCATGCTCACCGCCGGCTGCGTGAGCCTGAGCTCGCGCGCCGCCCGTGAAAAGCTGCCGTGGCGCGCCACCGCCTCGAGCGTGTGCAGGTGGGTGAGCTGGAGATCCATGTCGAGGCTCAAAAAATAACTGATCGTGATGATCATAACAATTGATTTCCCTGATGATCGGGTCCGGACGATCATGCGCCATGGACGCGAACTCGAACCGACTGAACCGCGCGCGGGCCGACGCCGCACGCCGGAGGCTGCTTCGCGGCGACGAGGCCGCGCCCGAGCTCGCGTAACGGTCGGGATACGACCGGCGCGCGCGTCGAGATCCGCGACGCCCGCGAGGCAGACCTCGAGCAGATCGCCGCGATCTGGAACCACGAGGTCCTCCGCTCCGACGCAACCACCGACACCGAGCCCAGGGACGCGGCCGCCCAGCGCGAGTGGCTGGCCCGACATCCCGATGCCTACCCGGCCATCGTCGTCGTGGTCGGCGAGGAGGTCGTGGCCTACGGGTCGCTCTCACCGTATCGGCCGAAGCCGGCCTTCGCGCGAACGGTCGAGGATTCGGTCTACGTCACGCGCGGCCGGCGGGGCGCCGGGCTCGGGACCCTGATCCTCGCCGAGCTGGTCCAGCGCGCGGAGGCGCTGGGTCACCACTCGATCCTGGCCCGCATCACCGCGAAGAACGTCGCCTCCCTCCGCCTGCACGAGCGCCACGGCTTCCATCCCGTTGGTGTCGAGCGTGAGTCCGCGTTCAAGCTCGGCCGCTGGCACGACATCACCATCATGCAGCGTCGCCTCGACGCGTGCTGATCAGAGGAGAACCCGGGGATGAACGGGCATTTCGACCGGATCATGAAAGTCGCCGAACGGCCGCCCGTCGCGATGGTCAAGGGCGCGGGATCGTGGCTCTGGGATCGCGACGGCAAGCGCTATCTGGACTTCGTCCAGGGCTGGGCGGTGAACTGCCTTGGCCACTCACCGCCCGTCGTGCTGGAGGCTCTGACGGCGCAAGCCGCTCAGCTGATCAACTGCAGCCCCGCGTACTACAACGAGCCGATGGCGAAGCTCGCGGACCTCCTCGCCGAGGCGTCCGGGCTCGACCAGGTCTTTCTCTGCACCAGTGGCGCCGAGGCCAATGAAGGCGCGATCAAGCTGGCGCGCAAGTGGGGGGCCCGGCACCGCAACGGCGCCTACGAGATCGTCACCATGCACGGGGGATTCCACGGGCGCACGCTAGCGACGATGGCCGCCTCGGGCAAGGCGGGCTGGGACGAGCTCTTCGAGCCGAAAGTCCCGGGGTTTCGCAAGGTCCCGCTGGGCGATCTCGACGCCGTCGCCAAAGCCATCAGCGCCCGGACAGTTGCGGTGATGATCGAGCCGATCCAGGGCGAAGCGGGTGTCATCGTGGCCACCGACGACTACCTGCGCGCGCTGCGAATGCTGACGAAGGAGCGGGACATCCTACTCATCGTCGACGAGATCCAGACCGGCATCGGACGAACCGGCCGCTTCCTCGGCTACCAGCATGCCGGCATCGAGCCCGACATCGTCACGCTGGGCAAGGGGCTGGGTGGCGGGGTCCCGCTCGCGGCGCTGGCGGCCACCGGCAGTGTCAGCTGCTTCGAATACGGTGACCAGGGCGGCACCTTCAACGGGAACCCGCTCATGGCCGCCGTCGGATGCGCCGTGGTCGCGACGGTCACGCAGAAAGGATTTCTGCAAACGGTCGTCGCGACCGGGCTCTACCTCGCGCACCGCCTGAGGGCCATCGCCCGAGAGCTCGGCGACGGCGAGGTGCGGGGTCGCGGATTGCTGGTTGCGCTCGAGATCAGGGGAAGGGACGCGAAGAAGGTCGCGGCCGCCGCGCTCGACCACGGTCTCCTCATCAACGCCCCGCGCCCGGACGCGCTTCGATTCATGCCGGCGCTCACCGTGACCCGAAGCGAGATCGACGAGATGATCGCGCGGCTGAAGGCGAGCCTCGGCTCGCGGCCGGCGCGTCGAAGGTCCGCGTTCAGCGATCCGGCGCGCCCCGGCGCTCGAGCTTCCGGAGGGCGGCCGCGACGTCGATCCGCCCGGTGAGCACCGGGGCCAGTGGGTCGCCGAGCTTCTGGAAGCGCGCTGGCGCCGTCTTGATCGTGAAGCGCGCGGGGTCGAGCTTGGCGGTGACCTCTTCCCATCGGAGCGGGCACGAGACCGGCGCCCCCGGCAGCGGGCGCACCGAGAACGGCGCCACGATGGTCTGGCCCCGGCCGTTCTGGCCGAAGTCGATGTAGACCTTGCCGCCGCGCGAGCGCAGCGGCCGCGCGATCGTCGAGATCGCGGGCTCGGCCTCGACCCCCATCACCGCGAGGAGCCGCGCGAAGGTCCGCGTCACGTCGTAGTCGTAACGGGCGCCGAGCGGCAGGAGGATGTGAAGGCCCGTCGCCCCGGACGTCTTGACGTAGCTCGGCAGCGCGAGCTCCTCCAGGATCCGGCCGAGCGCCCGCGCCACCTTCACGACGTCGGTGAACGGCGCCCCTTTGGGATCAAGGTCGAGCACGAGCCAGTCCGGGTGGTCGAGCGATGGCAGGCGTGAGCTCCAGAGGTGCAGGGGGATCGTCCCGAGATTCACGACGTAGCGGAGACTCTCGCGGTCGTCCACGACGAAGTAGGCGATGTCGCGGCCGACGTCGTGCGAGTGGATCCGCGCGGTCCTGATCCACGACGGGGTCCATTCGGGCGCGTCCTTCTGAAAGAAGGACTTCCCTTTGATCCCATCGGGGTAGCGCGTGAGCACGAGCGGCCGATCCTTGAGATAGGGCAGGAGCCACGGCGCGACCGAGTCGTAGTAATCGATCAGGTCCGACTTCGTGTATCCCTCGTCGGGCCAGAACACCTTCCTCGGATTCGTAATCGTCACGCGCCGCTCATCCGCTCCCGGCGCCTTCGGAGCTTCGGACGAAGAACGCCGAGACGCCTGCGTGCGAGCACCAGCACGACCGCGTGGGGGCGGGGCCGGGGCGGAGGGGCCAGCAGGTGTCGCAGGGACCCGTTCCCGAGAAGCGGCGACGGACCGCCCGCGCCGGGATGGAGCCCAGCCGCTACCGGGTAGCGGGAGCGTGCCGCGTGGTCCCGCGACACCTGCTGGCCCCTCCGCCCCGGCCCCGCCCCCGCGCGCCGCCGCCGGCGCTTCGCGTACGCAGTCTTCCGGGCGCTTGTCCTCCCGCAACCCGAGGAACGCGGGGTGACGGATGCCTCCGTCGCGTGTCCACTCAGAAAAGCGAACCTCGCATACCAACCGGGGCTCGACCCAGTGGTGGCCGCGCCCGCCGGGCGTGCCGCGATCGAAGGGCGAGGTCGCCCGCGCCAGCGGGCGAAGCTCTTCGCTGATGAGCTCGAGCGTCCGGTCGTCGAAACCCGTGCCGACCTTGGAGACGTAGACGAGCTGGCCGTCCTCGTAGAGGCCCAGGTGCAGGGCGCCGAAGTGGGCGCGCGTGCCCTGGGGCGTCGTGTAGCCGCCGATGACGAACTCCTGCCGGAGCTGACACTTGATCTTGAGCCAGTCCTTCGTGCGTCTCGAGAGGTACACGCTGTCGCGCTTCTTCGCGATCACGCCCTCCAGATGCTGTTCGCAGGCGGCGGCGAGGAATTCGGCGCCGTGGCCGACGACATGATCGCTGTAGTAGACGACTCCGCGCGCCGGCAGGAAGAGCCTCAAACATTCCTTGCGCGCCTCGAGCGGGACTCCGCGCACATCGCGTCCGTCGAGCCCGAGCGCGTCGAAGAAGACCGCGCTGACCGGCACCTCCGCGCGCGCGCGCTCGATGTCGGCCGGGCTCGTGAGCCCCATTCGTTCCTGGAGCCGCTGAAAGCTCGAGCGCCCTTCGTCCTGGAGCGCGACGATCTCGCCGTCCAGCAGGAACCGCGGGAGCGGCAGTGCGCGCAGGGCCGCGGTCACCTCGGGATAACGGGTGGTGACGAGCTGACCGCTGCGTCCGCGGAGCTCGATGTGGTCATCGGCGCGGGAGGCGAGGACGCGGACGCCGTCGTACTTGATCTCGAAGAGCCACGCCGGATCGGTGGGGGCCTCGTCGACGAGCGTGGCGAGCATCAAGAGCTCCCCACGCGGCGCGAGCTCGGCGCGCGGCGCCCCGAGCTCGGCCAGGCGCTTGCGCAGCGTCTCGACCCGTCCCGGGCCGTCGCGCAACTCCTCCACTGTGAGGCCCGAGAGCACCGACTCGGGGAAGCGCTCGGTCAGCTCGGTCTCGCCGGCGTACGCGTCGGCCTTTTTCAGTAACAGCCACTCGCGCGCCTTGCCGCTCATGCGCGCGAGGGTCCACCGCCCACGGAGCTTGAAGCCGAACAGCTCGAACTCGAGCTTCCCGCGCTCGAGCTGATCGCGCGCGGGCTCCGGCTTCACGAGCTGGAACCGGCCGGTGTCCCACACGATCGACGGGCCCGCGCCGTAGTTGCCCTCGGGGATCACGCCCTCGAAGTCCGCGTACTCGAGTGGATGGTCCTCGACGTGCACGGCGAGCCGCTTTTCGTGGGAGCGCACCGAGGGTCCCTTGGGCACGGCCCAGCTCTTCAGCACGCCGTCGATCTCCAGGCGCAGATCATAGTGGAGCCGTCGCGCCGAGTGCTTGTGGACGACGAACCGGCTGCCACTGGCCTGGCCCGGGCCGCCGAACGGCTCCGGCGTCAACGCGGGATCGCGCTTTCGCCGATACTCCTGGAGATCGCGGCTAGCCACGCAGCACCAGGATCACGCCGAGCGAGGCCATGAGGTTGTCCACCGCGTGCGACGCGATCGACGGAAGCAGGCTGCCGGTTCGATCGTACGCCCACGCCCACAGGAGCCCGCTCCAGAAGACGGCCGCGAAGCCGAGGACACCGTAGCCGTGGGCGACGGCAAAGATCGCCGCGCTCAGCACGGCCGCCACGCTCGTTCCGAACCTCCGGCGCAGGGTCGCGAACAGGAGCCCGCGGAACACGATCTCCTCGAACACCGGCGTGAGGACGACCGTGTCGAGGAGCGTCACGCCGACCACGACCGGCGCGCCCCACACCAGGTCGCGGTCGAACCACTCGGTCCAGTGCGCGGACAGCCCGAGCCATCGCCCGGCCACGTCCATCACGCCCTCGCCGAGCTGGCCGACCGCGAGAAGCGCGAGGAACACGAGGGCGAGCCTTGGCCCCCCTCCGGCCACGGGCACCAGCCCGAAGGTCTCGCCGAAGCGCAACCCCGACGGCCGCAGCAGGCGGCGATGGGCGAGGACCAGCACCGGCACGAAGGCGAGGTTCGTCGCGGTACCGAGCATCACCCGGGTGAACGGCTGCTCGGGGTCTACGACGGAATAGAGGTAGAGAACGCTGAGCGTGATCACGCCGAGCGCCCCGCCGCGGACAAGGACGACCACGCCCTCGCGGCCCCGCCAGGCCGGCGGGAGGATCGCGGCGCCCACCCGTGCGAGGCCGCGCCGCCGCGCGAGTCGTATCAGCACGAGCAGTCCCACGCCGAGCAACACCAGCTCGAGCGCGATCACCGGGCGCATGCGGAGCAGCAGCCGGTCGGATCGAGCGACCTGCGCCTCCGTCACCCTGCCCAGCAGCTCGCGGTCGCCCGCTCGGGACGCCAGGCGCGTAGTGATCCGGTCCCTGAACCAGCCCGGCTCGAGCGCTTCTCCGAGCGCCTCGTCGAGGGCCGTTCCGTCCGGCGTATCCAGCTCGTCGCCGAGATAGGCAGCGGCGACGAGACGCGCGAGCGCGGGCAGCGGGTCGGGTCGGTGATCCCACTCGTCCGTCCGGCGCTGGACGCTGTCCAGACGCCCGACCTCACCCTCGAGGATCGCAAGGTGCAGATCGACGGCGGGATCGAACGACGCGTCGGCGAGCTCCTCGTACCATCGGATTGCCTCCTGGAGGTCCCCCGCAGGCTCGCTCGACATCACTCGGTAGAGAAACCACTCCCATGCCGGCGCGCGGGCGATCGCCTCGTCGAAATCCATGGTCCGGCCGACGATCAGCGCGAGCGCACGCTCGGGCTCCGCCACCGTCTCCACGCGTGACCCGCCGTACTGCAGCCAGGCCATGAGGGCGAAGAAGGCGACGAGGGCGAGCGCCGAAAGGGCGGTCACGACCCCGACATGTCGCCGCTCGACCGGCGCGGACACGCTATCCATGGGAGAGACCATGCCTGCGCGCATCATAGGGAGCATCGTGCTATGGTGCAAACCATGGCGCCGCACTCCATCGGCTCCGGGACGATCTCCTTCGGCCTGGTCTCGATCCCGGTTCGGCTCTTCACCGCCGCGTCCCCGGCGAGCGTATCCTTCAACCTCCTCCATGCGAAGTGCGGCTCGCGGATCAAGCAGCAGACGTTCTGTCCCGTGTGCAACGAGGTCGTCGACCGTGCGTCCCTCGTTCGTGGCTACGAGTTCACCAAGGACCAGTACGCGCGGGTCGCCGACGAGGAGCTGAAGTCGCTCGAGGGCGAGGCCTCGAAGGTCATCGACATCGCCGAGTTCGTACCGCTCCAGTCCGTGGATCCGATCTTCTTCGAGAAGACCTACTATCTCGGACCCGACAAGGGCGGCGACAAGGCGTATCGCCTCCTCGCCGACGCCATGGAGAAGGGCGGGCGGGTCGCCCTGGCCAAGTTCGTCATGCGCGGCAAGGAGAGTCTCGTACTCATCCGACCGGCCCGGGGCGGCCTGATGCTCCACACGATGTACTTCGCCGACGAGGTGCGAGACTTCGGCGAGATCGATCGTGGACAGTCGGCGAAGATCAAAGCGGGCGAGCTCGAGCTGGCGCTCCAGCTCATCGACGGCCTCGCGAACGACGAGTTCCACCCGGAGCAATACCAGGACGAGTATCGCCACCGCGTCCTCGACCTGATCAACCAGAAGGTCGAGGGCAAGGAAGTCACGGTCGCCGGGCCCCAGGTCCAGCGCGCCCAGGTGATCGATCTGATGGAAGCGCTCAAGGAAAGCCTCGCCAAGCGCGTCGCCGCCGGCGAGAAGAAGCCCCTGGCGAAGGCGAAGCGGGCCGAGCCCGCCGCGGCCGCCCCCGCGAAGAAGGCCCAGGCCGCAAAGAGGTAGCTCTCTGGGGTTGCAGGGTTAGAATGGATCTGGGCCGCCAATGCCCAGAATCACCCTCGAACCTCGATTCCAGGTCGAATACCTGTCGATCCTCGACAGCGACGGCAACCTCGACACCGCGCTCGAGCCCAAGCTGGCCGGGGAAGACCTGAGAGCCCTCTATCGCGCGATGGTGCTCGGCCGCCGGCTCGACGAGCGAATGGTGCGCTTGCAGCGCCAGGGACGCATCGGGACCTTCGCCCCGATCAAGGGTCAGGAAGCCTCCCAGATGGGAAGCGCCTTCACCCTGCGGCGGGTCGATTGGATGGTGCCGTCCTTCCGCGAGACGGCGGCGATGATCTGGCGCGGGTGGCCGATCGAGAAGCTCCTCCTCTTCTTCGCCGGCCAGCTCGAAGGGGGCCAGCCGGCCCTCGACCAGCACGATCTGCCGATCACGATCCCGGTCGCGACCCAGCTTCCCCACGCGGTGGGTCTCGCCTACGCCGCCCAGTACCGGGGCGACGACGTGGTCGTCATGGCGTACTTCGGCGACGGTGCGACGTCCGAGGGCGACTTCCACGAAGCGCTGAATTTCGCCGGGGTCTGGCACGTTCCCGTGGTCTTCGTCTGCCAGAACAACCAGTGGGCGATCTCGGTGCCCCTGAAGAAGCAGACGCACTCGCGCACGATCGCCCAGAAGGCGCTCGCCTACGGCCTGCCCGGCATCCAGGTGGACGGCAACGACGTCCTCGCCGTCTACGCTGCCGCGCGCGAGGCCGTCGATCGGGCGCGCGCCGGCGACGGTCCCACGCTGATCGAGTGCGTGACCTATCGCCTGGGCGTTCACACGACCGCCGACGATCCGACCAAGTACCGGACCGAAGAAGAAGTCGCGATGTGGGAGCAAAAGGACCCTCTGACCCGCTTCCGCGCGTATCTGGAAAAACGGAATCTCCTCGAGACGAACCTCGAGCAGCGGATCGACGAGGAGATCGCCGAGGCGGTGCGTCGCTTCGAGTCGGCGCCGCCCGCCGATCCGCTCACGATGTTCGACCACGTGTACGCCGAGCTGCCGGCGGACCTCAAGGCCCAGCGGGAGGAGATGGCCGCGCGTGAGCCGGCCGTCCCGGCGCGCGCCGGCGAGCCGCCGATGCCGCCGCCGGGCCCCACGCCGATGCGGGGCCAGCGGCTGACGCGGCGCTGACGCGATGCCCAAGCTCAACATGGTCAAGGCGCTCAACCTCGCCCTCTTCCAGGCGATGGAACACGACGCTGACGTGCTCGTCCTGGGCGAGGACGTCGGCGTGGACGGCGGCGTCTTCCGCGTGACCGATGATTTGCAGCGGAAGTTCGGTTCCCAGCGCGTCATCGACAGCCCGCTGGCCGAAGCGGCCATCATCGGGACCGCCGTCGGCATGGCCCTCTACGGCCTCAAGCCCGTCTGCGAGATCCAGTTCTCGGGCTTCGCCTTCCAGTGCTTCCACCAGATCGAGAACCACTGCGCGCGCTACCGGGCGCGCTCGCAGGGACGCTTTCACATCCCGATGGTGATCCGCATGCCATACGGGGGAAGCGTTCGCGCTCTTGAACATCACTCGGAATCAGAGGAGCAGTTCTACGCCCATATTTCCGGGCTGAAGATGGTCATTCCATCGGGCCCGCGCAATGCGCGCGCGCTGCTCGCCGCCGCCATCCGCGATCCCGACCCCGTGATCTTCTTCGAGGCGAAGGCACTCTACCACGCCGCCAAGGAGGAGGTTCCCGAGGAGAGCGAGACGGTGCCGCTCGGGCGCGCGCAGGTGGCGCGCGAGGGGAGCGCCCTCACGCTGATCGCCTACGGCGCCATGGTCCGCGTCGCCCTCGAGGCCGCCGATGTCCTCCGCGACGAGGACGGGGTCGACGCCGAGGTGATCGATCTGCTGACGATCTCGCCGCTCGATCGCGACGCACTCGTGACCTCGGTCAAGAAGACCGGCCGCGCCGTCGTCGTCCACGAGGCGCCGCGCAGCTTCGGCCCGGGCGCCGAAATCGCCGCCTCGATCATGGACGGCGCGTTTCTGTCGCTCGAGGCGCCGGTCCGACGCGTGGCCGCGCACGACGTGCCGTTCGTCGGCTTCGCGCGCGAGAAAGCGAACATCCCCGACGTGCCCCGGGTCGTCGCCGCCGCGCGCGCGACCCTCGCGTTCTGAGGCAATGCCCCGGCCGTTCGCGCTGCCCGACCTAGGTGAGGGACTGACCGAGGCCGAGATCGTCAAGGTCTTCGTCAATGAGGGCGACGTCATCGCCGAGGACGCGCCGCTCCTCGAGGTCGAGACTGACAAGGCCACGGTCGAGATCCCCTCGCCGTTCGGCGGTCGCGTGGCGAGCATCCACATCCAGCCCGGTCAGACCGTGAAGGTCGGCGAGGTGCTCATCACATTCGACGACGCGACGCTTGCGCCGGCGGGGCGGGGAGGTGGGGCGACCCTGCCGAAACCTGAGAACGACGACAGGTTTCGGCAGGGTCGCCCCACCTCCCCGCCCCGCCGGGAACCCGCGGCGGCCGGCGAGGTGAACCAGATCTCGACTACGTCCACGACTACCCCGGCCGGCCGAGGTCACGGGCCCGTGTCGGCGGCGACGAGGGGTTCAGGCGGCGCGAGCGGAGGACCGGCGGCGGCCGGCGCGCGCGTGGGGCCGGTGCCGGCGACGCCGGCCACGAGGCGGCTCGCCCGCGAGCTCGGCGTCGATCTCGGTACCGTGAGGGCCACCGGGCCGGGTGGGCGCGTGACCGACGACGACGTGCGCGCCGTCACCGGCGGCGCCGAGCGACGGCCACTCGCGCCCGCCGGGCAGGCCCCCGAGCGCGGCGCCGTCGCCAAGCCGCTACGGTCGGTCGGCGTCGAGCCGCCCGCGCTGCCCAGGTTCGAGCAGTGGGGGCCGGTGGAGCGGCAGCCCTTGTCCCACCTGCGCCGCACCATCGCCGAGCGCATGACGCTCTCGGCCACGCTCGTCCCGCACGTGACGCACTTCGATCGTGCTGACGTCACCGAGCTCGACGCGATCATCCGCCGCAACGTGGAGCCCGCACGCGAGCGCGGCCTCACGCTCACCCTGACGAGCTTCCTCCTGAAGGCGGCGGCGCTCGCGCTCCACGAGCACCCGCAGTTCAACGCCAGCCTCGACCCGGCCGCGGGCGAGCTGATCCTCAAGCGGTACTGCCACCTCGGCGTCGCGGTGGCCACCGAGCGCGGCCTGATCGTCCCGGTGATTCGCGACGTCGATAGGAAGCCGCTCATAGAGCTGCAGCGCGAGCTGGCGGCGCTCGCCCAGCGCGTCCGCGAGGGCAAAGCGACGCTCGACGACCTGCGCGGAGGCACGTTCACGATCACCAACATCGGCGCGCTCGGCGGCACGGGCGCGATTCCGATCATCAACTACCCCGAGGCGGCCATCCTCGGCGTCGCCCGCGCCCGAGAAGAGCCCGTCGTGCAGGAGGGCCGGATCGTGCCGCGCACGCTCCTGCCGATCTCACTCACGTTCGACCACCGCGTCGCCGACGGCGCCGACGGCGCCCGCTTCGCCGCGGCCATCGTGCGGCGGCTCGAGCGCCCCGAGCAGCTTCTCCTGGAGTGGTGATCCGACAGGTGGCTATAAAGGAGGCCTTGATGTCCGACTATCGAGATACCTGGTCGAGCGGCGATACCTACGAGCCCTATGTGGGCCGCTGGAGCCGGCTCGTCGCGCGTGACTTTCTGGGCTGGCTCAGCGCGCCCGACGACCTCCGCTGGCTCGACGTCGGCTGCGGCACCGGCGCCCTGACCGAGACCATCGTCTCGCGCTGCTCGCCGGACGCGGTCGTCGGCGTCGACCAGTCCGAAGAGTACCTCGCGTATGCCCGCGCGCGCGTCACCGACCCGCGGGTCAGTTTCCGCGCCGGCGACGCCCAGGCGCTCCCCGTCAAGGACGGTGAGCACGACGCCGTGGTCTCCGGACTGGTGCTGAACTTCGTACCGGACCAGGCGCTGGCGGTGAGCGAGATGAGGCGCGCGCTGTCGACCGGAGGCACGGCGGCGGCGTACGTTTGGGACTACGCGGGTGAGATGCAGCTCATGCGCCGCTTCTGGGACGCGGCCGTCGCCCTCGATCCCGGTGCGCTCGAGCTCGACGAAGGACGGCGGTTTCCACTCGCCAGGCCCGCGCCGCTCGTCGAGCTCTTCGAGGGCGCCGGCCTGCAGGACGTCCGCGTTCTCGCGATCGACGTTCCGACGGTCTTCAAGGACTTCGACGACTACTGGTCGCCGTTCCTCGGCGGGCAGGCGCCGGCGCCCGGGTACTGCATGTCGCTCAGCGAGGAGCGCCGCGCCGCCCTCCGTGAGCGCGTCCGGTCGACCTTGCCGATCCAGGCCGACGGCAGCATCCGTCTGATCGCTCGCGCCTGGGCGGTCCGCGGCGTCGCGGAATGAGGGACTGATCAGGCCGTGGTGATGGGCGACCTCGTGATCGAGGTCGACGTCGCCGTGGTGGGTGGCGGACCCGGCGGCTACTCGGCGGCGTTCCGCTGCGCCGAGCTGGGGCTCGAGACGGTCGTCGTGGACGCTGGCAAGCGCCTCGGCGGCGCCTGCCTCTGGGAGGGCTGCATCCCGTCGAAGGCGCTGCTCCACGTCGCCGCGCTCATCGAGGACGCCGAGCGCGCCCGCGAGCTCGGCGTCGACTTCGGAGAACCGCGGGTGTCGCTCGACCCTCTGCGCAAGTGGAAAGCCGAGCGGGTCGTCGGCCGCCTCGCGCGCGGGCTCGCGTCGGTCGCGAAGGCGAAAGGCGTCGAGGTGATCGGCGGCCGCGCGGTCTTCGAGAGCTCGCGCGAGCTGCGCGTCGAAGGCGACGAGCCGCAAAAAGTGCGCTTCAAGCACGCCGTCATCGCCACGGGCTCGGCGCCGGCCGGCCTGCCCGGCATCACATTCTCGAGCGATCGCGTCATCGACTCGACCGCGGCGCTCGAGCTGGCCGACGTGCCCGAGCGGCTCCTCGTGATCGGCGGTGGCTACATCGGCCTCGAGCTCGGGCAGGTCTACGCCGCGCTGGGCAGCGCGGTCACGCTCGCGGAGATGACCGACGGCCTTCTACCGGGCGTCGACCGCGCGCTCGTTCACCCGCTCGCTCGCCGGTGCGAGAAGCTCTTCGCCCAGATCCGCCTCGGCGCCAGAGTGACGTCGCTCGTCGAACGAGGCTCGGCGATAGAGGCGCGCTTCGACGGCGACGGCGTCGCCGCTTTCGACCGCGTGCTCGTCGCGGTCGGCCGGCAGCCGGCCAGTGCTGGACTGGGTCTCGAGTACACCCGGGTGAGCGCCGATACGCGCGGCTTCATCGGCGTGGACGACCGCTGCCGCACCACCGATCCAGCAATCTACGCGGTCGGCGACGTCACCGGCGAGCCGATGCTCGCCCACCGGGCAATGCGCCAGGGCAAGGTCGCCGCCGAGGTCATGGCGGGGCGCCCGGCGGCGTTCGACAACGTCGTCGTCCCCGCGGTCGTGTTCACGGACCCGGAGGTCGCCTGGTGCGGGCTCACCGAGTCCGAGGCGGAGCGCGAGGGTCGCACGGTCAAGGTGGCCAAGCGCGAGTGGGCGGCCGCCGGCCGTGCCTTGACGCTCGGGCGAAGCGACGGCCTGACGAAGCTCATCGCGGACCCGGACTCGGGCCGCGTCCTCGGCGTCGGCATCGTGGGCCCGGGCGCCGGCGAGCTTATCGCCGAGGGCGCGCTCGCCGTCGAGACGGCGCTCACCGTCGAGGATCTCGCGGCGACGATCCACGCTCACCCCACCCTCTCCGAGACGCTCATGGAAGCCGCCGAGGTGCTCTTGCGGGGCTGAGGACGCTTACCCGACCGCCTTCCTGCCGTCGGAGAAGAGGTACGGCCCGTCGAAGTCGCCGATGTAGCTCGTGTGGCTGACGAGGCCGGTACCGGGGCGCCAGACATGGAGCTGGCACGCCGGGGGCTCCATGGTGAACATCAGCGGGTTATCGTCCTCGAGGTCGAGCGCGACCTGGTGCGCGGTGCTCGGCGCGGTGCTCGCGAGTGTCCCGCCCACGCGCGCCTGGATCGGGCGGTGAAGATGACCGCACACGATACGCTCGACCTGGGGGTGACGGCGCACGACCTCGGCGAACTCGCGGGCGCCGGCAAGGCCATAGCTGTCCATGTGCGCGATTCCCGTCACGAACGGCGGATGATGCATGAAGATGACGGTCGGGCGATCGGGCGCCTCTTCGAGGCGCGCCGCGAGCCAGCCCAAACGTTCCTCGCAGAGCAGGCCGCCGACCTGGCCGGGCACGAGCGTGTCGAGCGCCACGAGCCTCACCGGATATTCCTCGACGACGTATTGCATGAATCGACCGGACCGCGGAAGGTACGCGCGGTCGGCGAACACGGCGGCGAGCGCATCGCGGTCGTCGTGGTTACCCGGGATGAGGTAGACCGGCATGGGGAGCGGCGCCAGCAGCTCGCGAAGGCGCCGGTACTCCTCGTCGGTCCCGGCATCGACGAGGTCGCCCGTGGCCAGCACGACGTCGGGGCGCGGCCTCAGGCGGCGCAGGTGCTCGACGGCGCGGGCGAGGTAGGGAGCCGTGTCCACGCGCCGGTAGGCGAGGACGCCTTCAGGCCGGATGTGCATGTCGGTGATCTGGGCGATGATCACAGCTAGAGAATAGTCCCGAGCGAGCCCGAAGGGGAGACGATCGCGACCCTGTGACGTCCCGCTGGCCGATCCTGGTACTCGTGACACTCGCCCACGGTCTCGGCGCCCTCACCGCCCTGGCGGTGGCTCCACTCGCGCCGTTCCTGCTCGAATCGCTCGCGCTCTCCCGCGTGCAGGTCGGTCTCTTCCTGCCCGCGGTCTATCTGGGCGGTGCGCTGATGGCGCTCCCCGCCGGCTGGCTGACCGACCGCCTCGGTGTTCGCCTCGCCCTCGGGCTGGGTCAGCTCCTCGTCGGCGCCATGATCGCGCTCGCGGCCTTGAGCCCGAACCTCGTCTGGCTCCTCACGCTGCTGGTCCTCGGCGGCTTCGGATTCAGCACCCTCAATCCCGCCACCGGCAAGGCGGTTGTGGAGTGGTTTCCGCCCCGCGAGCGCGGCATGGCGATGGGCGTCAAGCAGACCGGCCTCACGCTGGGCGGGCTAGCCGCGGCGCTGGCGCTGCCGCCCATCGCGCTGGCCTGGAGCTGGCGACATGCGCTCGCCGCCGCGGGCACGCTCTCGCTCATCTCGGCCGCGCTCGTCTCGATCTTCTACCGTCCCAGCCAGACCGGTTCGCCTACGCGCGTGGGCGACCAGCCGCGGCTCGCCGAGCTCGGCACGTTCCTCCGGCGCCCGCCGGTTCTCGTCGTGTTCGGCTGTGGGCTCGCGCTCTCGATCACCCAGTCCTCGCTCCTGGCTTACCTCGTGCTCTACACGAAGGAGACGTTCGCCGTTTCCGCGGTGACCGCGGCGCAGTTCCTCGCTCTGGCGCAGGTGGGCGGGACGGTCAGCCGCGTCGCGTGGGGAGTGACCTCGGATCGCTCCTTCGGCGGCCGCCGTCGACCGGGCGTGGTGGCCAGCGCGGTCATCGGTGCCGTCGCCTACGCCACGCTCGCCCTCGGGACCCGGCTGCCCGTGTGGCTCATGATTCCGCTGGCTCTCGTCGCGGGCGCCGGGGCGTTCGGGTGGGTCGGGCTCTACTTCGCGCTCGTCGCCGAGATCGGTGGTCCGCGTTACGCCGGCCTCCTGACCGGCGCCGCCACCGCCTGCTCGTGGAGCGGGACCCTCATCGGTCCACCGATCTTCGGCGTGATGCTCGAAGCTACCGGCGACTACACCCTGCCATGGCTCATCCTGACGGCGATCGCGGTGGCGGTGGCGGTGACGCTACCCCGCCTCTCTCCGCTCGTGCAGCGCGGCTGACGCGCGATGTGGCAGACTGAGCGGTAGCCGGAAAACAGGCGATGCCTGAAGATCGCGTCATCCTCGTCACCGGGTTCGAGCCGTTCGGGGCTCACACCGTCAACCCCTCCGAGGGGCTGGCCAAGGCCGTCGACGGACGTCGGGTCGGCGACTTCGGCATCCTCGGCGCGGTTCTGCCCGTTCACCACACCGACGCGGCGCAGCGGCTCGCGGTAACTCTCGCGGACACGAGGCCGGCGGCGGTCGTGCACCTCGGGCTCGCGGGCGGGCGGGCACGCGTCGCGCTCGAGCGCGTCGCCGTGAACGTCATGGACTACGAGCAGCCCGACAACGCGGGTTTTCGAGCGAGCGGGGAGCCGTGCGTTCCGGGCGGACCAGCCGCGTACTTCTCGACGCTGCCGCTCGCCGCGATGCTGAAGGCGCTCGTCGCGGACGGCATCCCGGCCCACGCCTCGAACACTGCGGGTACGTATCTGTGCAATCAGACGCTCTACTGGACGCTCCATGCGGTGCGCCAGCAGTCCCGGCCGCCGAGAGTTGGCTTCGTCCATTTTCCGCTGCTCCCATCGATGGTCGCCGCCTCGGGACTGGAGCAGCCCAGCATGGACTTTCCCCTCATGCTCCGCGCGGTCGAGACGCTGCTACACGTCATCGCTCGAGAAAAACCGTGAAGCGTGGTCCGGGCGCGACGGAGCCACCCGCGTCTTTCGCGCCCCGGGTGAGGTCGGGCGTGTCGAAGCCACCCGCATCTTTCTCAGGACACCCTCGGTCAAAGCCGGCCTCGAGGCACCCGCTACAATGAAGGCGCTGCTCCTCGACCTCGACGACACATTGCTTGACTACTCCGGCGGCGTGGATCAGAGCTGGACCGAGGCCTGCAGTGCCTCCTGCGCCTCCGCCGGGATCGATCCGGCCGTGCTCGTCACCGCGATCGCCGACACCCGGCGGTGGTTCTGGGACGACCCGGAGCGCCAACGCCGGGAGCGCTTGAACATGCTCGGGGCCTGGCAGCACATCGTGGAATTCGCCCTCGAGCGCCTCGGCCAGACCACCACCGGTCTCGCGGCGGCCGTCGCGCGCGACTATGCGGCGCGGCGGAGAGAGAGGATGCGCCTGTTCCCGGACGCGCTCGACTGCCTGACCGCTCTCCGGCGCCGGGGCGTGCCGCTGGCTCTCGTCACGAACGGTGACGCCGTCCAGCAGCGCGACAAGATCGAGCGTCACGGCCTCGCGCGCTTCTTCGACGCGATCCTCATCGAGGGCGAGTTCGGCGTGGGCAAGCCCCACGAGGCGGTGTATCGACAGGCGCTACAGGCGCTCGGCGCGGCGCCGACCGAGGCGTGGATGGTCGGCGATCATCTCGAGTGGGACGTGGGCGCGCCGCAGCAGCTCGGACTCAGGGGCGTGTGGATGGACCGCGGGGGACGCGGGCTACCGCCGGACAGCGCGGTACGGCCTCACTGGATCATCCGCTCGCTCGACGAGCTGACCACACCGAGAGGTGAACCCGCCGCTTAGCGGCGGCCGTGGACGACGTCGCACCAGCGCCGGTTGTCGTCGCCGCCCGCCTCGGCACTCCCCGACAGGTACGCGGACGCGGTTACCACCTCGTCGTCGGCGCCGTCACGCGCCGGAGAGTGGGATTCGCACCAGCGCACGTCGAGGATTTCCTGGCTTGGATCGGCATCGGGCTCACAACCAGGACAGTAGGCGCGGGCGACACATGGAGTGTCTGGAAGGTAATCCGTCACCGGTTTATGGCGAGAATCTGCTGCACCGCCATTCCTTTCTCATATTAGGGTAGCCACCCCTCTACGCATGCAAAAATTAAACCGCCGGGCGAGCCTCAGGATCCCGACGACGGGCGCGAGCGATTTCAGGCTGATCCAGATCGGCTGGAGAAGGTGGCAAAGTCCTTACCGCAGTGAAGGCCTTACCCGATGAGGGCAAATCGGGCCTTCCCGACCCTTGAGATGACGAAAATGTCAGCATGCGTGGCACTGCCTGACATTGGCTGGCCCGCGCCTTCCTCGTTGACGTAGACTCCTCGTGGCTTCGGTCCGGGAGATGACGCGATGAAGATCATCGAACTCAAGGCCTATCCCACGTCCTTCCCTGTGCCGCCCGAGGACAGCGTGACGCTCGGCATCGGCCGAGCGGTGAAGCGCGACGCAGTCGTCGTCAAGGTGACGACCGACGATGGCGTGGTCGGCTGGGGCGAGTCGCACCACGGCCGCGCGCCGGGCGCGGTCGCCCACCTCGTGAACACGACGCTCCGCCAGCTCGTGCTCGGCATGGACGCGGCCGATGTCGTCGGCGTGTGGGGGCGCATCTACAAGATGCAGCTCGGCAGCCACGGTATGGGGGCCGGCACGGCCCTCGCCATGAGCGGGATCGATCAGGCCCTCTGGGACATTCGCGGGAAGGTGACGGGCTGGCCGCTCTACCGTCTGCTCGGCGGGACCTCGCGGCCTGTCCCGGCCTATGCCGGTGGCGTCTCGCTGGGCTATCAGGAACCAGCCGCGCTCGTGGACGAGGCCCGTCCGCTCGTCGCGGCCGGATACCGCGCCGTGAAGCTCCGCGTCGGCGACACCCCGGCGCGCGACCTCGAGCGCGTGGCCGCCGTCCGGAAGGCGTTCGGTGACGGCCTCGTCATTCTCGTCGACGCGAACACCGGCTATTCGGTCGCCGACGCGCGCGCCGCCATGCCCGGGCTCGACGCGCATGGCGTCGGCTGGCTCGAGGAGCCGTTTGCGGCTCACGATCACCGGAGCTACGCGCTCGCCGCGACCTTCGGCCGCGTACCGCTCGCCGCCGGCGAGAACCACTACACGCGCTTCGAGTTCACGCGCGTGATCGAGGACCGCGTCATCACGATCCTGCAGCCGGACCTCTCGAAGACCGGCGGCATCACCGAAGGGCTCCGCATCGCGGCCATGGCCTCGGCGTGGAAGCTCTCGGTCAACCCGCACACTTCGATGACCGGGCTCAACATGGCCGCCTCGATCCACTTCCTGGCCGCGATCGACAACGCCGGCTATTTCGAGGCGGACGTCTCGAAGGGGAACCTGTTCCGCGACACGCTGGTCGGCACGCCCTATACCCTCGGCAAGGACGGCTGTGTGAGACCACTCGAAAAGCCCGGCGTCGGGGTCGAGGTCGACGAGGAGTTCCTCGTCAAGCACCCGGTGATCGAGGGGCCGTCGTACGTCTAGACCGATGCCGTCCGTAGATTCGACGGCGGGCGACCGCTTCGTGATCGAGGGCGGGCACCCGGTCGGCGGAGACGTGACGCCGAGCGGGAACAAGAACGAAGCGCTGCCGCTCCTCGCGGCGGCGCTCCTCGCGGCGGGGAGCGTCGTGATCGAGAACGTGCCGCGCATCCGGGACGTCACCACGCTGATCGAGCTCCTTCGCGCGCTCGGCGTCCGCGTCGACTGGTCGGGGGAGCACGCGGTCGGAGTCGACGCCGGGAGACTCCGGGAGTCGCGGCCCGACGCGGCGCTGGCCGCGGAGATCCGGGCCTCGTTCCTCCTCGCGGCACCCCTCCTCGCGCGGACGGGTCTCGCCGTGCTGCCCCGGCCGGGCGGGGACAAGATCGGCCGCCGCAGGCTCGACACCCATCTGCTCGCCCTTCGCCAGCTCGGCGCCCGGATCACAACAGACGACGCCTACTATCACCTCGCGCTCTCGGGGCGCTTCCGGGGCACCGAGGTGTTCCTCGACGAGGCCAGTGTCACCGGGACGGAGACCGCGGTGATGGCGGCCGCGATGGCCGACGGGCGCACGCGACTGCTGAACGCGGCCTCGGAACCGCACGTGCAGGGGCTCTGTCATGCCCTGAACGCGATGGGGGCACGGATCACCGGGATCGGCAGCAACGTCCTCGAGATCGACGGCGTCGGTGAGCTTCACGCGGCGCGGCATCGCGTCGGTCCGGATCACGTCGAGGTCGGATCCTTTGTCGCCGTCGCCGCGATGACGGGCGGCGAGCTTCGCGTGCGGGACGTGGCCCCGGACCACCTGCGGATGATCAGGATGGTGTTCGCCCGCCTCGGCGTGGAGACCCTGATCGAGGGCACGGCCCTCCGGGTGCCCGCCGCGCAGAAGCGGGCCATCGTCGCCGACGTGGACGGGGCGATCCCCAAGGTCGACGATGCCCCGTGGCCGGGCTTCCCGGCCGACCTCACCCCGTTGGCCCTCGTGCTCGCCACACAATGCGACGGGACCGTGCTGATCCACGAGAAGCTCTTCGAGAGCCGCTTGTTCTTCGTCGACAGCCTGATCGCGATGGGTGCCCGGATCGTTCTCTGCGATCCCCACCGGGCGCTCGTGATCGGGCCGAGTCGTCTCCACGGTGCTACCATCGTCTCGCCGGACATTCGGGCCGGGATGGCCTTGATCGCCGCGGCGCTCGCCGCGCCCGGCCGCTCCGTCATCCGCAACGTCCATCAGGTGGACCGCGGGTACGAACGCATCGACGAACGCCTTGGGAGCCTCGGGGCCAGGATCAGCCGCGAGTGATCACGAGCGCTTCACTGAAGACTACCCTGCAACATCAGGAGGCCATGCATGCGTGCCATTCGAGTTCGCGGGACGTTCCTCGGAGGAATCCTCGGCATCCTGGCCCTGGCCCTCGCCGCGGCGTCACCCGCCGGAGCGGACGAGACGTGCAACTCGCCCTACATGGGCAACCTGATCAAGGGACAGGAAGATTACCTGTACGTCTGGGCGCTCGGCGTCAAGAGCATGGGAGACGGCGCCGACAAGCTCGTCACGATCGACGTGAACCCGGCCTCGAGCCGCTACGGCAAGGTGATCCACAAGGTGTCCGTGCGCGGCCGCGGCGAGGCTCATCACATGGGCTTCACCGACGATCGGCGGTTCCTCTGGGCCGGCGGCCTCGACAATAGCCGCATCTCGATCTTCGACGTCGGGACCGATCCCTCGCGCCCCAAGCTCGTGCAGACGATCGCGGACATGCCGGCCAAGACCGGGTACGTCGGTCCGCACACGTTCTACGCCATGCCCGGCCGGATGCTCGTCCAGGGCCTGTCCAACGCCAAGGACGGGGGCGGCGTGACCGGAATGGCGCTCTACAGCAACAAGGGCGAGCTGATCGCCACCTATCCCATGCCCGCCACGAGCGGCGGCGACGGCTACGGCTATGACATCGCGATCAATCCGCAGAAGAACGCGCTGCTGACCTCGAGCTTCACCGGCCGGAAGAACTACATGCGGAACCTGGGCGAGCTGGTGAAAGACGCCCAGGCCATGAAGCGCTTCGGGAACACCATGGCCGTCTGGGATCTCAAGGCGATGAAGCCGAAGAAGGTCCTGAGCGTTCCCGGCGCGCCGCTCGAGATCCGGTGGTCGCTCAAGGACGGCGACACCTGGGCGATCACCGCCACCGCGCTCACCTCCAAGCTCTGGCTCATCAAGCCGGACGCCTCCGGCGAGTGGCAGGCGAAGGAGGTCGCGGTCATCGACGACCCGACGAAGATCCCGCTGCCGGTGGACATCAGCATCAACAAGGACGGCACCGGGCTGTGGGTCAACACCTTCATGGACGGCAAGACGCGCTACTTCGACCTGTCGAACCCCGAGCAGCCCCGCCAGACCTACGAGCGGGTCACCGGCAAGCAGGTCAACATGATCTCGCAGAGCTGGGACGGGACGCGCGTCTACATCGCGTCCTCGCTCCTCGCCAACTGGGACAAGGCGGGCGCGGACGACGAGCAGTTCGTGCGCGGCTTCCGCTGGGACGGCAAAGAGCTCAAGCCCGCCTTCGAGGTCGACTTCTACAAGGAGAAGCTCGGCCGCGCGCATCACATGAAGCTCGGCTCGAAAGCGATGAAATCCGCGTATGGGCTCGAGCGCACCGCGACGCTCCGCTGAGCCTCGGTTCGGGCGGATCATCATCGTCCTCGCGGCGGTCGCGGCCCTCGCCACCGCCGCGGGGACCGGACCGGGTGCGGCGCACGAGCCCGACGCCCGCCCGCCGGCCTCGGTCACGATGGACTTCGTCCCGCCGCCGCCCGGAAGCTACGCGCTGCACGCGATCATGCGAGCGCCGGACGGCCCAGTGCTCGATCGCGATGGGCGTCGCCGGCCGCTCTCCCGCTTCACCTCGGGGAAGATCACGCTCCTCGGCTTCATCTACACGTCGTGCGCTGATCCCCGGGGCTGTCCGCTGACCTCCCAGGTCTTCCACACGGTACGGCACCGGGTGTCCGAGGATCCCGAGCTCCGCGAGCGCGTCCGGCTGGTCTCGCTCAGCTTCGATCCGGCCCGGGACACCCCGGCGGTGATGCGCCACTACGCGGCCGGCGCGCCCCGAAACGGCGTGGAGTGGGCTTTCCTCACCACCGAGCTCCCCCGGACGCTCGTGCCGCTCCTCGACGGCTTCGGCCAGGACGTCCGCGTCGAGCTCGACGCGCGCGGTCGGCCCGCCGGGCCGCTCGCGCACGTGCTCAAAGTGTTCCTGATCGACGAGCGCGCAGTCGTCCGGGAGATCTACACGACGTCGTACCTCTTCACGGAGGTCATCCTGAACGACATCAAGACGCTTCGTCTGGAGGACAAGACGTCGCGGCGGGCGGCCCCGTGACCTCGCGCGCTCGAGCGCCGGTGACGTCGCCGCTCGTCACGACCGAATGGCTCGCCGCCAACCTGGGCCGGCGCAACGTGCGGGTGGTCGACGGCTCCTGGCACATGCCCCAGCTCACGCGTGACGCGCGCGCCGAGTTCGCGCAGGCGCACATTCCGGGCGCCGTCTTCTTCGACATCGACGCGATCGCCGACACGCGCACGTCGCTCCCGCACATGCTGCCGCGCCCCTCGGAATTCGCCCGGAGCGTGGGGAACCTGGGAATCGGCGACCGGGATCGCGTGATCGTGTACGACTCGCGCGGCGTCGTGAGTGCCGCGCGCGTGTGGTGGACCTTCCGCGCCTTCGGCCACGACGTGGTCGCCGTCCTCGATGGTGGCTTCCCGCGGTGGCGCACCGAGGGCCGGCCGGTCGATTCGGGCGCGCGGGCGCCGAGGCCGCGCCGCTTCACCGCGCGCCTCCGCCGGCGGCTCGTCCGCGACCTCGCGAGTATTCGCGGCAATCTCACGAAGCGGCGCGAGCAGGTGCTCGACGCCCGTTCGCAGGGGCGCTTCGTCGGCACCGAGCCCGAGCCGCGCGCAGGCCTTCGTTCCGGGCACATCCCCGGGAGCCTGAACCTCCCATACGATCAGCTGTACCGGCCGGACGGCACGCTCCTGGGAGGCGACGCCCTCCGGCGGCAATTCGAGGCGGCCGGGCTCGATCTCGGGAAGCCCATTGTCGCGTCGTGCGGGTCGGGCATCACCGCCTCCGTCCTCGCGCTTGGGCTCTACGCGCTCGGACGATCCGACGTCGCGGTCTACGACGGCTCCTGGACCGAATGGGGCGGCCGTGCCGACACTGCGGTGGAACGCTAGGCGACACCCGTCCTGCCCTTCAGCGGGCGCATCACTCCCCGGCCGCGTCCTGCTCCGCTTGCGCCCGCTCGACCCAGAGCGTCATGCCCATCGCGGTGAATCTCGTCATCGCGTCACCGATCTCCTGGCGAGACCGCTCGCGATGGCCCGCCCGGCGGTGCAGCTGACCCAGACCCAGGAGACACTGAGCGGCGAGCGGTTGCATCTGGAGCATCTCGGCCAGGTCGAGCGCACTGCGGTACGTGGCTTCCACCACCGGGACGTCCGGCTTCTCGGCTCCGGCGTCGATATCGGCGAGCAGACGCCGGACGTACGCCTGCTGGCCACGCTCTTGTCGCTCCTCGGCGATGCGGAGCCCCCGCCGGGCGTGCTCCAGGGCCATGTCTCGCCGACCGGCGATGAGGTGCGCCTGCCCAAGCCACGCGAGCCAAAGCGCGTGGTTCGCGACCAGCCGCATCGAGACGGCCTGCTCGACCGCCTGCTCCAGCAGCGTCACCCCGCTGTCGGCCCGCCCGGCGAGCACGTACGCGGTGCCGAGCGGGGCGGTGATGAAGGGAGCAAAGAACGGGATACTCTCGAGACGCGCAAGCACGAGCCCCTGCTCCAGCGTCGGAATCGCCCGGGCCGGGCGTCCCCGGATCACATCGAGGATGCCGAGCCCGAAGATGGCCTGGAGGCGACTATACGCGTGGTCACCTGACGCTGCGATCTGCAGGGCTTCCTCGGCAATGGCGTTCGCCTCGTCGAACTCCCCGACCTCCGCCAGCGTCCACGCGAGCCACGAGCGCGCCCACACCGACGGGAAGGCCGCCATGCCGAAGCGCTCGTGAACGAGGTCGTCCCGTAGGGAGGCGACGACCTGGCGCAACAGGGCGGCGGCCTGCCCGTAGTTGCCGAGGGCGTGATGCGCTTGCCCGAGCCGACAGCTCGACACGACGCGAAGGCTAAAGTCCCGAAAGGAAGCGGCCATCGCCAGGTCCCGCTCGGCCGCCCGCACCGCGCGGTCATGCTCGCCCATCCACCAGAGTTGCCCGGGGCTCTCCGGGCCCTTGCCCATCGCGCCCTCGATCTCTTCCGGAGATGCGACCTGTCCCATGTCCCTCAGGTGAGCCACCGCCTTGGCCCAGAGTTCGCCCCGGAAGGCGTGGTAGACGAGCCGGTCGCGGTGCTCGGCCAGCACGTTCGGATAGAGATGCTCGATCGCGTCGACGACCTGCGCGTGCAGCGCGCGCCGTCGCTCGTGCAGCAGGCTGGCGTACGCGACTTCGTGGGTCAGCGTGTGCTTGAACGTGTACTCGAGCTCGGGAAAGATTCGGGCCTCATAGAGGAATTCCGCCGACTGCAGCCGTCCGAGCCCCTGCGTCAGGTCATGCTCGGGGAGCCCGGCGATCGCCTGGAGCAGCGCCTGGGGCACGTCGTTACCGATCACCGAGGCCGACTGCAACAGGCTCTTGTCCTCCGGCGGAAGACGGTCGATCCGCGCCGCGAGGATGGCCTGGACCGTCTCGGGCAGCTGGACGACGTGGACGGCCTTCTCGAGGCGATAGGCACCTCGCTCCCCGGCGAGGACTCCCGTCTCCGCGAGTGCGCGCACGCTCTCCTCAAGAAAGAAAGGATTGCCCTGCGCGCGTGCGATCAGGAGGGCCGTCAGCGGCGCAAGCTCGGCACCGGCTCCCAGGAGCACCTCGACGAGCGCCTCGGCGGACGCCGGCGCCAGCGGGTCGAGGCGGATCTGACCGTAGTACGTCTTGCCGCCCCAATCGTGCCGGTACTCGGGCCGGTAGTTCACGAGCAGGAGGAGGCGATGCGACGGCAGGCTCTCGACCAGGCTCTCGAGCAGCGCCTGCGTGTCGGCGTCGATCCAATGGAGGTCCTCGAAGGCGAGGAGCAGCGGCTGCGCCTGGCTCTCGCGCAGCAGAACGCGCCTGACCGCGTCGACGGCGCGCTGCCGCTGCTGGTCGGCGCCGAGACTCTTCCATCCCGCATCGTCCACTGGCAAGTCGAGAACGGCCTGGAGAGCTGGAAGCGCGGGCCGGAGAGCCTCGTCGAGCGTCAGGAGCTTGCCGGTCAGCTTCTCGCGCACGCGGCGCGCATCATCTCGATCCTCGACGCCCAGATAGGACTTCATCAACTCGATGACGAGCAGGAACGGCGCGGCCTTACCGTAGGACACCGCGCTCGACTCGAGGACGAGCCACCCGTCCGTTCGGTGCGAGTGGGCGAGCTCCAGCACGAGCCGCGACTTGCCCACACCGGGCTCGCCAACAACCGCGACGACTTGCCCGTGCCCGGCGCGGGCGCGCTCGAGAGCGGCCCGCAGCTGCTCGAGCTCGGCCTCGCGTCCGATGAAGCGCGTGAGACCCCGAACGGCCGACACCTGCAGTCGCGTCCGGCTCGGTGCGGCATCGAGCAGCTCGAATACCTCGACCGACTCGGCGAGGCCGCGGACCGGCACCGGTCCGAGCGACCGCACCCGCACGTAGCCCTCGACGAGCCGCAGGGTCGCGGGCGTCAAGAGGCTGGAGCCGGGCTTCGCCATCTGTTCCATGCGGGCGGCGAGATGCGTGGTCTGGCCGACGGCGGTGTAGTCCATGTGCAGATCGCTTCCGATCGAGCGCACCACCACGTCGCCGGAGTTGAGCCCGACCCGGATCTGCACGGGGACGCCATGCGTGCGCTGGATCTCGTCGGCATACCGGCCCACGCGCTCCTGCATCCGCAGGGCCGCGTAGCAGGCCCGCACGGCATGATCCTCGTGCGCGAGCGGCGCGCCGAAGAGGGCCATGATCCCGTCACCCATGACCTGGTTGACGGTGCCCTCGTAGTGGTGCACGGCTTCCATCATGCGCTCGAGGACGGGGTCGAGAAGCTGGCGCGCCTGCTCGGGGTCGCGGTCGGCCAGCAGCTCCATCGAGCCCTTGAGGTCCGCCAGAAGAACGGAGACGTGCTTGCGCTCGCCCTCGAGCGCGCCGCGGGAGGTGAGGATGCGCGCGGCAAGGTGCTCCGGAGTATAGGCCTGCGGCGCCCCGCGGACCGCCGGTCTCAGCGCCTCGCCGCACTCGTTGCAGAACCGGCCGCCGGGAGCGTTGACGTGCCCGCACGCCGGGCACCGGAGCTCCAGCGAGGCCCCGCAGTTGCTACAGAACTTGGCGACTGGCGGATTCGGGTGTCCGCACCGCGGGCACGACATCGGACCCGGCGTCGCGGCGCGCCGGCTACGACCCTTCCTTCACTTCGATGATCTCGTCCGCGACGAGCCCGTGGGCCTCGCGGTGAACCGCCGCCGCGGCCTCTTTGCTCGGAGCCTCCACGAGGCAAAACACCTTGCCCGTGCCCTCGTCGTACCAGTAGCGCAGGTAGTGAACACCGTACTTGTGCTGGACCTCGAGATCCTTCTGATGCGCGTGCCCCAGCGCTTCGGCTTTCAATCCATCGATCTTGTTGTGCACGTCGAGATACAGTGGCATCGATGCCCCCTTACGCGCTTGTCAGCGTGATCGGAGTGTAGGCAATCCGAGCGAGAGGGTCAAGCGACGGGCTCCACTGGCGCCGGGACGCCGGGCTCGACCCTCGGTCGCGCAGCGCGACCCTCGGGCGCGCGCCGCGCGCCCCTCAGTCGCAGTAGAGCTCGACGGTGTAACCGTTCGGGTCTTCGATATAGATCGCGGTGCTACCGCGGCGGCCGTGGACACGGACGCCCGCTTCCTTGACGCGCGCACAGACCTGCTTCCACTCGGCACGCGAGAAATGCAGGCCGAAGTGGTCGAACCCGCCCGCGGACGGATCGAATCTGGCCCGCGTCCCGACGAAGTTCAGCAGATCCTGCCCGCCGGGCGTCTCGAGGAAAATCATCCCGTCGTGGGGAAATGCGCGCTTGAGACCGAGGATGTCGACGTAGAAGCGCTCGGTGGTCGGAAGATCACGCGTCTTGAGGGCCAGATGACGGAGCCCACGATTCATCACGGCTCCACGGGCCCGACGCCCTTGAACACGAACCGTTGCGCGCGCTTACCGCTGTCCACCTCGGCGGTGTAGATGTTGCCCTTCGAGTCCACGGCCAGGTTGTGGACCCAATGGAAGTGGCCGGCCTGGCGGCCGTTCCGGCCGAACTTCCCGACGACCTTGCCGTTCTCGCGCAGGAGCGTCCACACGTGGTTATTCTCGCCGTCGGCGTTGTAGAGCCAGGCCTGCGGCGCGTCGTGGGAGACGTCGAGGTCCCAGACCGAGCCGTTGCCGCGCGTCGTGGGCGCGACGATGAATTCTTTGACGAACGTCCCGTCCTTTTTGAAGACCTGGATGCGATTGTTCATCCGGTCGCACACGTAGAGGAGACCATCTCTGGCGAGCCGCACGCAGTGCACCGGATTGCCGAAGGGCTTGACGCCCGGCTCCCCGGGCGGCCGGCCGTTGGCGCCCCAGTGGCGCTTGTAGGCGCCGGTCTGCGCGTCGAAGATGATCACGCGATGGTTCTTGTAGCCGTCGGCGACGAACAGCTCGTTGGTCGCCGGGTCCACGCTCATGTTCGCCGGACGCCCGAGGTGCGCGGTGTCGTGGTCGCCACCCGTCACGTCCGCCTTGCCGATCTGGAGCAGGAACTTGCCGTCCGGCGTGAACTTCAAGACCTGGTGGTCCTTCTGGTCGTTGCCGCCGATCCACACGTTGTCCTGATAGTCCACGAAGATCCCGTGCTCGTTCAGGGGCCAGGCGTAGCCGGCCCCCGGCCCGCCCCACGAGCGGAGGAGGTTGCCGTCGGCGTCGAACTCGAGCACCGGCGGCGCCGGCGCGCAGCAGAGGGAGCGCGGCGGATTCAGGGTGGCGCCGCGCTCGTCCTCGGTGAGCGAGCGGGGGCGTTGGATGACCCACACGTGGTCATGACGATCCACTGCCACGCCCGCGGCCTGACCCATGAGCCAGTTGTTCGGCAACGGCTTCGGCCACCACGGATCCACCTGGAACCGCGGCGCGACCCCGTTGGCATCACGTTGCGCCGTCACGGGTCCCGTGAGCACGAGGACGAGTCCGCCGAGCGTCGTGAGCGCCAGCACGGCGGCGACGATTCCGAGACGACGGGTCGTCATGGGCCTGCCTCCTCGAGGCCGAAGACCTTGGCCAGGAGCTCGTAGGACCGGCGCCGGGCCTTCGGGTCGTGGGTGATCGTGACGATGATCAACTCGTCCGCCTCGTACTCGGCGGCGAGCGCCTCGAGCCGCTCGCGCACTTGCTCGGGAGCGCCCGCCACCGTGCGCCGGTGCGCGTGCCGGAGGATGGCAAGCTCGCGCTCCGTGTACGGGTACGACTCGGCTTCCTCGACCGTGGGATAGCGGCCGGGGCGCCCGGTGTACAGGCGGACGATGAAGAGCTCGCGGCTCTTCGCCAGGCGCTGCGCTTCCGCCTCGGTGTCCGCGCAGACCACGAACACCGCGGCACTCGCGCGGGGCGCGTTCAAGCAGGCCGACGGACGAAATTGCTCCCGGTAGGCGCGCGTGACCTCGGCGCCGCCTTCCTGGTTGATGAAGTGCGCGAACGAGAACCCGGTGCCGAAGTGCGCGGCGAGCGCGGCGCTCTGGTCGCTCGAGCCGAGAAGCCACACCTCCGGCGCCGTGGGCCCGGTCGGCATCGCCAGCACGTGCGCGTAGGGGTGGCCCTCCGGCAAGGTACCGTGAAGGAAGCCCACGAGGTCGGCGACTTGTTGGGGAAAGTACTCCGGGCTCGCATCGTCTCGGAGCGCGCGCGCCGTCACCTGGTCGCTCCCGGGCGCGCGGCCAATGCCGAGATCGACACGACCGGGGAAGAGCGTCTCGAGCACCCGGAAGCTCTCGGCGACCTTGAGCGGGCTGTAGTGCTGCAACATGACGCCGCCCGAGCCCACGCGGATCCGCGAGGTGCGGGCCGCGACCTGGCCGATCAGCACCTCAGGGCTCGAGCCCGCCAGCCCCGGTGTCGAGTGGTGCTCGGCGAGCCAGTAGCGGTGGTAACCGAGCCGATCGCACGCCTCGGCGAGGTCGAGCGTCTCGTGGATCGCGTCGGCGACGGCGCCGCCACTCCGCACCGGCGATTGATCGAGCACGCCAAGCCGGAGCATCTAGTTGATCCGCTTCTCCTTGCCCTTCCACTCCTTCTCGCGCAGGACGAACTTCTGCACCTTGCCGGTCGACGTCTTCGGCAGGTCGCCGAACTCCACCTCCGCGGGGCACTTGAAGTGGGCGATGTGCTTGCGGCAGAACTCGATGATCTCCGGCGCGGTCGCCTTCTGTCCCGGCTTGAGCGTGACGAAGGCTTTGGGGCGCTCACCCCATTTCTCGTCCGGGACCGCGACCACCGCGCACTCCAGCACCGCCGGGTGCCGGGCCACCGCCTGCTCGACCTCGATCGTCGAGATGTTCTCCCCGCCGGAGATGATGATGTCCTTCTTCCGGTCGCGCAGCTCGACGTAGCCGTCGGGATGCCACACCGCGATGTCGCCGGAGTGGAACCATCCGCCGCGGAACGCCTCGGCCGTCGCCTCGGCCTGCTGGAAGTACCCCATGGCCGCGTTGTTACCGCGCATGATGACCTCGCCGAGGGTTGCCGCGTCTCGCGGCACGTCGTGCATGCTGTCGTCGACCACCCGCACCAGGTCGAAGAGCGCGTAGCCCTGGCCCTGGCGAGCGGCCAGACGCGACTGCTCGTCGAGCGGTAGCGCGTTCCACTCCTCGTGCCACGCGCACACCGTGTGCGGGCCGTAGGTCTCGGTGAGCCCGTAGACGTGCACGGGCCGGAAGCCGAACTCCTTGAGCCGGCCGAGCAGCGTCGGCGAGGGCGGCGCCCCGGCGACGCACACGGTCACGGGGCGGGCGAGCTTGTGGGCCCTGGGGTCGTTGACAACCCCGATGTGGACGGTCGGGGCGCCGTTGTAGTGGGTGACTCCCTCCTGGTCGATCATCTCCCATACGCGCCCGGGCTCGACGCGGCGCAGGCAGATGTGCGTGCCCGCCACCGCGGTCACGCCCCACGTGAAGCACCAGCCGTTGCAGTGGAACATCGGCAGGGTCCAGAGGTAGCGGGTATCGAAGCTCATCTGGGACTCGATCACCTCACCCAGCGCGTTGACCCACGCACCGCGGTGCGAGTACATCACACCCTTCGGCCGGCCCGTCGTGCCCGAGGTGTAGTTGATTGCGAGCATCTCCTCTTCGTTCTCGAGCCAGCTCTCCACGGGCGCCGGCGCGCCCTCGGCCAGGAAGTCCTCGTAGGGATCGCCCGTCCCTCCGGTATCGTCCACCCTCACGACGCGGACGCCGGTGAGGTCCAGCGACTTGACGAGAGGCTCAAGCTCGGCGTCGACGAAGAGAAATCTCGCCCCGGAGTGCTTCAGGATGTAGCCGATCTCCTCCGAGCTGAGCCGCGTGTTGATGGCGACGAGGACGCCGCCCGCGGCCGGCACGCCGAAGTGCGCCTCGAGCATCGCGGGGATGTTCGGGCACAGGAACGCCACCCGGTCGTGCTTGGCGAGGCCCACCGCGCGCAGGGCCGAGGCGAGTCGATTCACGCGCTCGGCGAGCTCACGGTACGTGTACCGCCGCGCCCCGTGCACGACGGCAATCTTGTCGGGGAACACGTACGCGCTCCGGGTGAGGAAGCTCACCGGGGAGAGTTCAGTGCGATAGACGTGACGAAACTCGCTCATGGACGGCGCTCCTCCGAACAGGCTGGCGCCAGTTTACCCCATGATTTCACGCCCACGGCGGGCCGGCCGATCCGGGAGGGGGACGAAGCCCCTCCGAGCTCTTTACCGCGGCTGCGGCGTCAGGCGCAGTAGGGTTTCAGCGCACGCCAGCCGTTCGGGAATTTCGCACGCGCTTCCCCGTCGCTGACCGCGGGGACGATGATCACGTCCTCGCCCTGCTTCCAGTTGACGGGCGTCGCCACCGGTGGGCGTCCGTGAGCGGGAGCGCGTCGATGACGCGTAGGATCTCGTCGAAGTTGCGACCGGTGGTCTGCGGATAGGTGATCATCAACCGGATCTTCTTCTTCGGGTCGATCACGAAGACCGTCCGCACGGTGTAGACCTCGTCGTGCGCCGGATGAGGATGATCGGGAAGTCGGGCGCGTGCCCCTGCGTCTCCTTGATGTCGGCGGCCCAGCCCTTGTGCGAGTCGACGGGATCGATCGAACGGCCGATCGCCTTCACGCTCCGCTTGTCGAACTCCGGCTTGAGCCGGGCCACGTAGCCGAGCTCAGTCGCGCAGACCGGCGTGAAGTCACGCGGGTGCGAGAGGAGAATGGCCCAGCCGTTGCCGACCCAGTCGTGAAAGCGGATCGGCCGTCGGTCGTGACGGCGGTGAAGTCGGGCGCGGTGTCTCCGAGCCTCAGGCTCATCGGATTCCTCTTGTGCCGGTCGCCACCCGGACGATGTAGTCCGCGAATCGCGGGAAGGGGTCGAAGCCCAGCACCGTGGGCGCGTTGGCGACGAAGTTGGATGTGGCGTTGACGTCGTAGAAGTAGACACGGCTGTCGGTGCGGCCGACCAGATACTCGATCCCGCCGACGTCGATCGACGCCGCGCGGGCGAGGGCGCGCGCTTGCTCGACCACCGCTGACGGAGCCTCGTAGCGCATGACGCTGAGCCCCGGCTTCGCCTCGACGGGACAGGCGCCGAGGTCGGCGCTCGGGGACGGTTCGGGGACCCGGCAGATGTCGGCCGGGCAGAGATTGAAGTCGGACGCGGCGCGGACGATCCGGATCGCGTAGAGGTAGCGGTCGTCCATCACCTCGACGCGCACGATCGCGCCCTCCTCCGACTCGACGTACTCCTGGACCAGGGCCGTCCCGTCCGGGCCGAAGTCGAGCGTGGCGTTCCTCGCCTCGAGCTCGGCGCGCGAGTCGAAGCGCTCGATGAGCGCGCCGGAGCCGCCGACGTTCGGCTTGACGAGGAGCGGGAAGCGAAGCTCTCCGCTCGCCTTGAGTACCTGGTCGCGATGGTTCACGATGACGGTCCGAGGATAGTGTATGCCCAGCCGCTCGAAGAGCCCGATCTGGAGCGCCTTGGACTTCTCGAACCGGTACGCGCGGACGGGATTGATGACGGGTACGCCGAGCCCCTCCCAGTGGGCCAGCAGCGCTTCGGCGTAGAACAGCACGGCGCCGTGGCCACGCCGATGAGACGAGGGGCTCGTGCGATTCACGATGACCGAGTAGCGCGGGACGCGGTCGCGCGGGTCGAAGGCGTGGTTCGAGTGGTCGATCTTCTCGAACGGCAACCGGCGGTGCTGGAGCTCGGCGATGAGCCGGGCCGACCACTCGGGATGCTCGTCGAGGATGCCGATCGGTGTCGAAAGCCGGACACTCACTGGGCCACCTCCATAGGGACGCGGTTGTCGTCGAACCACTGGAGCCGGTCGCGCAGCGCGACGACCTCGCCGATCACGATCACGACGGGCGGCTCGAGCCGAGCGCGCGCCGCAAGGGCCGCGATGTCGCCGAGGGTGCCGGTGATCGTCTCCTGGACGTTCGTGGTCCCCCAGCGCACGAGGGCGACGGGCGTCGCCGCCGGGCGCCCGTGCTCGATGAGCTCGCGCACGATCCGGGGCAGGCTCTTCACGCCCATCAAGACCACGAGCGTGTCGACGGCCCGCGCCAGCCGCGACCAGTCGACGCTCGACTCGCGCTTGCAGGCCTCTTCGTGACCGGTCACGACCGCAAACGAGGAGGCGACGCCCCGGTGAGTGAGCGGGATTCCCGCGTACGCCGGGACGGCGACGGCCGAGCTGACGCCGGGGACGACTTCGAACGGAATCCCGGCGCGCGCCAACGCATCGGCCTCCTCGCCGCCCCGTCCGAAGACGAACGGATCGCCGCCCTTGAGCCTCACGACCCGGCGCCCGCGCCGCGCGTGCATGATCAGGAGCGCGTTGATCCGCTCCTGCGGCAGCGTGTGATGGTCGGACGCCTTGCCCGCGAAGATGCGCCGGGCGCGCGGCGCCGCGTCCAGGAGGCGTGGGTCGACCAGCCGATCGTAGACAACGACGTGGGCCCGCCGCAGCAGCTCGAGGCCGCGCACCGTCATGAGCCCGGGATCCCCGGGGCCCGCGCCGACGAGGGCGACCGTCCCCGCCCCGCGACGTCCTGCGGCTCGGATTACTCTCTCGCTCGCCTCGGACGGCGGGGCCCCAGCCCCGCGACGTCCTGCGGCTCGCACTACGGGGCGCATGCTTCGACTCCGAGGAGCTCGAGCAGCCGGTGCTTGGCGTCGTCGCGCCCGCGCTCGACGATGAGTCGGCGCACTTCCGGGCCGAGCGCGCGCCGCCAGGCGTCCGCGGTGACCAGCCGCCCCGCCATCCGCAGCTCGCGCCTGGCCTCCGCCGCGATCGCGGCGAGCGTCGCGTACTCGGCGGTGAGATAGGCCTCGAGTTCCTCCCGAACGGCGCGGGCGAGGGCGGGGCTCGAGCCACCCGTCGCGACGGCCACGATGAGATCGCCACGGCGCACGACCGCCGGGAGGATGAAGGTGCAGTGCGCCGGGGCGTCGGCGGCATTGATCCAGACGCCTCGCTCCCGCGCCTCGCGCGCCACGGCCATGTTGACCTCGCCCGCGTCGGTCGCAACGAACGCGAGATCGGCGCCGGCGAGATCGCCCTCGCGATAGCCGCGCGACTCCAGCTCGATGCGTCCCTCGGCGGCCAGCGCGGCTAGCGTCGGCGTCGTCCGCGGGCTGATCACTGTCACCCGCGCGCCAGCCGCCAGGAGTCCGGTGATCCGCCGCTCGGCGACCGGTCCCCCGCCGACCATGAGGCAGCGTCGGCCCGTAAGGTCGAGGAGCACGGGAAAGTACCCCATCTCAGCCGTCGACCCCATGCGGCGGCCGCTCGGACGCGACGTCGCGCGCGACCGCCTCGGCGAGCTCGCCCGCCAGGAGCGCGCGGAGCTCGTCGTCTGTGTGACGCGCGGCGAACTGGCGGAAGTTCTCGGCCGGCAGGCGGTCGGCCAGAAAGGTGCGCAGCAGGCGCTCGATCGCCGGGGCCACGTCGGTCGCGGGCAGGCGGAGACCGATGGGTCGTGCCACGGCCTGATGCCGGCCCACGGCGCCGCCGACGCAGAAGTAGTAGGCATCGACGAGCGCCCCGCCCAGCTTGACCTTCTTGCCTTCGATGCCGAGGTCGGCGATCCAGTGCTGGCCGCAGCTGTTCGGGCAGCCCGTGATGTTGATCCTCAGGTGCTGGTCGAACCCGGGCAGCCGCCGCTCGAGCGTCTCCACGAGCCCGCGCGCAAACCCTTTCGTCTCGGTGAGCGCCAGCTTGCAAAACTCCGAGCCCGTGCACGCGACGGTCCCACGCCGGAACGGCGAGGCGTCGAGGGCGAAGCCCGCGGTCTCGAGGTCGCGCGCGAGGGCGTGGACGCGCTCGCGGCGAACGTTCGGGATCAGGAGGTTCTGCATGTGGGTCGTCCTGAGCGCGCCCGTGCCGTAGCGCTCGGCCAGGTCGGCGGCAGCACGCATCTGGTCGGCCGTGAGACGCCCACGAAGCACGGCGACTCCTGCGTAGGAGAGGCCCGGCTGCTTCTGGGCGTGGATCCCCACGTGGTCGCGGTATACGTCGTCGGGCGGGTCGTCGGACACACCCGGCTCAAGAGGGAACCCCAGGCGCTCCTCGATCGCGGCCCGGAAGCGCTCGGCGGTCCAGCCGTGCTGGAGGAAGAGAAACTTGAGGCGCGCCTTCTCGCGATTCTGTCGAAGCACGTCGGAGTCGCGGAAGATCTCGGCGATCGCGCGGACCACGTCCACCGCCTGGCTCCAGGGGACGAAGGCGTCGAGCCGCACCCCGAGGTGCGGGTCGGTCGAGAGCCCTCCGCCGACGCGGACCGCGAAGCCAATCTCGCCCGTTGCCGGGTGGCTGACTGCGGTGAGGCCGATGTCGTTGATTTCTGGATACGCGCACCATGCGCGGCAACCCGCGATCGAGACCTTGAACTTCCGCGGCAGGTTGTAGAAAGCGGGGTTGCCGTTCAGCAGGCGCGTCGCCTCGAGGACGAGCGGCGAGGCGTCCACCAGCTCGTCGGCGTCCACGCCGGCGAGCGGGCAGCCGGTGACGTTGCGCGTGACGTCGCCGCACGCGCCCATCGTCGTCACGCCCTGGAGCCAGAGCGCGCGGAAGACGTCGGGCAAGCTCTCGAGCGTCACCCAGTGGAGCTGGATGTTCTGGCGGACCGTGATGTCGGCGATCCCATGACCATGCCACTCGGCGAGGTCGGCAATCGTCCTGAGCTGGTTGGACTCGAGTGCGCCGTTCGGGATCCGGATACGCACCATGAAGTGGCGAACGGCCTTGCCCTCGCCGCCTTTGCCGCCGACCGCGCCGACACCATCGCCCTGGGTATAGATGCCCCACCAGCGGAAGTACGTGCCGAGCCACTCGGGCGGGACCGCGTCCCAGCCCTCGCGCGCGAAGCGCTGGATGTCGGCATACGCCTCCCAGGGATTCAGCTCGCGCTTGAGCCTCTCCACGCGCTGCGCCTTCGTCTCTTTTACGGCTTCACTCATGGGTGCCTCCAGAAACGCAAAAGCCGGGGAGCGGGCGCGCTTCTCGGCCGTCCTCCCGGCTTGTGTCTTTGCCTTCGACGTCGCCTTACGACGGAGTCATGTCACCCGACATACCGTAGGGGTACCCGCACCCACGCTTTACATCGCGGGCACTTGGCAGTCACGCGGCCCGTCGGCCGGTCGACCTTCAGGATCGCGTTATGGATGACCACCTCGTTCTGGAGCTTCACGGCCACCTGTGCCTTGCAGACCGGGCAGCGCAAGGCTGGCTCTTGGCCGTAAGTGCTCATCCCGCCTCCAATAGGATGGAAAATACCTATTCTCGATCGAGATTGTCAAGAGAGACTGACTCTCCCATGGGTTCAGGGCTTGGCGGTGCCCACGCGGGCCGTGATAACGTTCCCGCGCCGCCCAGCGGCAGCGCCCAGGGAGGGCTCACCATGGCGAAGAGCGTCTACGACGAGGCGTACGCGCGGTCGATGAGGGACCCCGAAGGCTTCTGGGCGGCGGCCGCCGAGGATGTCCACTGGGACAAGCGCTGGGACCGCGTCTTCGACGACTCGCGTAAGCCCTTCTACCGCTGGTTCACGGGGGGCGAGCTCAACACCTGCTACAACGCGCTCGACCTGCACGTCGACCGATGCCGCGGCAAGCAGCGCGCGCTCGTCTACGACAGCCCCGTCACCGGCACGGTGAGGACGTACACCTACCTCGAACTGCGCGACGCGGTGGCGCTCTGCGCCGGCATGCTCCGGCGCCAGGGGGTCGAGAAGGGCGACCGCGTGGTCGTCTACATGCCGATGGTGCCCGAGGCCGTGATCGCGATGCTCGCGTGCGCGCGTCTGGGCGCGATCCACTCCGTGGTCTTCGGCGGCTTCGCCTCCAACGAGCTGGCCAAGCGCATCGACGACGCCAAGCCCAAGCTGATCCTCTCGGCCTCCTGCGGCATCGAGGTCAACCGCGTCATTCCCTATAAGCCTCTGCTCGACGGCGCGATCGAGCTGGCGCAACACAAGGTTCCTCGCTGCGTGATCCTGCAGCGCCGGGAAGGAGTGGCGCCGATGGTGCGCGGGCGCGATCGGGATTGGCACGAGGAGGTCGCCGCCGCGACGCCCGCCGAGTGCGTGCCCGTCTCCGCCACCGACCCGCTCTATATCCTCTACACCTCGGGCACCACCGGCATCCCCAAGGGCGTCGTGCACGACAACGGCGGCCATGCCGTCGCGCTCAAGTGGTCGATGGGCGCCGTGTACGGAATGGGCGCCGGCGAGGTCTATTGGGCCGCCTCGGACATCGGCTGGGTGGTCGGCCACTCGTACATCGTCTACGCGCCGCTCCTCAAGGGCTGCACCACGATCCTCTACGAGGGCAAGCCGGTGGGCACACCCGATCCCGGCGCGTTCTGGCGGCTCATCGCCGAGCACGGCGTGAACGCGCTCTTCACGGCGCCGACGGCGTTCCGCGCGATCAAGAAGGAGGATCCGCAGGGGACGCACATGGCGAAGTACGACCTCGGGCGGTTCCGTACGCTCTTCCTCGCGGGCGAGCGCTGCGACCCGGACACGCTCCACTGGGCGGAGGACAAGCTGCACGTACCTGTCGTCGATCACTGGTGGCAGACGGAGACGGGGTGGCCCATCGCCGCCAATTGCGTCGGCCTGGGCATGCTGCCCGTGAAGGCCGGATCCCCCACGAAGCCGGTGGCCGGGTACGACGTCCGCGTTCTCGGCGAGGACAACGACGAGATGCCCGCCGGACAGATCGGCTCGATCGCCATCCGGCTGCCCCTACCGCCGGGGTGCCTGCCGACGCTCTGGAACAACGACGCTGGGTACGAGACGTCCTATCTCACGAAGCACCCCGGCCACTACTTGACGGGCGATGCGGGCTTCAAGGACACCGACGGATACCTCTACATCATGAGCCGCGTGGACGACATCATCAATGTCGCTGGGCACCGGCTCTCCACCGGCGCGATGGAGGAGGTGCTCGCCGCCCATCCCGACGTGGCCGAGTGCGCCGTCGTCGGCGTCGCGGACGAGATCAAGGGCGAGGTCCCCGTCGGCTTCGTCGTCACCAAGGCGGGCGTCGCGCGCAGTGAAGCCGAGATCGTGAGGGAGCTCGTCGAGAAGGTGCGCGAGCAAATCGGCCCGGTCGCCGCGTTCAAGACCGCGCTCGTCGTCAAGCGCCTGCCCAAGACGCGCTCGGGCAAGATCCTCCGCGGGACGATGAAGAAGATCGCCGACGGCCAGGAGTACAGCGCGCCCGCGACGATCGACGACCCCGTGATTCTCGCAGAGATCACCGAGGCGCTGGGGACCAAAGGGTACCCGAAGACGTAGCGCTCCGTGCCGTCAATCCCGTCGGAGTCGCCACCACAGAGCGAGCGCGCCCACGCCCGCGAGGCCGAGCGTGCCGTTCCAGAGGAATGCCACGGACACGCCCCACCCCTGCGAGATCGTGCCGACGATGAACGCGCCGATCGGGAAGACGCCGCCCGACACCCACGTGTAGATGCTCATCACCCGCCCGCGTAGCCCGTCGGGCGCCTGGAGCTGGATCGACGTGTTGCAGCTCGCCATCAGCATGATCCCCCAGTAGCCGGTGAAGAACAGCAGGGGTATGGCGAGCTCGATGCGCCGAGTGACGCCCAGGGCCATGAGCGTGCTCAGCGCCAGCGTCGCCGACACGAGCATCGAGCGAACCGACGGACGCGCGGCGCGGGCGCCGACCGTGAGGGCTCCGCCCACTGCGCCGACGCCGAGCGATGCCATGAGGAACCCGAATCCCTCCGCGCCCAGCCCCAGCACGTTCTTGGCCAGGAGGGGCACGTACACGCTGAAATTGAAGACGCAGAGGCTCACCACGAAGACGAGACCGATGGCGAGCCGGAGCCGCGGCGTGCCCGCGGCGTACCGCACACCCTCGGCGATCTCCTCGAAGATCGACGCGTGCGCCGTGCCGGGCGGCAAACCTCGCGCTTTCATTCTCAGGAGGGTGACGATGACGCCGATGAAGCCGAGGCTGTTGACGAAGAACGTCGGCGCCACCCCGAGACGCGCGATCACGATTCCGGCGACCGCCGGCCCGACGATGCGAGCGAGGTTGAACCCCGCGGAGTTGAGCGCGACCGCGCTCGACACGTCGGCGCGGCCCACCAGTTCCATCACGAACGACTGGCGAGCGGGCTGGTCCACGACGTTGGCGAAGCCGAGGGCCAGGCCCAGCACGGCCACGTGCCAGTACTCCACGTGGCCCGTCGCCACCAGCAGGGCGAGCAGTAGCCCCTGGCACGCGAGCGTCGTCTGGGTGGCGACGAGCAGCGGGCGCTTGGGCAAACGGTCGGCGACAGCGCCGCTGACGATGGAGAAGAGCAACACCGGCGAGAATTGAAGCGTCGCGAGGAGCCCGAGCTTGAAAGGCGAGTTCGTGAGCTGCAGGACGAGCCAGGCCTGCGTCACATTCTGCATCCAGCTCCCGACCTGCGCGGCGAGCTGGGAGAAGTAGAAGCGCCGGAAGTCGCCGTGGTTCAGCGCCCGCAGGCCGTGGGGATATTCCATTGTCCGTCGGCTAGGCCGGCCGGCGGATCTTCTTCAGCACGAGGCGCGCGGGCGAGTCGGCGAAGGGCCA
>WNEY01000047.1_pt1 | contig 58750 bp, 43 predicted proteins | sample 5400531 | NCBI WGS metagenome assembly WNEY01 (sample SAMN13153338, study PRJNA577476) | soil metagenome | isolation source: 200 cm saprolite under Douglas fir tree site 1 | place: USA:California | collected 2015-04-18 | reverse complement strand
GAAGATCCTCGCGCGCGGCGACCTCGAGCAGCTGGTTCCGCAGCGATACCGGCATGCTCACGCCCGACGGGTTGGCGAAGTCCGGCATCACGTAGCAGGCCCGCGGCCGCAACCCGGCCGCCCGGGCCCGCCGCGCCTGAGCGGCGAGGTCGTCGAGGTCGATGCCTTCAGTTCCGCCGCCGACCGGCCAGACCGGCATATCGGCGAGCTTGGCCGCGCCGGTGAGGCCCACGTAGCTCGGCGAGACCGCGAGCAGCACATCGCGCTCGTCGGCTCGCAACGCCCGCAGGACGGCGAACATGCCTTCCTGGAAGCCGACGGTGACCACGATCGACTCCGGATCGACGCAAATGTCCTCATCTATCTCCAGATACCTGGCGACCAGATCGCTGATGATCCCCTTGGTCTTGCCGTACTGGAACAGGAGCCGGTTTACCTGCGCCTGGCTGAAACCACGCTCGGTGGCCAGATAATCGCAAAACGCGTCGACGTAAGCGTGGATTAACGCAACGTCGAAGAATTGCTCGCACGGCCGACCGGAGGCAAACGAGATCGCGTCCGGATATCTGCTGGCGATTTCGTTCAGAAAGTTCATTGACTCCAGAGCGGGGTCGAGCAGCGAGCTGTGCAGCGCGGACGCGGCTAGGTCGGCGCGCAGATCCTGGCTGGTCGTCATCGGTCGCGTCCTTTCGCAGCTAGATCTCCATCCTTTCGGGAAACGCACGGTCTCGCAATATTGCTCTCTATACGGCCCGCTAACGCCCTCTTAGAGTGTGAAACGAGCAGTACCGGTTACATCATTACCGAGAGGAACCTTCATGTCGCGCTATGAATGGGACGGGGCCAATCCAGGGGTCGAGCGGCTGAAGCAGGCCGTCGACCCAGCGCGTAACAAGGTCATCAGCCACCCCATGTACCGCAAGCTCGATGGGTTAGCTGCAGTCACGACCTTCATGCAGCACCACGTCTTCGCGGTGTGGGATTTCATGTCGTTGCTCAAGTCCCTGCAACGTCAGCTGACGTGCGTCGAGCTTCCGTGGATACCGACCGGTCCGACCGGCAGCCGCCGGCTAATCAACGACATCGTGCTCGTCGAGGAGAGCGACGAACTCGGCGGCGGCTTCATCAGCCACTTCGAGCTCTACCTCGACGGCATGACTCAAGCGGGGGCCGACCGCGGCCCCGTCGACAGCTTCATCGGGCTGCTGCGCGACGGCAAGCCGGTGCTGACCTCGCTCAAGGAAGCTGCCGTACCTGAGCCATCGGCCGAATTCACGACGACTACCTGGGGCTTCATCGAGAGCCTGCCCATTCATAGCCAGGCCGCCGCGTTCGCGTTCGGCCGCGAGGACCTTATCCCCGACATGTTCGATCAGGTAGTGGAGGTCAACCGGGACCTCGGTAACCAGCTCTCGGTATTCGTGGATTACCTGAGGCGCCACATTCAGGTCGACGCGGAAGAGCACACGCCGATGGCCATGCAGATGCTGGCCGACCTGTGCGGTGACGATGACGGCAAGTGGCGCGAGTGCGAGGAGACGGTCAACCTCGCTCTTGAGGCCAGATGCAGGTTGTGGGACGGAATCGTCGCGGCGATCGAAACCGCATAGCCAGGTCTGGGGTCCCGGGCAGCTAACCCTGCCCGGGACTGGCCTGGCGGCGGTTGCGCTGAGCCAGCGCCGCGCGCAGCAGTTCCTCAAGGTCCTCATCGCTCAGCGCATCCAGGTCGGCATGGCGGGACGAGGTCGAGACCCGCCCGAAATCAGGGTCGGCCGACACCAGCGCGGCTAGCTCAGCGACCGTCGGGCCGACGAATACGTGGTGCACCGGCAGGCTTACCCCATAGGCATCGGCCACCCGGGCGACGAACCTGGTCGCGCTCAGCGAGTGCGCGCCGAGCTTGAACAGGTTGTCATACACGCCTATCGGCGCCTCGATGGCCAGGAGATCGCTCCAGATCTTGGCGACCGTCGCTTCGACATCATTCCTGGGCTCGACCCGCTCGGCCGCGGGCGCCAGGCCGGCGAACTCAGGGGCCGGCAACGCGGCCCGGTCGACCTTGGCGTTCGGCGTCAGCGGCAGCGCGGGCAAGGCGACTATGAGCGCGGGAATCATATAGTCCGGCAGCGCGGCGCGCAGGTGCGGACGCAGCACATCGAGCACGTCGGCGTCAGGCTGCGCCAGGGCGCTGCCCCGACGCGGCACGACGTAGCCGACCAGAACCGGCTCGCCGGCCCGGGTAGCCGGGACAACGACCGCTTGCCGCACGTCCCGGTGCGATCGAAGCGCAGCCTCGATCTCGCCGCACTCGATACGAAAGCCTCTGATCTTCACCTGGTGATCGTTGCGCCCGATCAGCTCAAGCCCGGAGCCTTCCCGCCACCGGCCGAGGTCGCCGGTCCGATACAGGCGCGCCCCCGGCTCATCGCTCCACGGGTCGGGCCGGAATGACCTGGCCGTAAGCCGGGGCCGGTCATGGTAGCCGCGCGCAACGCCCCGGCCAGCCAGGCAAACCTCACCGACCACGCCAACCGGCACCGGCCGCAGGCGCTCGTCGAGCACGTACACCCGGGTGTGATCGATCGGCGGCCCGATCAGCGTGGCATCGGCCCCGCTCGCGACCACGCCGGCCGCCGACCAGACGGTTGTCTCGGTCGGGCCGTAGAGGTTCCACAGGACGACCCCTGGTGCTACCAGCTGGTCTGCCAGGTCAGGCGGCAGGGCCTCGCCGCCGCAGAGCCGGAGCCGCAGGCCAGCGGGCACGCCTCCGGCCGAGATCAGCAGGCGCCAGGTCTGCGGTGTCGCCTGCATCGCGGTCGCGCCGGTCCGCTCGATCAGTGCCCGCAGCCGGTCGGGCTCTCGGGTCTCCTCGGCGGTCGCGATCACCAGATCGGCGCCGCTTACGCACGGCAGCAGCAGCTCAAGCAAGGCGATGTCGAATGAGAGCGTCGTCACGGCGACGAAGCTGTCAGCGCCGCTGAGCTTGAAATCCGGCCGGAACGAGGCAAGCAGGTTGGCGACTGCCTTGTGCTCGACGCCGACGCCCTTGGGCTGACCGGTCGAGCCGGAGGTGAAGATGACGTAGGCGAGCGCTCCCGCAGGGACGGGCACCGGATCTAGCGGCTTCGCGGCTGCCATTGCCGGGTCGTCGACGCAGATCACCTTGGCATCAGGGGCGATCGACTCAGCCAGCTCACGGTTGGCCGAATCGGATATCACGATCCGCAGGTCGGCCCTGCGGGTCATCGCGGCCAGGCGTGCCTGCGGGAATCCCGGGTCCAGCGGCACGTAGGCACCGCCGGCCCACCACACGCCCAGCATGGCCATCAGCATGCCGGCACTTCGGTCGGTACAGATCCCGACCAGCGTCTCGTTGCTGACGCCGGGGTCGGCGAGCGTTCCGGCGATCCGGGCCGCGTGATCGCACACCTGGCTCATCGGCGCCGAACCAGCACCGTCAATGACGCTGGAGGTCGATGCCTGCAGAAGGGTCCGGACGTCCTTGACGGGGTCGCCCTCCGCCTCGGCCGGGCGGTTGCGCCCGATGATCAGCTCGTCGATCTCCGCGTCCGACAGCATCGGCAGGTCGCCCACCGCCGTGTCCGGAGCGTTCGCCGCGTGCTCGAGCAGGTGGGCCATGCAGCGCAGGAACCGGTTCGCCCAGGCCGCGTCGAACAGGTCGGTGCTGTATTCCAGGACCAGGTTGGTTTCCTCACCGTGGCTGTCGACGAACATGGTGAGGTCGAGCTTGGCGGTGTCGGTGAGCAGCGCGACCAAGCGCGAGGTGATGCCGGGAAGGTCGAGCACGGGCGGCGTGAGCGACCCGTAGAGGAACTGGACCTGAACGAGCGGGGCGTGCGCGAGATCACGGTCGGTGACAAGCTCTTCGACCAGCTTTTCGAACGGAAGCTGCTGGTGCGCAATGGCGTCCAGTGTGGTGTCCCTGACCCGGCCAAGAAGCCTGGTGAACGTCGGATCGTCCGCAAGCGACAGCCGCAGCACGGCCGTGTTAATGAACATGCCGAGCATAGGGTCAAGCTCGGCGTGAGTCCGGCCGGCTACCTGAGTACCGATCATCAGGTCGGCCTGGCGCGCATAGCGCGACAGCGTCGCGGTGAATCCAGCGAGGAACAACATGAACATGGTGGCGTTCTCGCCTTGGGCCACCTCAGCCAGCCGCTGCGTGATCTGGGCATCTACGGTGACGATCGCCATCGCGCCGCGCGCGGACTGACGCGCGGGCCTTGGCCGGTCGGTCGGCAGGGTGAGTACCTGCGGTGCGCCGCGGAGTTGCTCACGCCAGTAGTCAAGCTGGCGGTCAAGCTCCTCGCCTCGCATCAGGTCCTGCTGCCACACGGCGTAGTCGCCGTACGTCATCAGCATCGGAGCCAGCACCGTCGGCACACCGGTCGTTTCCGCCTGGTAAACCGCCGACAGGTCCCCCATCAGGATCTCCATGGACACGCCGTCGCTGATGCTGTGGTGCGTAACCAGCGAAAGAAGGTGCCGGTCAGGCCCGACGACGATCAGCGCGACCCTGATCAGCGGCCCGGTGGCCAGATCGAATGGCTGGCGGCCGCGTTCGGCAGCGATCGCCTCGGCCTGCCGGACGCGATCGCCTTCCTCCAGCGACTCGGGCAGGTCGATGCGCTCGATCGGCACCGCGCCGGTGTCCGCTACGACCTGCTCGGGTACGCCGTCAAGCGCGGTGAACTTGGTCCGCAGCACGGCATGGCGCTCGGCCAGCGCATCCATCGCCCGCTGCAGCGCGTCGGCATCCAGCGGGCCGTCGAGCCACAACATGTACGGCATGTTGAACGTCGGCTCGCCGGGGTCGAGCTGATCGATGAACCAGAGCCGACGCTGGGAAAACGACACGGGAAAGCGCATTGCGAACTACCTCCCGTCGCCTTGCGCCCCGGTCACGGCCGCGGCCAAGCCGACGACCGTGGGATCGGAGAAGAGCGTTCTGATGGGCAGGTCGACGCCGTAGACGGTCCGGATGCGAGCCATCAGCCTGGTCGCGGTCAGTGAGTGACCGCCGAGGGCGAAGAAGTTATCGCTTACCCCGACGGGCGCCGGCAGCGAGAGCAATTCGGCGATGATCGCGGCCAGCCGCGATTCGGTCGGTGTCCGAGGGGCGACCGACGCCTGGCCCGGGCTCACTCCCCAGTCCGGCTCTGGGAGCGCCCGGTAGTCGATCTTCCCGCTGCCGGTCAGCGGCAGCGCCGGCAGCACCACGAACGCGGACGGGATCATGTAGTCGGGCAGTACCTCGCGCAGCCATTCCCTGAGCCCGGCCGGGGCGCTGTCGGCACCGGACCGGGTGACGAGGTAGGCGACGAGGCGCACATCGTGGCCACCGCCACGAAGCGCGACCACGGCCTGCGCGACGTCGTCGTGGTCTCGCAGCGCGGCTTCGACATCGCCGCTCTCTATCCGGTAGCCGCGGATCTTGATCTGCCGGTCCGCCCGCCCGGCCAACTCGAGCCTCCCCGACCGGCGCCACCGGCCGACATCACCGGTCCGGTACAGGCGGGCACCCGGCCGTTCGCTGAACGGGTCGGGGACAAACCGGCCCGCGGTCAGGGCAGGCGCGCCGTGGTAGCCATGGGCGACTCCGGCGCCGCCGATGTAGACCTCGCCGAAGACACCTGGCGGCACCGGTCGCATCCGGTCATCGAGCACATACAGCTGGGTTCCTTCGATGATCGAGCCGATCTCGATCTTGGCCGGTGCGGGGGGTACCTCATCGCCGCCGGAGTAGATCGTGGTCTCGGTCGGGCCGTACAGGTTCCACAGGCGCACGCCCTTCCCGTCGCCGATCGCGTCGGCCAGATCCCTCGGCAGAGGCTCCCCGCCGGTAATCCGCAGTTTCACCCCGTCGGGGATCCCGCCGGCGTCGACCAGCATCCGCCAGCCGGCCGGGGTCGCCTGCATCGCGGTCGCGCCGCTTTCGGTCAGCAGCTCCCGCAACCGCGCCGCGTCGAGCACCTCGTCGGTATCGGCGATCACCACGCAGCCGCCGGCCAGCACCGGTGCTAGAAGCTCCATCAGCGCAATGTCGAAGGAGACCGTCGTGACCGCGAGCAGCCGGTCCTCCGGCCTGAGCGCGAGCTTCGGCGCCACAGCGTTCAGCAGCGCGGCGATACCGCCGTGCGGCACGCTGACCCCCTTCGGCCGCCCGGTCGACCCGGAGGTAAAGATCGTCACCGCCGTCGCCGACGGCGGCAGGTCAAACAGCGGATCGCCTTCCCCGGCCTCGGCCTCGCCTAGTGCCTTCAGATCCACGATCGGGATCGGCGCGGCGGCCGATGGCAGGCCAGGAGCGTCGGCGGAGCCGCTATCGACCACGATCGCGACCGCACCTGAGTCGCCGAGCATCGTGGCGAGCCGCTGGTCGGGATAGATCGAATCGAGCGGGACGTAGGACGCGCCGACCGACCAGACGCCGAGGATGGCCGGAAGCAGCCTGGCACCGCGAGGCAGCAAGATCGCGACCCGGTCACCAGGGCCGACGCCGTGCCGACGGATGGCGGCCGCGATCCGCTGCGCCGTGGCCCGCACCTGCGCACCGGTCAGCTCACCATCGCTTCCCTCGGCAACAACTGAGTCACCGGCGCAGGCCCGCCAGAGCAGCACCAGAGGGGTCGCCCCCGGCTCGGTCACCGGACCGCCATCCGGCCAGGCGCTCGTGACAAGCGCCAGATCGCCGGACGACATGATGTCCGCGTCCCCGACCACCGCCGCCGGGTCGCTGACCAGGCTGTTCAGCACGGCGGTGAAGCCGTCGGCCACCAGTTGCCCGGTGGGCGCATGGAACAGGTCGCTGTTGTAGTTGACCCGCACCTGTGGCCCGGCCGGCGCGTCGGTGACCGTCAGCTCCAGCTCGAATTTGGCGGTGCCGTTCTCGATCAGCTCAGGGCGCCAGCGCAGCCCGCCGCGATCGGGCAGCGCCCAGGACTCCTCCAGCGCGAACATCACCTGAACCAACGGCAGCCGGGCCGGGTCGCGGTCGGGTTTGACCAGCTCCACCACGCTGGCGAACTGCAGGTCCTGATGGGCCAGCGCGCGGGCGATCGCTGCGTGCGCGGTCCGCACCAGGTCGCTGAGGGTCCCGTTCTGATCGACCTTGATCCGGATCGGAACGGTGTTCATGAACAATCCGACGACGGACTCGGTCTCTGGCCGGGTGCGGGCCGCCATCGGCACCGCGATCAGCAGGTCATCGATGCCGGTCAGGCGACCGAGCACGACCGCGTAGGCGGCCAGCAGGACGGCGAACAGCGTCGCCTGATGCTGGGCCGCGACCTCCCTGAGGGCATCGGCCAGGTCGCCGTCAATAGCCGTGTCAATGCTCCCGGCCGCGAACGTCTGGCGAGTCCGGTACGGCTCGTCCGTCGGCAGCGGCAGCGCCGACGGAGCATCGGCCAGCTCGGCCCGCCAGAATCGCGCGGCCGGCGTGTATCCGCCGTCCTCGGAGTGCTCGATCTGCCAGATGGCGAAGTCCGCGTACTGGATCGGCGGTTCTTCGGCGACCGGGTCGCCGCCGCCGCTGAGCGCCTCGTAGTCCGCGGACAGCTCATCGAACAAGATCCGGAACGACCAGCCGTCGGCGACGATGTGGTGCATCACCACTACGAGCACATGCGACTGCACCGACAGCCGAATCAGGGCCGCCCGCGCCAGCGGCCCGGTGGTGAGGTCGAACGGTATCCGGGCCAGGCGGCGGATCTGACTGGCGCACGCCGCCTTGCGCTCGTCATCGCCGAGCTGCTCGACGGAGGTGACCTGCATGGGCACGCCATCGGGCTCGTCCTCGATCACCTGCACCGGCACGCCCGACTCGTTGCGGAAGGTGGTATGCAGCGGCTCGTGCCTAGCCAGCGCGGCATCCCAGGCCTGCTGCAGTGCGGTTACGTCCAGCGCGCCGTCCAGCCACAGTGCCCATGTGATGTTGTACGTAGGTTCGCCTGGATCCATCTCGGCCAGCAGCCACATCCGGCGCTGGCCAAATGAAGTGGGGAACTCATATACGGCCACGATCAGCCTTCCTATCTGTGACCCGCCTGGTAAGCCGCTTTCTGATCGACCGCTACCATTCGTAGCTCGGAGGTGTAGTGCTGGCCCTGGGCGTCGGTGAGCCAGATCTGGTCGGGGGCGGGCAGCATCTCGACGACACTGAGACTCGCGTCGGCGCCGGCGTTGCGGCGGGAGCGGCGCACCGATCGCGCGAGCAGGTCGATCGATGCGAGGCTGGTCAGGTCGGCGTAGATCGGCTTGACCTCGCCGGTGAACCGGCAGAACACGTGCCGCGGCAGTCCGTGCCGCGCGCCCCATGCCCTGGCCTGCAGGTAGCGGGCGCGTTCGTCGGTGGTGTCAGCGAACGTCGCCTCGGTGGCCGCGAACGTCCACCTCTCCCGGCTCACCACCAGATCGTCGATCGTGACTCGCGGCCGGTGCTGGCTTGGGCCCACCAGCTCAAAGCACTGCGCCATCGTCGTGGCGACAAGGTCACCGACGACCTCGAACAACCCGCGCTCGAAGGTGCCGTCGCGACGCCGCACCCGCAGTCCCGACGCGGTGGCGATCAGATCGCAGTCGCCGACCGCCACGGTGGTGGTGGGGTCATAGCCGCAGGAATCATGGGCCGAGACAAGCCTGATGTCGCCGACCGATGGCACGACGTTAGACAGCCGGGTGCTGGTGCCACCCTTTTCGCCGGTCTCGGCGAGCCAGATGGCGGGCGAGCGCAGGTCACTTCGGACAGCGGCCTGGACGCCAGGGGTATCGTCGTGGAATTCCAGCCAGGTCGCATAGCGGGTGGTAACGATGCTGGGGTGGACCTCACCGAGCACCCAGGTGGGCGCGCTGCCGTCAGCCGCGTCGGAACCCGCGATCATCAGGTCGGGGCTGTGGTGAACCGCCATCGGCCAGGGCAGCGGCCGGGCCGGAAATGCCGACGCCGCCCGTTAGCGCCTCGTTGACCAGGATCCAGAAATCGGTGAACGGCACGACGTCGCTGCCGAGCGCGGCGGCTCGCTGCCGGAAGACCTCCTCGAAGTGCTGCGCGTACTCCTGGCCGACCTCCGCCATGAACCACCGGGCGCTGTCGAGCACCAGCGCCAGGGCTTCCCGCACGCCATCCAGGATGTCCTGGCCCAGCCGCACGGTACCGCCGCGCAGGCACTCCTCATAGGCGAGCGTCCGGCCGGCGTAAAGCTCCCCGGCCCTGCGGGTAGGCGCAGCGCCGGACAGCCGGCTGAACGTCGCCTCCAAACCGGCCATGGACTCGGCCACCCGCTCAGGATCACCGGCCGCGGCGACCAGCTCCTCGTAGGCGGCGGCGAGCTCATCGAGTGCCTTTCCCGCCGGTACCCGGACGCCGTCGTCGCTGACCCGCGCCAGGACCGCCCGCGCCGAGCGCTCAGGCCACAGATCCTGCGGAGCGACATCGAACTGCCAGGCCAGCCGGTTCCTGTCGGCCAGCCGGGCGATCACGGCGAAGACCTCGGCGACCTCGCCGATCCCGCTCGATGGATCGTCGAGCACCACCGCCGCGATCTCATTGGCGTCACGGATGCCGTCACAGGCCCGCAGGACGGCCGCCTCGGCCCGGCTGAGCGGCACCGGCGGGGCCAGCGGCAGGCGCAGCATCGTTCCCTCCAGGCCAAGGAACGGCATCCGTCGGGGCACCAGCCACGGCCGCAGCGCGGTGAGATGATCGGCCATGATCCCGCGCACCGCCCAGCCTTCGAGGTAGGTGGTCCGGGCGGCGAGCGGGCTGTCCGATGCGGCCGCGGCCCTGCGGATGCCCACGCCGTCGTCGAACTGCGACCAGCCCACCGGCCCGAAAAAGCCGATCGTGTCGTTCTTCGCGCAGTAGCGCTGCAGGTAACTCGCGACGAGCGCTTCGTGCTGGCGATGCTGGCCGTTGCGCTTGGCCGGCTCGGGCCCACGACGGACCAGGGGGTCGATGCCCGTCGTCAGCGCGTGCCGGTTCTGCCAGGCGACCGCTTCCCGTAGCGTCGGCTGGACCGCCGCTTCGTGCAGGCTCGCGGACAAGCGCCGGACCGCGGCGGTGAACTCGGTGGCATAGTCCGACTCGGCCTGGCTCACCGCTGCCGGGTCGCTGGCATCGGCCGCGAGGACCTCGTCGGCGAACCGGGCGAGATCGGCGTCTCCCAGCGCGGCCAGCAACTGGATGGGAAACCCGGCCCCGCGCAGGCACACGGTGCGCCACAGCGCCCAGTCGTCGGTCAGCCGGATCAGATGCGGCGCAAGCTCGGATGGCCGATCCGGCGACGAGGCGGCCTTTCGATAAGCGTTCCGGTCTCTGCGCATGATGCCCGACGGTTCCGGGTCGTCCCCCTTGGCTGGCGCTGCGGGCGCCTTGCGGTAGGCGCTCCGGTCCCGGCGGCCGATGGTTCGCGGCGCCGCCGTGTTGGCCCGGGGGGGCGACCCCCCGGAACCCCCCGCGGCCGGGCTGGGTGCGTTGTCGGCGACCTGGTCAGCGGGTCTGCCCGCTTCGATGGCGGCGGCGCAGGCGGCTAGGGTCGGAGTCTCGTAGAACGCGGCCATGCGCACCTCAACGTCGAACTCTTCGCCGATCCTGAACATCAGGCGAGCGGCCAGCAGCGAGTTGCCGCCGAGTGCGAAGAAATTGTCGTCGCGGCCGAAGTCTCCGCCGCGCGCATTGTCCGGCGGCAGCAGCAGCCGCCAGATCTCGGCGAGGCGCTCCTCGGTGGCGCCCTGCGGCGGGATCGTCGGCCCGTAGGTCTCCTGATCGGGCTCCGGCAGCGCGCTACGGTCGACCTTGCCGTTAGCGTTCAGCGGGAACCGGTCGACGACCTTGAACCCGGTCGGCACTAGGTACTCAGGCAGCCGGTGGGCAAGGAACTCACGCAGCATGACTGGCCGCAGGGCAGCCGGAGCTACGCCGTCCGACGCGGTCACGTATCCGATCAGATGCCGCTGCGCACCCTCGCCCGCCACGACGACGACCGCTTCGCGCACCCCGGGGTACCCGCGCAGAACCGCCGCTACCTCGCCCGGCTCCACTCGGAATCCGCGGATCTTGATCTGATCATCGACCCGCCCGGCGAATTCAATGGTGCCGTCGGCCCGCCAGCGCGCCAGGTCACCGGTGCGGTACAAGCGGGTGCCGGACCCGGCGGGATCGGGCACGAAGGCCCGCGCCGTTGCCGAGGCATTGCCGACATAGCCGCGGGCCAGGCCGTCCCCGCCGGCATGCAGCTCTCCGACCACGCCGATCGGCGTCGGCTGCCCGCGCTCACCGAGGATGTGCACGGTCGTGTGCTGAATCGGGCGGCCGATCGGCACCGTCAGCCCCACCTGGCCGGGCTCGGTCATGACGTGGCACGTGGTGAACGTGGTGTTCTCGGTCGGGCCATAGCCGTTGACCACGGGACGGCCGTGCCGCACCGCGAGCAGGGCGCGCACGGTGTCGGGGCTGAGCACATCACCGCCAGACATCACGACCGCAATGCCCGCGATCGCTTCCGCATCGGTCTCGGCCAGCTGGTGGAACAGTCCGGCCGTGAGCCACACTACGGTCACGTCCGCGGTCCGCAGCAAGGACGTGACGTCCGGCAGGCCGAGCGGGCCGGGCGGCGCGACCACGACCGTGGCGCCGGTCAGCAATCCGCCCCAGATTTCCAGGGTGGAGGCGTCGAAGGCGACGGGGGCCAGGTGGAGCAGCCGCTCGCCTGGACCCAGGGCGGCGAACATCGGATCGCTGATCAGCCGGATGACCGCGCGCTGCGGCACGGCGACACCCTTCGGCACCCCGGTCGAGCCCGAGGTGAAGCTGATGTACGCCAGGCTCAGCGGATGCGAGAGATCCGGCACCGGACCCGGGTCAGTCGGGTAGTCCGCGGTATCGACGCGGACCATGTCCACGCCAGGGAGTTCCGGTACGGCCGAGGCGGTCTCGGCCGTGGTCAGCACGAGCCTGGCCCCCGCGGCGCCGATCATGGCGGCAACCCGGGAAGCGGGGCTGCCCGCCTCGATCGGCAGGTAGGCGCCGCCCGCTTTCAGCACGGCCAGCAGGGCGGCGATTAGGTCAGGACCGCGCTCGATCGCCACCCCGACCGGCTCGTCGACGCTCACGCCGCGCCCGTGCAGCAGCCAGGCCAGTGCGTTGCTCCGCCGGTCGAGCTCGGCGTAGCTGACTTCGGTGGCGCAGAAAACCACCGCGGTCGCGTCCGGATCCCTAGCCACCTGGGCGGCGAACAGCGCCGGGATCGTGGCCTGCGCTGGATAGGCGGTGGGGGTCCGGTTCCATTCGGCCAAGATCTCGGCCTCGGCCGTGCGGCCAAGATCCAGCTCGACGATCGGCACGTCCAGCTTGCTGGCGAACTCGATCAGCGTGGCCCGCAGCTGATCGAGTATCCGGTGCACGGAGCCAGCGGCGAACCGGTGCCGGTCGCAGATCAGCGAGAGACGAATCTGCGGCTCGTCGAACGTGAGCACCGTCAGCGGATATGAAGGCAGCCGGTCCAGCCTGGCCGCGCTCGGGGCCGCGTCGCCTGCGGGCAGTGCCATCTGCAGCCGGTGCCGGTCGAACATGACCAGGCAGTCCACTAGCGCGGTGTCCGCCGGCAGCTCGGCCCAGGTCAGGGCAGATCCCATCGGCGTGCGCTGGTGCTGCCTGATCTGGCGGATGCTGTCGTTCACCGCGGTCAGCAGGTCCCGTACTGGCCGTTCTTCTTCGATCCGTACGCGCAGCGGCACGGTGTTGATCAGCAACCCGATCATGTCGTCCGCGCCTTCGACGCTGTCGCGGCGGCACGACCGGGTCACTGCGAGAACGATGTCGCTGACACCGCCGTATCGTGCCCGCAGCAGTGCCAGCGCGGCACTGATCATCGTGCTTGAGTTCAGCCCGACGGACTTGGCCGCCTGGCGGATCAGCTCGGAGTCGGCGCGGGAGAGCACCGCCCCGGCGGTCATCGGCTCGGCGGTCCCGGCGACTGGCCCGCCGAGATAGCCGGGCATCGGCCGCGGCAGCACGGTATCGGCGAGGTAGTCCGTCCAGAACTGCTCAGAGGCGGACGGGTCATCTGTCATGTGCCACCACCGCACGAACTCATGGAACTCCGGGCGCGGCCGATCCGGTTCGGCGTGGCCGTCACGTTCACCGGCGTACGCCGCGGAAACGTCGTCGACGAGCAGACGCAGCGAGCGTCCGTCCAGCAGCGCATGGTGAAAGGTAAGGACCGCGCGGTAGGCCCGTACGTGGGTGGCGAGGGGTTGCTCATCGCAGCTAACCCTACGCACCACCGTCAGGCGGACCAGCGGCCCCTTGGTCACATCGAATCGCTCGCGCCGGTCTGCCCGCAGAAACAACTCGAACGGGTGATCAGGCCCGCCAGGCGACGGCGGCGGCAGGTCGAGCCACCGGATGTCGATCGGGGCGTCCTGGCCGACGACCTGGATCAGGCCATCGGAGCCATCAAGGCGGAAGGCCGTTCGCAGGATCGAGTGCCGCCGAACGACCGTACGCCAGGCCGCTTCGAACGACTCCCGCTCCAGTGGGACGACCCAGTCCAGAGTGCACTGGATGACGTCGACACCGTCGTCAGGAAACCGCAGGTAATTCAGGACCATGCCGTGCTGAGCTGGTAATACCGGCTCCCACGTCGGCAAGGCGGTCTGCACCACCGCGCCGACTTGCGCAAGGCCACCGCCGGTTTCCATCGGCAGCCCGGTCAATCGGCTCCTGCCTGCTCATGATCGCGCATCCAGCGCCTAAGCGACGCCGGCCGCATATCGGTCCAGGTCTCGTCGATATAGGCCAGGCATTCATCTTCGGTACCGGCGAACCCGTCAGGGCGCCAGCCCGACGGCAGCTCCCGTCCCGCGGGCCAGATTGAGTACTGCTCTTCGTCATTGACCACGACCACGTGCGGCGTGGCCCGGTTCGCTTCAGGCATTAGCGACTCCTTGGCGTCAGGACGAACTCGCGGCGGCCAGCAACTGCTCGCGCATGAGGAACTTGCGCACCTTGCCAGTCGGCCCCACCACTATCTCTTCATCGGGTATGGCGACGATCCGTCTCGGCACCGCTCCCGCTACCTCTCCAAGCGCGGCGCGGACCTCACCGTCGCGGTCAAGCGCCGGATCGGCATCTGCGGTGAGCAGCAGCAGCACGTCGAGAACGAAGGTGCCGTCCTCTGCACGGCCCGCTAGAACGGTGCAGTCTCGTACATCGGGACAGCGTTTGAGTATGCGCTCCTCGGACAAGGCGGTATACAGCCAGTTCCCGTCGCCGAGATCGACCGCGTCGCTGACCCGGTCCATGTGATAGAAGTAGCCTTCGTCGTCCCGGTACATCAGGTCACCGGTCAGGTAATAGCCGTTCAGGCGGGTGCGGAAAGTATTGACCGAGTCGTTCCAGTACCCGAGCGCCAGCGTCGGCGACTTCATGGCGACCATGCCGACCTGACCGGTCGGTACCTCCTCGCCGGTCCGCGTATTCACCAGGATGATCTCGGCGAACGGTACCGGCTTTCCGACGCACCGGTCGTAGCGGTCGCTGCCGAGTCGATGACTGATCATGAAGCCGCCGTAGCCCATCTCCGTGGAGCCGAGCGTGTCGTTAAACCGGGAACCCGGCACGCTCACGACCCCGCCGTCCTCGCCGCGGGCGTGGTGACTGCCGACCGCGACCAGACGGCGGATGTGCGCCTCGTGAGCGCAGTCGCCGCTGTTGGACCAAAACCGCACCGAGCTGATATCGCGAGCGGTCAGGTCGTAGCGAGCCAGCTCGGCCCACGTGATGGCGAAGCCGTACACCGCGGTCGGCCGCCAGCGCTCAATGGCCTCGATTATCACCTCGCCGCTGCGGGCGAACGCGCCGCCCTGCTCGGACAGGCACGCCAGTTCGTAGCCGTTACACAGGGCTTCGTTAAGGATGATGATTCCGGCCGTGTGCGCCTGCGGGAACGCGGACAGCTCGCGCACCGGGCCGTGCTGGCGGGGCTCGGTCAGCCGGACCGCCCGGACGGCGGCGAACAGGCTGTGGTGCGAGTGCACGACGGCGGCCGGCATGCGGGTCGTGCCCGACGAGTGCGTGATGGCCACCGGATCGTCTGGGTGGTGCCGGTAGTACGGCGGCGCGGCGGCCGGGTCACCGGTACCCGTCTGCGCCGCGTCTCCCAGTACCGGCGCACCGAGGTCGCGTTCGGCCATTTCGGCGTGATCGGCGTCCAGAAGCACACCGACGACGCGCAGCCGCCGGATGAACTCGACGGCGATCTCGGTCGGCATGCTGCCATTCATCAGTGCGGGTATCGCCCCGAGCCAGGTCAGCGCCAGGAAGTTAAGAACCACGTCGGCAGCGGATGTCACGTAGACCGCGACGGGGTCACGTCGTCCGATGCCGGCCCTGGCGAACCGTTCGGCCCGGGCGGCGACCCGCTCGGTCAGCGTGCGCAGCGACAGCGGCGTCCACGCCGGGATCGCGTCAACGTCGGTGTCGAAGCTCACCCGGGGCATGTCCAGGTCGGCGCCGTGCTCGGCCAGCCTGAGCAGTACATTGCCGGCGCCAATTTCGTTATCCGCGGCCAGTATCGCCCGGAGATTGGTCACAGTCACCGATCTGTCTCCTTCAGTTGCGAGATGACGGCTAGGCGATCTCACGGCTGAACAGCCGCGATGACAGCACGACGGCCAGCGCGGCGAGTCCGCTCATGATGACGACCGCCTCCCAAACGACCGATGCGCCGATGTGGCCGCCGAAGATCGACCGCATGCCATTCGCCGCCCAGGCAAAGGGATTCCACAATGAGACGTCCCGCACCCATAGCGGAGCGACGGAAAGCGGGATGAGAACTCCGGCCAGCAGCGAGATCGGCTGGGCCACCCCGTTGGTCAGATTGACCAGAGTGTTCTCGTTAGGTACGAAGAGCGCCAGCGCGTAGGAGATCGAGACCCCGAGCAGCACCATCATCGCCAGCAAGATCAGGGCCAGCAGGTAGTTCAACGGCGGCACCCGCAGTCCGAGCGCGAGGGCCACGGCCGTGACCACGACCGCCTGAAAGCCGATCAGCAATACGTACATCAGCTCCCGGCCGAGCAGCAGGCCGACCCGGCTGAGCGGCGTCACCCTGAACCTGGCGATGACCCCCTTGCGCAGCGCGGCGAGCAGCGCGAATCCCGCGAAGAGCCCGCTGAACAGGCCCATGGCGGTGAACAACGAGGGGACGTAGACCTGGTAGGCGTCGCCGTAATTGGAAGTATGCAGGACAGATTTGAGGAACGGCGTGAAGAAGAGCAGGTAGGTCAGCGGCTGCATCAGCGTGATCGCGATGTTGACCGGGTTGTGGATTAACTGCCCGGCCTCGTATTGAAAAGTCAGCCAGGTATCGCGGGCGAGTTTCATTGCTACCGTTCCTCCCCTTGCGCGTGGCCGGTCAGTCAGCCAGAGTGCGGCCGGTCTTGGCCAGGAACACGTCATCCAGGCTCGGCCGTCGGGTCTCGACCGCTCCCGGCTCGATCCCCTTGGCGCTCAGCGCGCGCATGATCTGCGGGATAGCGGTGGCGCCGCTATCTACGTAAAGCCGCAGCGTGTTGTCGATCGTCTCGCTGGACTGCACGCACGGCTGGTCGGCAAGGATCTTGGAGGCCTCCAGCATGATGGCCGGCTCGGGCGCGCCGGCGGTGTCAGGGGCAGCCAGGTCGACGATGACGACGTCACCGGAGATCTCATGCTTGAGGTCGGAGGGGGTGCCCTCGGCGACGATCAGCCCCCCGTCGATGATCGAGATCCGGTCACAGAGCGCGTCGGCCTCATCCAGGTAATGCGTCGTGAGGAAGATCGTCATGCCCTGATCACGCAGCCTTCGCACTTCCTGCCACATGCGAGCCCGGCTCTGCGGATCTAGGCCAGTAGTCGGCTCGTCAAGGAAGATGACCTGAGGCGAATGGATGACACCGAGCGCGACATCGAGACGGCGGCGCTGCCCGCCTGAGTAGGTGCCGATCCGGCGATCGGCGAACTCGCCGAGCTGGAAGGCCTCGATGGCCTTCTCTGCGAGCCCCTTGGCGGCGGATTTCGATATGCCGTACATCCGAGCCTGATGGATCAGATCGCGTCGGGCGTTGGACTGATCGTAGGTACCGCTGGACTGGGCCACGTAGCCGATGCGCTCGCGCACCTGAGCGGGAGCGGCCCGCAGGTCCGCTCCCGCGATCGTGGCTTCCCCGCCATCTGGGCGCACCAGCGTTGCCAGCATGCGGAGGGTGGTGGTCTTCCCGGCTCCGTTAGGACCAAGGAAGCCGAAGATCTCACCGCGCTGCACCGCGAAGTCCACGCCGCGAACCGCGTCGACGCTGGTGACCTTCCGCTTACGCCTGGACTTGAATGACTTGCGCAGACCGCTGACTTCAATCATTGAGTCTCCTGGTGCGCAGAACGATCCGGGCATGGCCGGAGGCGGCAACAGTCACGAGCACCGGGCGCGAGGGGTAATGGCACATCGTGATCCTAAACGGGCCGGGTTGGTTAGACAATCGGCGACTTAATGGCCATGACGGCGCGCGTCATCCGGTCGCTGAGCGCTGGGCCGAGCCGTTCCATCGGCTCGGGCAAGAGCATCTGCCGATGATCGCAGTCCAGCTCAACTGCATCGATCGGCCCGTCGATGAATGGTTCCCAGCTTCGAAGCTTCTCGGCCAGGCTCGGCTCATGGCGGGCGGCCGAGAAGAACAGCATCCGGCAGTGCACCAGCCCTGGCCGGTACGCGCGCCCGATCTCGATGTTGTTCGTGATTACGCGCTGTAGCGCACGCAGCCGCTGGTCTGGCCACTGGTCGAGGCCGAGGCCTGGCCGGCGGCGCACCAGGTCAAGCAATCTGGCTTCGGGAGCGGGATCGGCGGGGGTCAGCGCGGGCACGTACCCGAACTGCGCGAGAACCAGGTTGTAGATCATCCAGGGCTCGCTGTTCGATTCGATCACGTCGAATTCGGCCATGTTCGCGTCCAGGATGACCATCAATCCGACCTGCTCGCCCCGGCTCTCAAGCTCTTCGGCGATCGCGAACGCGATGTTGCCCCCGAGCGACCAGCCCAGCAGGTGGTATGGACCGGCGGGCTGGGTGATCCGGATTTGATCGGTGTAGTCCCGCGCCATCTCGGCCATGCTGGTCGGCAGCGGCTCAGGCCGACGCAGGCCACGGGCCTGCAGGCCGTAGAGCGGATACCTCACGTCGACGTACGGGAGCATGGCCATGTAGCACCAGCTCAAGCCGACCATCGGATGCGCACAGAAGAGCGGCGGTCCGTCGCCTTCCTCGCGCATCGGCATCATCAGATCCAGGACTCCGCCCGCCGCTTTGGCGGTCGCGCGGAACAGGCGCAGGGTCTTGAGGTCATCGGCCGCGCCAAATCCCGCGGGCGCCGGCGCCCGCATCGGCGCCGGGGCCGTGCTCACGACTGGCTCGGCGCCAGCCTGGCTGGGCGACTCAGCCACGCTGGCCTTGGCCGGCGCGGGCAAGGCGACGAAGGAGAATCCCGCCGCCCGCAGCCGCTCGATCAGCAGCGACACGATCTCGATGATCCGCAGATCCAGATCGGTCTCGGTCAGGCCGGCCGGAGTGAACTCGGTCGCCGCCGCGAAGTCATGCACATGCAGCAGCACGATGCCGCCATCGCGCCGGATCAGACCGGCGGTGATGGCCTCTACGCACGCCTGCACTGCCTGCCCGTGGCGGTAGGTGATATCCCAGTCTCGGCCCTGCGCGTGCCAGCCGACCGGGCCGGCGAAGTCAGGAACCGGCCAGTCGCCAATGCCGTACGGGGGGCGGAACCATGGCCTTTCGGTTAAGTAGCCGGCGATCCGCCCGGCGCACTGGCTGAGTTCGCGGGCGGCGTGCTCGGCCGACTTGAACGGGCGATGCCGGTCGCCGTGCAAGCCGACCGCATGTCCGCAGTCCCGGTAGACCGCAAGCGCATCCCCGTGCTTCTCGGCGTTCTCACCTAGCACGAAGAACGTGCCGGGCACGCCTTCGTCGCGCAGCAATCGAGCCAGCTCGGCCGACCGGGGGCCCGGGCCGTCATCGAAGGTCAGCGCCACGCAGCGGGGCGGCAGTTCGGGCGTGCCGGACGGTAAACGGTGCCCGTTTTCTTCCATCCGCGCCCTCCGGCTGGGGGTGTTGAAGCAATCCGATGCTAGCCCAGGCCAGACGACCCGCCTAGATGCAGCCGCCCGCGGCGAGTTCCGCTGGGGCGTCCCCCCCGGGCTTGCATCGCCAGCGCGGCCAGGCGCTCAGCCGCGACGCTGGTTCCCCCGGCCGATGCGAACTCCTGTGCCATCCATCGTGCCTGCGCGCGATAGCCGGGCTCGTCGAGCACGGCCGTCACGGCGGCGGCGAGCTCGGCGACCGTGGCATCCGTCATAGACACGGCTATCCCGACCCCGGTCCTGGTCACGTGTTCGGCCGTAGCCAGCTCTCCGAGCCGGATGGGCGCTACCACCAGCGGCACGCCGTGGAGGAGCGCCTCGTTGACGGTGCTCTGCCCGGCTTGGCAGGTTACGGCGTCGAGACGCGCCATGATCTCGAGCATCGGAAGCCGCGGGGCCACCAGGACGTTGGGCGGTGGCTCGGGCACCGCGTCGGGCGCGGCATTGACCACCACCTGGATCCGGCCCGCCATCGACCCGAGCGCCGCCAGCACCCGGTCCAGGAATCCTCCGACCAGGTGCGCCGACACGGTGCCGACGGTAACCAGGACATGCCGCCGCTCAAAATCCCACCAGTCCCAGTCAAAGTCCGGGTCGGTGCGCCGAGTACCCAGCGCGGCCCCGATCAGCGCCCAGTGCGCAGGCACCGTCGTGCCAGTAAGCGCCTGCGTGGTCGTCGCGATCAGCAGATGCGGCGAGAAGAGCGGGTTCAGGCCATTGCCGGCGGGCAGGCCGGCGGCCTCCGTCACCTGACGCGCCTTCGAGCCGACCCAGTCCTGCAGGCCGGGGTCCTCGATCGGCGGGGTGAGCTCAAGCACCCCGGCGGCTAGGGTCGCCCACCGAATGCCGTGTCTTTCCGCCGCTAATGCCCCGGCCAGAGCGTACTGGTCGGCGAGCACTACGTCAGGCCGGTAGTCCGCCATCGCCTGGTCCACCGGGCGAGCGATGAAGCGGTTGAGCGGCAGCACGTACTCATCCCACAGCTGTCGCACCGCCGCCGCGCCCATCTGGGTGGTCGGGCGGTACGATCGCTTTCCGGTCGGAAAGATCATGGCGCCCGGACGCAGCAGCGGGCGCAGTGCGCTCTCCGGCCCGCACCAGGCCACGTCGTGCCCTGCCTCGGCGAGCGCCTCGCCGATGGCCACGGCGGGCCAGACTCTGGCCACGAGCGGGACGACAACGACAAGGAACCTGGCCATGCCGTTATCGTGGCACACATTGACATTCGCGACCCATCCTGATGCGGTGGCACCATGACGGCACTCGAGGCCGTGTCGGTCTACCTGCCGCCGACCCGGATACCCATCGAGAGCCTGGCCAGTTCGTTCGGCCTGACCGATATGCAGGTCAAGCTGTTCCGGCGATTTCACGGCCTTTCCGAAGTCGGTCGTGACCCTGACCTGTCGCCGTCTGATCTGCTAATGAAGGCCGCCCGCGGGCTTGACGGGCTCGCGGCCCAAGCCGATCGCGTCCGGTACGTCATCTACGCGCGGACGATGCCCGTGGCCGGTCCTTATCCGGTCAATCCCCTCCACGACGTCTGCCGCGGACTCGGGCTTGACCGCGCGCTCGCCTTCACCGTCACCCATCAGTCCTGCGCGAGCGGCTTACTCGCGCTTGACCTAGCCGGCCGGCTCCTGGCCGCGGACGAGGCGGGCGGCGAGCCAGGACCGCTTGCCCTCGTGCTGTGCGGCGAGAAGGCGTTCACCCGCGAGGCGCAGCTGTTCCCTGACACGACTATCTTCGGCGAGGGCTCGTCCGCATGCCTGGTGAGCGCTTCCGGCGTTCGCGACCGGGTGCTGGCCTACGCCTCCAACGTGCGGGGCGAGTTTGACAGCGCCACGGGCGAGAACGACACGAGGCTGCAGCGGGAATACCGGCCTTCGCTGGCTGAAGTGATGCGGCGGGCCCTTGATGAGGCGGGGCTGGCGCTCAGCGACATCGCTCTGGTGCTGCCGCACAACGTCAACCTGGTGACCTGGCAGCGGATGTGCACGTTGCTCAAATTCCCGGCCGACCGGGTTGTGCTGGACAACATTCCGGCCAGCGGCCATGTTTTCTGCGCGGACCTGTTCATCAACTACATGACGGCGTGCGAACGCGGCCTGCTGCAACGAGGCGACCGCTATCTCGCGGCCGCGGTCGGCGCCGGCGGCGGGGCGACGTTCGCGGCGATGGTGTTCGAGCACTGACTGGGCGAGCCGAGGAGGCGCGGCATGACGGCACAAGAAACTAGCCTGGACGGCGAGTTCCGCCAGCAGGTGGTCGAAGCGATGACCACCGTGCTGGCCCGGCTGCTTGACCGGTCAGAGCCGGTCACGCAGGACATGCGCCTGATGGACGAACTCGGGCTCAGCTCCACCCTGGGGCTCGAGCTGATGCTCGAACTGGAAGACCAGCTGGAGATTCTCATCGACGTCGAGCTGATGGACGCCGATCAGATGAAGACCGTCGGCGACATGGCTACCTTCATCGCCACCCATTCCCAGCCAGCCTGACCGGCGTGTTCGTAGCGCGCCCGCCAGGCGGATCGGCCCCGCGCCCCTACTTGCCGCTGGTGGGTGCGCAGCGCCGGGTCTTCACCGGGTCGGCCCAGTTCCTCGCCGATCCGGCGAACCGGGCCAGGGTCGCCGAGTATCTGACCGACATGGCCAGGCCCTATGCGATCGAGGTACCGGCGGAGTTGGCCGGCAAGGAACTCGGTCATTCTTACGGGGAAATGGCCGAGCCGCTGATTTCCGCGCTCGTGCCGCCGGATGAACCGGTCGACCTGCTGGTGCTGGCCTTCTCCGTCCATGACCTGCGGCCTGGTCGGCAAACGGCCGCCTATCTCAGCCACGTGACGCCGGGCTCGCCGATGGCATTCGCGATCTGCGATCAAGGTTCGGCGGCGGCGTTTACCGGTCTTCGGATCGCCCGCGAGTACTCGGCATCTGCCGGAGTGCGGCGAACGCTTTTGATCGTGGTCGAGCAGGCGGCGCTGCCTTACGACTGCCCGGGTCCGGTGCCCTCGCAGAATCAGGGTGTCGCCATGCTCTACGGCGAATGCCAGAACCCGCTGGCGCTGGTCACAGAGGTCTGTCAGCATCCGGGCGTACCGCCTGACCGGGCCGCTGAACTCGCCGCCAAAGAGTCGGCTCGGCTGATGGCCGGTCATAGCCAGGCGAGGATGGTGCTCGCTGACTCGCTCGCGGCGGCCTGGCCGACCTATGCCGACTGGCCGGTACGAGTGGTGCCGGCCGGACAGCCGATGACCGGGGTCTGGTGGGGCATCATCGACGAACTCGGTGCTAGCTACCACGGGGCCAAGGCGGACGACCGTACTCTTCTGGTCGCCGCCGACTATGATCCCGGTCTGCGCTATCTGTGCCTGACCGCCTTTGAGAAGGAGCCCGCAGAATGGGAAACGGCGTAGTCCATTTCGAATTCGGCGCCGCCGATGACGAGCCGCTGGTGGCGTTCTACCGAGGGATATTTGACTGGGACCTGCAGGGTTTCGCCGGCGGTGGCTACACAGTGATCGACACCCGGGCCGGCGCCGGGATCAATGGCGGTATCGGCAAGAGCCGGACCGGCGAGCCGTGGTCAGCGTTCTACGTCGAGGCGCAGGACCCGCAGGCATTGCTCGACAAGGCCATCTCGCTCGGCGCGACGACCGTACTGCCGGTCACCGACTTCGGCGGAGCGGTGACCATAGCCATGTTCAATGACCCTGACGGCCTGCTCATAGGCCTGGTGAAGGCATCGGCCGGGCCTTCAGATGGCGGCGAGGCGGCGCCATCGGCTGGATCGGGAGAAGCGGTCACCTGGTTTGAGATCCTCGGGTCGGACGCGGCCCGTACGCAGCGCTTCTACTCCGAACTGTTCGGCTGGACCATCGACAACACGGTGTTTCCTGGCTATTCGACCGTGCAGACCGGTACCGGCCGGGGCATCCAGGGCGGCGTCGGCGGCGGGGTGAAAGCCCGCTGGGCGATCATCTACGCGGCCGTGCCTAATTTGGATCAGATCCTGGAGCGCACAGAAAAGCTCGGCGGATCGCGCGTGAACGATCAGGAGGTATCCGCGCTCAAACTCGCCTCGCGCAAGGCGCTGTATGGCTCGGCTGACGACATCAAGATGGCCGTGATCGGTGATCCGGCCGGAAACCTCCTGGGCCTGGTCGAGAAGAGCGTGCAGTAGACCGGGCGATCGGCGGGTTCAGGCGGCAGGATCAGGCCGGACGGCCGGCCCACCGGGCGCGGCGAGAATGCCCGCGCGGACCTGCCTGGCTCTGGCCCGCCGCCAGGCCCGAGCCCAGTACCAGTCGATCAGCCTGACCGTCAGGCTGCCCGGGCTCACGGTGTTGTATTCGGGGAAGGTGCGGGCGGCGATGGCCTCGCCCAGCACCTTCGGGTCAATGAGGTGCGCGGCCCACGATGCCCCGGCGACCGGATCGGCGCGTAGTTCGTCGTAAGACAAGAACGCGACCCGGTCGAGCGGAAGCTTGCTGGCATTGCGTCCGAGCCGCACGGCGGTCCGGCGGACTCGGTGCCTGAAGTCGCCGACCATCCGCTCCCGCGCCTGCGGATTCAGCAGCGAGCCGAGCATCTCCGCCCGGCTGTGCCGGTCGCCGATCAGCGACCTCGCATACCGGTTCGACGTGGCCATCCGGTTCAGCGCCCGGTTCTGGCTGTCCTCGATCGCGCTAAGATCACGTCGCATCAGCACGACGTGAGAGTCGGCGAAATGGTCGAGCAGCAGTCGCTCGCGGCCAGTGTCCCAAGGGTTCTTGAGCACGACCGTCGCGCCCTGTTCCCCCGCTAGCTCGTCGACCAGCGAGACCAGCACGTCTACCTGAGCCGCCTGTCCGTCGAACACGAACTCGCCCGTCACCTCTTTCAGCAGCCAGCAATATTCCTCGGGGGTCGACTCGCTGACCGGCAGCCGGTCGACCCCGCGGTCGATGACGTTGCCCTGCTTGCTCGCGGTCGCCAGGAACCGTTTGACGCTGGGCATGTGCCTGGCCAGGTCACCAACCGTTAGAGTCCTGGCCTGCTTGGCCTGCGTCACGGCGGAGGTCACCAGCGTTGTGCCGCTGCGGTTGAATCCCGTGATGAACAGCACCCGTGCCACGGCGCTCAGGCCACCGCAACGGCGCGGGCTAGCCGGTCGCTGAGTGCTGGTGCCAGCAGACCCATCGGCTCGGGCAGCATCATCTGCCGGTGCTCGCAGTCCAATTCGACCGACTCGATCGGACCGTCGACAAAGGATTCCCAGTTCCTCAGTTTCTCTTCAAATGATGGCGGGTTGCGGGACGCCGAGAAGAACAGCAAGGGGCAGTGCACCAGCCCGGGGCGGTAGGCGTGCGCGATCGCGATGTTGTTCGTGATCACGCGCTGAAGCGCACGCAATCGTTGCTCAGGCCACTCGTCAAGCCCCAGCCCCGGCTGGCGACGCACCAGTTCCAGCATCCGCGCCTCCGGGTTGGGATCGGTTCGGTCCACGGCGGGCACGTACCCGAACTGCGCGAGCACCAGGTTGTAGATCGCCCACGGCTCCACCTCGATCCCTTCGAGGGTGGTCATGTTCGTGTCCAAGATGACCAGCAGCCCGACCCGCTCGCTGCGCCGCTGGAGTTCCTCCGCGATCGCGAACGCGATGTTCCCGCCTAAGGACATGCCGAGCAGGTGGTAAGGACCAGTGGGCTGGGTCATCCGGATCTGGTCGGTGTAATCCCGCGCCATCTCGGCCATGCTGGCCGGCAATGGCTCGGGTCGCCGCAGGCCCCGAGCTTGCAGGCCGTACAGCGGGTACCGGCCGCTCAGGTGCGGAAGCATGGCCATGTAGCACCAGCTCAGCCCGACCATCGGATGGGCGCAGAACAGCGGTGGGCCGCCGTCGCCCGGCCGCATCAACATGACCAGATCGAGGATGCCTCCGGCCGCCCTGGCGGCCGCGCGGCGCACTCGCAGCGTCTTCAGATCTTCGGCCGCGCCGAGCTTCCCGGCCGCTTCCATCCGCGCCCTCCGTTGGGGGGTTCGGGTTGGGTTGGGTTGGGTGTGGGGTAATTGAGAACGATCCGATGCTAGCCCAGGCTGGCGGACCCGCCTAGATGCCCGATGCGGCCGGGTCGAAGGCCGCCTGCACCGCTACTTCCTCGACGCCGCGCAGGATCGCCTCGACCTGCTCATCAGACAGGCACCACTTGTCCCACATCATGTGCAGCGACACGACCCGAGGCCGGTTCTCGATCAGGATGTTGACCTGCTCGTGCATGTTGTCCCGACGACCTAGCCAGGTCAGGGTCGTCTCCGGTAGCTGCCGGCCGATCTGCTCGCTGGTGAGCTCGCCGGGTCTGGTCTCGGAATCCGAGCGCATGATCATCGCGCGCTGGTCGTTGATCCGGCAGGTGACCGCGGCCTGATAGCCGCGATCGGCATCGAGCCGAGCGAAGGCCTCGCGCAGATCATCGGGATCGTAGTAGGCGCGCATCCCGGCGGTCAGGGAACCGTTCCTGGTGCGAACGACCACCTCATCGACCGCGGCATCCGCGAGGTCGATCGTCAGCAAGGAGTTCTGCGCGATCGGAGCGATGACGTCGGCCAGTCCCGGCCTGAACCGGTTGTTCACCATGACCTTGACCGTCAGCCGGCTCGCCCCGGTGACCCGCCCGATCGCGGTCGCGATGACCGCGACCGTTGCGCGCGAGAGGTCGGTGCCGGTACGGGCGGCGATGGCTAGCACGGCTAGGTGCGTCGCCGGCGAGCGGAACCTGGCCTGCCGGTACCGTGGCTCCGACTGATCCCGCAGGCCGGCCCACTCGGCGAAGGTCTGGGCCGGGATGTCTTTGAGCCGAGATTCCCAGTACCGCATCGATCGCTTGCTGAGCTGCCGGAGTTGCGGCTCCTGCTCGCTTCTGGCGAGGTCGAGGACATCTGGGTGCCTCGGATCGCCCGCTTCGCGGCCGGCCGTCTCGTCGGCCATCAGGTCCTCAAGCAGCAGTACATGCCCGCCGCCATCGGCCGCCAGGTGAGACAGCACCCAGACCAGGTGCGAGCAGCCATCGGCCCGCCTGATCACGGCCATCCGCAGCGGCCAGTCGCGCTGGAAATCGAATCGCGTGAGCGGCCAGGTGTCCATGAAGTCGGCCGCGTAGCGCGCCACCTCGGCCTCATCGGCATCGTCGGGAACCGTCAGGATGTCCAGGCCGATCTCCCCGTAGGCGGCGACCTCCTGACCAATCCGGTCGACGCTGCCGGCGCGCAGCCGCATCCGGAGGGCGGCGTGCCTGAACATCAGGCGGCGCAGCCGAGCGGCCGCGTCCTCGATCGTGCTGCCTGGCGGCAACTCGAATCGTCCGCCCATGTTGAACTGGTTGCCGCTTTCGCACATGTCCTGGTAGATCGCCTTCTGGCCCCAGGTCAACGGAGCGGTGCCAGCGTGCGCGCCGGCGAATTCAACGACTATCCGGTCCCGGCCGATCGGCTCGAGCATGTCAATCCCCGCGCAGCGCAGCCACGCTGAACCATTCGGCCAGCGCCGATCCGGCCTGGGCCAGGGCGACTCGGCTGGCATCCACGGTTCCGGCCATCGTGAAGAACCCGTGCGCCATGCCCGGATAGCGGCTCAGCTCGACCTTGACGCCTTCGTCGGCAAGCCGACGGGCGTACGCCTCGCCCTGATCGCGCAGCGGGTCGTACTCCGCGGTGATCACGAGAGCGGGGGTCAGCCCGGCGAGCGTCTCGGCACGCAGCGGTGAGGCAAGCGGGTTGGTGGCGTCCTCGGGATTGGCCAGGTAGTGCTGGCGATACCAGGAGACGGAGTGGTGGTTGAAGAGATAGCGATCATCGCAGGTACGCATCGACTCGTCGTCGGCCAGCTGGTCGGTGTTGGGATACACCAGGAGCTGGCCGGCCAGGGCCAGGCCGTCGGCGCGAGCGCGCAGCGCTACGCCGGCCGCGAGGTTCCCGCCCGCGCTGTCGCCTCCGACCGCGAGGCGGGTGGGGTCGGCGCCGATCTCGCGGGCGTGCTCGATAACCCAGCGCAAGGTCGCGTAGCAGTCAGCCGCGGCCGCCGGGAACGGATGCTCGGGGGCCAGCCGGTAGCCGACCACGACGACGAGAGCCCCGGAGGAGTTGGCCAGGCTGCGACTGACGCCGTCGGCGGTGTCGATGGCGCCAAGTACCCAGCCGCCGCCGAAGAAGTACAGCAGCGCTGGCAGCGGCCGTTCGGCGGAAGGCCGGTACACCCGCAGGGGCAGATCGCCGGCGGGACCGGGGATCACCAGGTCGACAACCTCGTGGACGGGCAGCGGCTCGCCGCCGCCGGCCAGGATCGAAGCAAGGTCGGCGGCCCTGGCGTCCGCGAGCGTCATGGTGTACAGCGGTGCGACGTTGTCACGTTCGCGCTGGTCGCGCATGGCCTGCAGCTGCGGGTCGAGGGGCAAGTTCGCACGCCTTTCGCTAGAGCCAGCCGGGCCGCGCAGTCGCGCCCGCCCCCAGCCAAGCGGGGGTCCGGGGTCGTCTCCCCAGGGCCAGCACCGCCATTCTGAGCGACCTCCTTCAGCGCAGGCAAGAATGGTGTCGTGACCGATCTCGTCCGCGTCTGGATCATTCCGCGCGACGTGCCGCCGGAGATCGCGGCCAAGTGCTCCGAGGTACTCGACGACCGCGAGCGCGCCCGAGCCGCGGCGTTCCTGACCAGCCGCGATCGGCAGCAGTTCGTCATCGCACACGGCGCGCTGCGTATCCTCCTCGGCCGCGAGCTGAACACCCCGGCGCAGGCGCTCATCTGGACCGCGGGCGAACACGGCAAGCCGGAACTCGCTCCCCCGTGGTCCGCTCTGTGCACCAGCCTCTCGCATTCGGCCGGCCTGATCGCGGTGGCCGCCAGCGCGCAGCGCCCGGTCGGCGTCGACATCCAGCACCTGCTGGACCGGCTGGACCCGATCGCGCTATCGGCGCGGTTCTTCCCGCCCGATGAGGCCGGCTACGTCGCGGCCGGCCCCGACGTGAGCACGCGTGCGGACCGGTTCACCCACCTGTGGGCACGCAAGGAGGCGGTCGTCAAGGCGGCCGGCGGTCGGCTGTGGCCCAATCTCGCGATCACGGTTCGTAACCGCGAGATCGTTAGCTGCACTGAGCCAGCGAGCCGGTACCGGGTGGCCGACGTCACGGCGCCGACCGGCTTCCGGGCGGCGGTGGCGCTGTCCGGTGGTATGCCGTTTGTCGCGGAGGTCGGCGGCTGGCCAACCGACGTCGCCGAATCGGCTATGGCTTGACCTGATGCGTCGATTGTGTAACTCTCTCGGCAAAGGCGCTCGTAGTCCGTTGAAAAACGGTCCTGTTAGGGATGATGCATGTCCACGTCGGGCAACTGGGTCGACCGTGAGCTGCTGGCTGGACCTGACGACGATGTGTGCCTGCATCTCGGCGCGCCATTGACCAGGAGCGAGCTCCGTCAGCTCGTTGAATCCCAGCAGGACCGCCTTACCGAAGCCGGGCTTGCGGCCGGCGGCACCACGACATTACATCTCCCGCCATCACTCGGCTACGTAGCGTCACTGCTCGCCGCCTGGCGGATAGGCGCGCAGGTGAGCTTGCTCGACCACCGGCTGTCGCGCGCCGAGGTCGACAAGGCACTCGATCGGCTGGCACCTCAGGTGGTCGTCGAGGCCCGCGAGGTCACGATGGCGCCGATGAGTGGCTGGGCGACGCTCACCGCATTGCCGGCGAGCCGGCCAGGCGGGGTGCCCGCGCAGACCCCCCACCGCCTGATCCAGCTCAGCTCAGGCTCGACCGGGCCATCCAAGGTCATCGCCCGCACGTCCGATGACCTGATCTTCGAGCTGAGCCGCTACGACAAGCTCGACTGCTACCCGCGAGCCGGCACAGCCATCGTCCTGCTCGCCTCGATCGTGCACGTGCTCGGCCTGGTCGGCGGCCTGCTGCACAGCCTGCACGCCGGCATCGAGCTAGGTTTTCCCGATCGTTTGACGGCGGACGGCATCAGGACCGCCGTCGGTCGCAGCGATAAGCCGACGATGCTGCTCGGCGTGCCGTTCCACGCCGAATTGCTGACCGCCGACCCCAAGCCGATGCCCGCGCTGACCTGGATGGTCGTGGCCGGCGAACTGACCAGGCCGTGGGTACCGGCCGCCTTCAGAGCCGGATACGGAGTGCCGCTCGGCAGCATGTACGGGATGACCGAGCTCGGCGTGATCGCTACTGACCTAACCGGTGAGCTGGCCCCGGCCGTCGAACCAGCGCCGGGAATGCGACTGCGCGTGGCCGACGGTGAGCTGGCTGTAGCGATGCCGGCCTCGCCGTACGTCGGGCTGATCGACGAGACGCGGTGGGTCGACGGGTGGCTGCACACCAGGGACGCCGCCGCCATGGACGAGCGAACCGGGCTCGTGACCATACTCGGGCGGCTCGACTCGCAGGTGTCCATCGGCGGCCTGAAAGTCGACCTCACCGAGGTGGAGCAGACAATCGGCACGCTGCCTGGGGTCGCCGCCTGCGTGGTGAGTTTCGATGAGGCAATCGAGGCCTACCTGGTGCTGAATGACGGGGCTGAGCTGTCGTCCGTGCAGGCAGCGCTGACCGATCAACTCGCCGCCTACAAGCGGCCGCGCCGGATCTGCGTGCTGCCCGAGCTGCCGCGCACCGCGACCGGCAAGAACGTCAGGGACCGAGCAGTGCTGCGCGCAGCGGCAGGAGCTACACCAGCAATTGCAACGTGACCCGCAGGCACGCGAGCCGGCCGGGAGGGCCGGTCGATGCCGGGCAACCAAACACAACGAAGTGGGGAGGGATCACGTGGAAGAGGAAATTCGCGAGTTCATACTGAACTCGCTGAAGGAAATGAACTACGACACGAGTGACGTCACCGGCGATACCGATCTCGGTCCGGCTGGGCTGGACCTCGAGTCGCTGGCTGTCGCGGAACTGGCCGTGCGCGTCGAGGACCATTTCGGCTTGAAGTTCACCGACGAAGATGGCGAAGAACTCGCGCTGATGACCTTGGCCGAGTTCACCGCTGAAGTCGCGAACCGGATCGCGGTACTGGCTGGCGAGCCGGAATGAGCCAGCCAGTGGCGCCTGATCGGGCAAACGTGATCGAGATGCTGGCCACCTTCGGCCAGCGCTCGCCCGATGAGGTGGCCGAGGAGATCGGCTCGCTTGAGCTGGTATGGCTGATCACCAAGGTTGAGCAGCAGTGCGGCGTCACGCTAGACCTGAGCGACGACACTCTGGCGCAGATGACAACGGTGTCCGGCGCGGTGTCGGCGCTGCGCGAGGTGCTACCCGATGCGGAGCATAGCTAGCCGCCCGGACGAGCCCGGGGTAGGCCAGATCGTCATAACCGGCATTGGCGTGAGCACAGCGTTCGGCCGGGGTGAGGATCAGCTCCTCGATGGGCTCGCCTCGGGGCAGCCGGCCTTCCGGCCGGCCTCCAGGTTCGATACCGGTGGCTGCCGGGCGACCGCGGTGGCCGGATTGCCGGGCGAGCCGAAACTGGGCCTGGAGCTCGCCGCCGTGATCGAGCAGGCCTGTCAGCGCGCCGGGCTTGATGCCGGGAACCGGACGGAGGCCGACTTCCTGCTCGCGCTGCATACCGACCACGATTGTGCCAGGGATCCGGAGGCGAGCGACGTGATCGGCGCGGTGCCGGCCGAGATCGCGGCGGCGACCGGGCTGGGTTACCCCGCGCGGGTCTACACGACCGCGTGCGTGGCCGGGAGCACCGCCGTCGCCGACGCCGCTGCCATGATCAGTGCCGGTCGGGCTACTCAGGTGATCGTGGCCGCCGGCTTCCTCGTCGATGCCGATAGTTTCCGGCTCTTCGACGCTGGCCGCACGCTCGCCGTCGACGGCCAAGTCCGGCCCTTCAGCTCGGGCCGCAAGGGCATGCTGCTTGGCGATGGGCTCGCGGCCGTTGTCGTGGAGAGCAGCCAGGCCGCCAGCCGACGCGGCGCCGAGGTGCTCGCGCTGCTGGCCGGATGGGGTCGCGCGGGAGACGCCTTCCACGTCGTACAGCCGCATCCGGACGGCACCGGGCTGGCTCGCGCTATCGCCGCCGCGCTAGGCCGAGGCAAAATAGCGCCCGCCGAGATCGGCTATATCAATGCCAATGGCTCGGGTACCACGTTCGCCGACGCCTCGGAAGCCGCCGCCATTCACCGGGCGTTCGAGGGCGCCGCCGACTCGGTACCGGTCAGCTCGACCAAATCGCTGCACGGACATGCGCTGGAGGCGTCCTCGCTGGTCGAGCTGGTGGTCACGGTGCTCGCGCTGCGAGCCGGGCTGCTGCCGGTGAACGCCGGATTCCTCGCCGATGACCCGGCGTGCCAGCTCAGCCTCGTGCTCGGAGCGTCCCGACAAGCCCAGCCCAGGTACGCTCTGTGCCTGAACGCAGCTTTCGGTGGCGCCAGCACCGCTCTGCTCGTGGCTGCGACATGAACGAGTGGCTATGACTACCGTGGTGCTGGCGCGAGCGTGCTGGCCTGCCGACGACGCCGACACCGAACTGCCCGCCGTCGCGGGTTTTATCGAGTCGGCCTTCAGCCCGCTCGTCGCCGCGGTCGCCGAGCGCTGCCTGTCTAGCTATTTCGGCGCACCACCCGCTGTGTTAGCCCGCGGCGAGCGAACCGCGATCGCACTAGCGACCTCGACCGGCGATCTCGCGACCGCGGCCGCCGTCGCGGCCGCCGTGCGGGCGGGCCGGCGGGTGCCGCCGTTGCTCTTTTATCAATCCAACCCGAATGCCGTCGCCGGATATATCGCGGCGCGCTGGAGCCTGGCCGGCCCGGTCGTCTGCACCATGCCTGGCAGCGCCATTGGCGATGGCCAAGCCGAAGACCTGACCTCGCGCGCGCTCGCCGAGGCGCATATCAGCGCCGCCCTGCTGATCGAAGACGGCGACGCCGACGCCGCACTTGTCATCGGCGCCAACGCGTACCTTGGCGGCGCGGCCTTTGGCACGGCCGAACTGGTCGGGCCTTCCTGGTGGTCATCGGCATGAACCGCCCATGCCAGGAGAACTGATCACGGCGCGCAGAAGAGGAGCTATGTGATGAAGATCCACGGATTCGATCACGTCGAGTACTACGTCGACGATCTGGAAAAGACGGCCGAAGGGCTGTGCGGTAGCTACGGCTTCCGGTTAGCCGGCCGGTCTGCGGCCTCAAGCGGGCAGCGGTCAGTCCTGCTCAGGCACGGCCGGATCAAGATACTGCTGACCGCGCCGGCCAGCGCCGACGATGCCGTCGCGGCCTACCTGGCCAGGCACGGCGACGGCATCGCCATGATCGCCTTCACTACCGACGATGTCAGGCAGACGTTCGACCGCGTCGTCGCGGCCGGAGGTAAGGGGCTGGCCGCTCCCAGCTTCGCCAAGTCAGGCCACGATCGGGTCGGCACCGCGCTCGTCGGCGGCTTCGGCGATGTCACGCACAAGCTGGTCGAGCGCACGAATCCGGATGGCGAGTTCGCCCCTGGCTTCATAGAGATGGGGCCGGACGGCGACGACCAAGCCGCCGACGCGGTGCTGGCCCGGGGGGACGACCCCCCGGAACCCCCCGCAGTGCTGGCCCGGGGGGACGACCCCCCGGAACCCCCCGCAGTACTGAGCGAACTCGATCACGTGGCTGTCTGTATTCCGTCCGGGCACCTCGACCGGACCGTCTGCTTCTATCGCGACGTCTTCGACCTGGCTCAGATCTACGACGAGCGGATCGAGGTCGGCACCCAGGCGATGCTGTCCAAGGTCGTGCAGGACCACGACGGGTTGGTGACGTTCACGCTCATCGAGCCTGATACGACCCGCGAGCCGGGTCAGATCGACGACTTCCTGCGGGCCCACGACGGCGCCGGGGTGCAGCATCTCGCGTTCAGGACCCCGGACATCGCGACCGCTGTCGCCGCGTTCGGAGGGCGGGGCGTGGAGTTCCTCGTCGCCCCGGCCGGTTACTACCAGGCTCTCGAAGGACGGCTGGGCAAGCTTGCGATTCCGCTCGACGTGCTGCGCGAACTCAACGTGCTGGCCGATCGCGATCGGTGGGGGCAGATGTTCCAGATCTTCGCCCGGTCCACCCACGAGCGGCGCACCTTCTTCTTCGAGCTGATCGAGCGCCAGGGCGCTCTGACCTTCGGCACCCGCAATATTAGGGCGCTGTACGAAGCACTCGAAGACTCCCGCACCGGCGTCACCCCATGACATCGAAGTCACTGGATCGGAGCGAAACGATGACCACAACGAGCCCATTCACGCTGACGGCCGCCGAACTCGACCTGCTGCCCACGGATACTGAAGTCGAGCATTACCAACAGCACGGCTGGTATCTGACTCGCAAGCTGTTCAGCGACGAGGAGATCGACGCGCTGGTCGAGGCGAGCGATCAGTTCTACGCCGGGCACCGGGACCGCACGCTGCCTGATCGACCGCCGAACATCGCGTACTGGGAGCCGTCGCACGGGCCGGTGCAGCGGCACAACGACTACGTGCACTACGAGTCGGATGCGATCGGTGCGATCTTGCGCAAGCCGGTGGTCGGTGCGGTCGCGGCCAGGCTGGCGCGCACCCCGCAGATCCGCGTCTTCCAGGCGACGATGATCTATAAGCCACCGAACCCCGACGAGGTCACCAACCTCGTGCCGTGGCACGCCGACCGGCACTACTGGCAGACCTGCACTTCGGACCAGATGCTGACGGCGTTCATCCCGTTCCACGACTGCGGCGAGCAGATGGGAACGATCACGATGATCGACGGCAGCCACCGGTGGAAGGACATCCCGGGCGACGACTCGACCAGGCACTTCGCCCAGCGGGACAGATCCGAGCTCGAGGACCTGCTGCACAAGACCGCCGAGTTCAACGGCGGCTCGGTCAGCCAGATCCCGATGATCATTCCCAAGGGCCACATGAGCTTCCACCACTGCCACATCTACCACGGCAGCAGCCACAACCGGTCCGCCGTGCCCAGGCGCGCGATCTCGCTGCACCTGCAGGACGGAGACAACCAGTGGCGTCCGTACGCCAAGGCGGACGGTTCCGAGGTGGTCTACAACAACGACGTGCTGGTACGCACCACGCTGGCCGGCACCCCCGACTACGCCGATCCTGATTACTGCCCTGTGACCTGGCAGTGCTAGATCGCCCGGCAGTCCCCGACGCTGTGCCATTCCCCGGCCCCGCCCCAGCCCCCAGTCAGCTCTACCGGACGATGCGGCTGATCAGGGAGTTCGAGGAACGCGCGCTTGAGATGGTCAAGACCGGAGAGATCGTCGGCGGCATCCACCCCTACATCGGGGAAGAGGCGGTAGCTGTCGGCGTTTGTGCCGCGCTGGGCGCAGATGACCAGATCACCAGCACGCACCGCGGGCACGGCCACGTCCTGGCCAAGGGGGCCGACGCCAGCCGGATGCTGGCCGAGTTGTGCGGCCGGGAGACCGGCCTCAACCGGGGCCGAGGTGGCTCGATGCACGCGGCTGACCTAAGCGTTGGCATCCTCGGCGCGAACGCGATCGTCGGCGGCGCCGCGCCAATCGCCGCCGGCGCCGCCTGGGCGGCCAAGCGAAAAGGCACGGGCCAGGTGGTAGTCACGTTCTTCGGTGATGGCGCGCTGAATCAGGGCGTGCTGCTGGAGACCATGAACATCGCGGCGCTGTGGCGGCTGCCGCTGATCTTCGTCTGCGAGAACAACGGCTACGCCACCACGATGTCCACCGCGGGCGCCGTGGCCGGCAGCGCGGCTGGAAGGGCGGCCGCCTTCGGCCTGCCCAGCGACTGCGTCGATGGCATGGACGTGACCGCGGTGCACGCGGCCGCGGCCAGCGCCGTCCAAGCCGCCAGAACCGGCGCCGGGCCGACTCTGATCGAAGCGCTCACCTACCGGTTCGGCCCGCACCACACGATCGAGCGGAAGATCCGCCTGGCCTACCGGACGCAGGAGGAGATCGACCGGTGGCGGCAGCGGGACCCGCTCGACCTTCAGGGGGCGAAAATCCCCGCTCGCGAGCGCGAGCAGATCGATGCCGAGGTCACCGCGGTCATCGAAGCCGCCCATGAGTTCGCGCGATCCAGCCCCGATCCCGATCCGAAGGACGCCCAGGCGTACCTGTACGCGAGCGGCCTCGTCACCCGAGGAGGCACCGCCGATGGCTAAGCTCTCCTACGCCAAGGCCCTGAACCGGGCCCTGGCCGACGAACTTGAGCGCGACAGCGCCGTGTGCGTATTCGGCGAGGACATAGCGGCTGGGATCGCCCGGCTCACCGCGGGCCTGGCCCAGCGCTTCGGACCAGAGCGGATCATCGACACGCCGATCTCCGAGCAGGCCTTCACCTCGATGGCGACCGGCGCGGCCCTGGCCGGCCTGCGTCCGGTGATCGAGTTCCAGATTCCTTCGCTGCTGTTCCTCGTCTTCGAGCAGATCGCTAACCAGGCCCATAAATTCTCGCTGATGACCGGCGGCCAGGTCGCGGTGCCGGTCACCTACGTGGTGCCGAGTTCCGGTTCGCGCGAGGGCTGGGCCGGCCAGCACTCCGATCACCCCTACAGCCTGTTCGCCCACGTCGGGGTCAAGACCATCGTGCCCGCGACTCCGTCGGATGCCTACGGGCTGCTCGTTTCGGCGATCAGAGACGACGATCCGACCGTGATCTTTGCCCCTGCATCGGCGATGGACATCCGCGAGGACGTGACCACCGAACTGGTGCCGGTGCCGATCGGGTCGGCCCGGGTGCACCGACGCGGCGCCGACGTGACCGTCGTCGCGCTCGGGCACCTGGTGACCGACGCTCTCGCCGTCGCCGACGAGCTGGCGGACGAGATCTCGGTCGAAGTGTTCGACCCGAGGACCGTGTACCCGTTCGACTGGGCCGCACTCTCCGAATCAGTCGGTCATACAGGACGTCTGGTGGTCATCGACGACTCCAACCGGTTCAGCGGGTTCGGCGCCGAGGTCGTGGCGACGGCCGCCGAGGAAATGCGGCTGACCGCACCGCCGAGACGGATCAGCCGGCCAGAAGGCGCCGTGCTGCCATTCGCGCTCGCGCTTGATCGCGCGGTCCAACCGGGCCGCGACCAGCTGACCGCCGCGATCCGGGCGGTCATGAAGTAGCGTGCCGGCAAGGGCGGGGGGCGTAGCGGGCGGGGGTCTAGGTGTCGATCCTTGCGGGGTCGAGCTCGGCCGCGCCGCCGACGATGAAGTCGCGGCGCGGAGCGACCTCGCTGCCCATCAGCAGGTCGAAGATCCCGGCCGCCGAGGCCGCATCGGAGATCTTGATCCGGCGCAGGGTCCGCTTGCGCGGGTCCATGGTGGTCTCGGATAGCTGGCCGTGATCCATTTCCCCGAGGCCCTTGTACCGCTGAGGCTGATCCTTCCAGCGCTGGCCCTTGCGTTCTAGTTCGAGCAGCGTCCGGTTCAGCTCGGCGTCTGAGTAGGTGTAGAGGTACTTCTCCGCACCCTTCTTCGGGTTGATCAGCTCGATCCGGTGCAGCGGCGGCACGGCCGCGAACACCCGGCCAGCATCTACCAGCGGGCGCATGTACCGGTAGAACAAGGTGAGCAGCAGGCACCTGATGTGCGCGCCGTCGACGTCGGCGTCGCTCATCATGATCACGCGCTGGTACCTGGCGGCTTCGAGATCGAAGGCATTGCCCGAGCCGGCGCCGAGCACCTGGATGATCGCGGCGCATTCTGCGTTCTTCAGCATGTCGGACAACGACGCCTTGTGGACGTTGAGGATCTTGCCGCGGATCGGCAGCAGCGCCTGGAACTCAGAATCTCGCGCCAGCTTCGCGGTGCCGAGCGCCGAGTCGCCCTCCACGATGAACAGCTCGCTGCGATCGTCGGCCGCCCGGCAGTCGACCAGCTTGGCCGGCAGCGCGGAACTGGCCAGCACGGACTTGCGGCGCTGGTTCTCCCGGTGCTCGCGGGCGGCGATCCTCGTCTTGGCGGCCGCGGCGACCTTCTCGAGTACGGCCTTGGCCTGCTGCTTGCTGCCCCGTACCCGACCTTCTAGAAAGGCGGTCAACTCCGTGCGCACAACCTGGGCCACGATGGCCGACGCGGCCGGCGTCCCGAGCACCTCCTTGGTCTGGCCCTCGAACTGCGGCTCAGGCAGCCGTACCGAGACAACCGCCGTGAGCCCTTCGATCACGTCTTCCTTGACGACCGACTCGTCGCCGGCCTTCAGGACTCTGGAGGCTTTGAGCTGCTCATTGATGGTCTTGACCAGCGACCGTTCGAACCCGGTGACGTGGGTACCGCCCTTAGGGGTGGCGATCACGTTGACGAACGACCGGGTGACCGAGTCGTACCCGCTGTCCCATCTCAGAGCGACATCCACCTCAAGCCTGCGCTCGACCTCGGTGGGCGTGAGGTGGCCGAGGTCGTCGAGCACCGGCACGGTCTCGGTGAACTGGCCGGTGCCGGTCAGCCTGAGCACGTCGGTGACCGGTGTGCCGCGGCTCAGATGGGCGCAGAACTCGCTGATACCGCCGCTGAAGCTGAACTCGGCCGTCTTCGGCTGGCCGTCCTCCGCCGCCTCCCGCTCGTCGGTGATCGCGATCGACAGATTGGGCACCAGGTAGGCCGTCTGCCTGACCCGTTCTACCAGCGCCTCGAACGCCATCTGGGCACCAGGCACGAAGATCTGCTTGTCCGGCCAGAACCTGATCCTCGTGCCGGTTCGCTTCGGCGCCCGGCCGAGCTTGCGCAGCCCCGAGGCCCGCTTGAACTTGGCCTCCGGCCCGTCCCCAGCGAATTCGCCGGGCACGCCGCGCCGGAAGCTGCCATACCACTCGTAGCCCTCGCGGTCGACCCAGACATCGAGCCGGCCCGACAGGGCGTTGACCACCGAGGCGCCTACCCCGTGCAGGCCGCCTGAAGCGGTGTAGGAACTGCCGCCGAACTTGCCGCCGGCGTGCAGCCTGGTCATGATCAGCTCGACGCCGTTCAGTCCGGTCTTGGGCTCGATGTCAACGGGGATGCCGCGCCCGTTGTCGCGCACCTCGGCCGACTGATCGGAATGCAGGATGATCTCGATCTTGGTGCAGGTGGCGTTCAGCGCCTCGTCAACCGCGTTGTCGATGATCTCCCACAGGCAGTGCAGCATGCCTCGTTCATCGGTCGAGCCGATGTACATGCCGGGCCGCTTGCGGACGGCATCGAGACCTTCAAGCACGGTCAGATGCCGTGCCGAGTACCCGTCGGCCAGGCTGGCCGACAGCGGCGCTTCGCGCAAGGCGGCGGTCACGGCGCCTCTTTCTTGTATCGGGGGCGGGGCCGCGACCTTCCCAACTTGGCCGCGCGCCGGAAAATTTTCTACCCGAAGAATATCGGTCTATGCCGACACCACTGACCTGGCGCGCCGAGCGCATACCTGGCCACCTGGGACAACTTGCCCTTTGACGGTCTGTCGTATAAAGATCATGTCAGCGATCCCTAATGTGTTCGCCCACGGCGTACGTATAGGTGGCATGGGATGACACGAGACTGGCTAGGTGTTGTGATGCGTAGAGATCGCAGGTTGTTCAAACCGTCGGCAAACCCGTCGGCGGGCATCGGGCAAGGGAGGCGGACATGACCGGAGCGATGGCCCCAACAGCGATGGCCCTAACGAAGCCGCTGAACGCCAACGACCTGTGCGACCGGTGCGGTGCCCCGGCTTACGTACGCGTGATCCTGCCTGGTTCCGCCGAGCTGTTGTTCTGCGCTCACCACAACCGCAAGCACGCGCCTGCTCTGGCCAAGGTCGCCGTCGAGATCCACGATGAGACGGCGAGGCTCACGGCCAAGCCAAGCGAGGACTCCTCCAGCCGCTAACAGCCACCCGCCTCGCCCCCACCCGCCACCCATGGCGCGGGGGCCAGTCAGCAAAACGGCCCGCCACTTCAAGTGGCGGGCCGTTCTTTTGCCTAACTCAGTCCAGATAGTCGCGGAGTACCTGCGACCTGGAGGGGTGGCGGAGCTTCGACATGGTCTTGGACTCGATCTGGCGAATCCGCTCTCGGGTGACGCCGTAGACCTTGCCGATCTCGTCCAGCGTCTTGGGCTGCCCGTCGGTGAGTCCGAACCGCATCGAGACCACACCGGCCTCGCGCTCGGACAGCGTGTCGAGCACCGAGTGCAACTGCTCCTGCAGCAGCGTGAAGCTGACCGCCTCACCGGGCTGGATCGCCTCAGAGTCCTCGATCAGGTCACCGAACTCGCTGTCGCCGTCCTCACCAAGCGGGGTGTGCAGCGAGATCGGCTCGCGGCCGTACTTCTGGACCTCGATGACCTTCTCCGGAGTCATGTCCAGCTCAGCGGCCAGTTCTTCCGGGGTCGGCTCCCGGCCCAGGTCCTGCAGCATCTGCCGCTGCACCCGGGCCAGCTTGTTGATGACCTCGACCATGTGCACAGGAATACGGATCGTCCTGGCCTGGTCGGCCATCGCGCGGGTAATCGCCTGCCTGATCCACCACGTCGCGTAGGTGGAGAACTTGTAGCCCTTGGTGTAGTCGAACTTCTCGACCGCCCTGATCAGGCCCAGGTTGCCCTCCTGGATCAAGTCAAGGAAGAGCATGCCACGGCCCGTGTACCGCTTGGCCAGCGAGACCACGAGCCTGAGGTTGGCCTCGAGCAGGTGGTTCTTGGCCCGGCGGCCGTCCTCGGCGATCCAGTCCAGGTCATCGCGGACGTCCGGCGGCAGCGCCCGCGCACCGTCGGCGAGCTTCTCCTCGGCGAACAGCCCGGCCTCGATCCGCTTGGCCAATTCGACCTCCTGCTCGGCGTTCAGCAGGGGGACCTTGCCGATCTGCTTCAGGTAGTCCTTGACCGGGTCAGACGTGGCGCCGGCCACCGCGACCTGGGCCGCGGGCAGGTCCTCGTCGTCGTCGCCGTAAACGAAGGCCTCGTCGTCCGATTCCTCGGTAACGGCTGTCGCCGTGGCGGTCCCGGCGGCCGGGGCGCCATCGGCAGCCCGCGGCTCCCTCGTCTCGTCGGAGTCCTCTGTCTCGTCGTCACCGGAGGCGTCGGAGGCGTCGGGAACCAGGTCGACACCCGAGATCGGGTCATCGCCGTCCTCAGACTCATCGCCCTCAAGCCCGGACAGGTCCTCAAGATCAACGTCTAGATCGGCGACATCAGCGAGGTCGGGCTCGCCATCAAGGTCGCTGACCTCGGCGAGATCGGGATCGCTATCAATTTCGGTCATCTGGCCGAGGTCAGTCTCAGTATCCAGATCAGTCGACTCCGCCAGGTTCACGTCACCTTCCAGGTCAGCGATGCCGGCGAGACCGTTCTCGCCATCAGTGCCAGTTCCCTTGCCGCGAGCGCCGTTGGCGCCTGCGTGCGGCGCGCCTCGATCAGGCCGTGTGCTCGCCGCTGACTGGCGCTTTCCAGCACCCTGGCTCGCCGACGACGGGCTGGCTTGATCCACAACAGTATCCGGTCCGCCGGCTGAAACTGCTCCGGCAGCGCCGTCCTTCTTAGCCGGTCGGCGCGATGACTTGCGCGAATTGGCGACCGACCGCCCCGAGGACCCGTTGCCGTCCGCGGGCGCGGGCTCAGCGACGAGTTCTGCCCGGGATTGCTGCGGAACACGAGCGCCTCGGCTTGCTGGCGTTGGCTGCCTCCGCGCCGCGGAGCTTGCAGTGCCTGCCACCGCGGTCACCCCTTCCTTCGCTGGCCGATAAGCCGCGCTAGCTCAGTCGGCGCGGGCCCGACCGAGCGATCGGGCGACACCGACACCCTCCTGCGATCATGTGGTAGCTACTAGACGCTACCGCCAGGCCGATGCTGCCTTGACCTGGCGACGCTGCCTGGTCAAGCCGCGCCTGACCCACGACGAAGCCCCCACCTCGCCGCATCTGGCTGCCGACCCGACCTGTAACGCTCCCGCCCCCCACCTTAGGCGGAGTTGAGAGGTAGGTCGTACAGGCGCAGCCTCCTGGCCCCCGATCAGACCACTTCCCACAACCGCATGCGGGGAAAGCGTACCCACTCCTGGCCAATCTTGATCGTCTCCGCCCGCTCTCAGCCGCGTTTACGCTCACGCCCGCCCCCGCCGCTGACCTCACTACGGTCAGGAATCTGCAGCACGAGGACGGTCACATCGTCATCTTGCTCGTAACCCGCGAGCATCCGTTCGACTAGATAATCGATGAGCTTGTCTGGGTCTTCGGCGACCCCGGGCGGCGATTGCGCCGCGACCGCCACCAGTTCATCGAGCCCGGCGTCCAGGCCACGCTTGCGGTTTTCGACCAACCCGTCCGAGTAGAGCACCGCGGTATGGCCGATCGGCAGGCGGAACGGGTACTGCTGCCGCGGACTCGCCCAGCCGAGTGGCGTGCCCGCTTCGGCCCCGTCGAGCCATGGTGTCTTGCCCGGCCCGAGCAGCAGCGGCGGCAGATGCCCGGCGTTGCCCGCCACGCCTTCGCCGGTCTGCGGATCGACGACGAGGTAACAGACGGTGGTGACCTGCTCGTCGAGCTCGGTGGCCATGAACAGCCGGTCGAGTCCGGCGAGCACGGCCGCTGGCCGCGGATCGGTGAGCGCTAGCGCCCGCAGTGCGTTCCTGACCCGGCCCATCCCGGCCGCCGCGGTCAAGCCCTTGCCCATCACATCACCGGCCGCGACCGCCAGCTTGCCGTCCGGCAGCCGGAACGCGTCGTACCAGTCGCCCCCGACCTCGATCGACAGCGGCTTGTAGAACGCACGCAGCGCGATGCCGGGCACGTCGGGCAGGTTGTCTGGCAGCAGGCTGCGCTGAAGCGTCTCGGCCGTCGTGTGCTCGCGCTCGTACAGCATGGCGCGCTCAAGCGCGAGCGCGCACTGGCCGGCGAGAGCCTCCAGGAAGACTCTCTCCTCCTCGGTGATCTGCCGCAGCCTGGTGAACGAGAACTGCAAGACACCGAGCGGGTTGCCTGAGGTGGCCAGCGGCAGGCCGACCCAGGCCCGCTCGTCGCGATGGCGGCCGAACAGTTCGGCGGATTCTTCGGGTTCGAAGTGCCGGCGCAAGCTCTGCGGGCTGTCCAGGATCAGCGGCCTGCGCGTGCTGACCGCCGCGGTCATCACGCTCGGTACGTCGAGCGGAATCTCGCCCGTTAGTTCGCCCGTGACAGTGCTGGCCATAGGGGGACGACCCCCTTCAACCCCCGCCGGGTCGACTGCTCCGCCCGACATCGCGTCGGAACTGATGATCCGCAGCCTCAGCCGATCCTTGTCGACCAGCGCCACGGCCGAGCGGTCGGCGCCGATCGCCGACCGTCCCACCTCGGTGATGACGCCGACCACTTCCTGCACAGACAGCGCCTCGGCCAGCAGCGAGGTGGCCTGCTGCAGCCGGGACGTTCGCAGGGCGGCGGCGGACAGTTGCTCGGTGAGCCGACCGCGCATCTCATCGGCCTCGCGCTGGCTGGTCACGTCCGTGCTGGCGCCCATCCACTCCACGATCGCGCCGTCACGCTCGATCGGCACCGCGCGGACGTCATAATGCCGGTACGAGCCGGTCTTGGTGCGCACCCGGTAGCTGCCGTCGAAGACCGTACCGGTCTTGATGCAGCTGAGCCAGTCCCGCTCGATCCGCTCGATGTCGTCAGCGTGAATCGCGGCCAGCCAGCCCTGGGCCAGATATTCATCGACCGCCTGGCCGGTGATCCAGCGCCACTCCGGCGAGTCCTCGCTCACCTGGCCCGACGGGTCGGTGACCCAGACGACCTGATTGCCGGCCTGCACCAGCGACCGGTAGCGCTCATTGGTCCGGCGCACCGCCTCGGCGGCGGCGACGTCTGCGGTCACGTCGACGGCGATCATGGTGACCCCGGCCGAGGCGCCGGTCTCGGTACTGGCCGTATCGCCCGACGACGGATACCAAGACAGCGCCAGCCGGCGCCGGGCGGGCTGCTCAGAAGGCTCGACCGGGCCATTGCCGTTGACGGCGATCGCATCGGACGCCGAACCCGGCCGCGGCCCAGGGACGCGGTCGGCCGCCACGGTCTCGACGCAGTCGTCGCCGTCTTCGGCACCGCCTGGCCGCCCGGCCGAGGTGATCTGGTTGAGCACCGGCATTCCGGTGGCCAGCACACTGCGCACGGCCGATTCCGCGGCCGCCGCCACCGCGGGTGGCCAGGCCTCACCGATCGCCTGCCCGACCTGCCCGGTCTGGGTCCCGCCGGTCATCTCGGCGAGGGAGCTGCTGACCCGCTGCAGCCGAAGATCGGCGTCGATGAACGCGAAGCCCACCGGCGCTCGCTCGATCAGCGACTCGAGCATGGCCAGATCGCAAGCCTGCCACGGGCGTGGTCGTCCAGCCTGCGGTACGGACGTCGAGGCGCTCACCACGTGCACCTCGCATCCCTGCAAGCACTCAAAGACGATCCCCTCCCTGCGGCATCCAACACATGAAGGCTAGCGGCACCATGCCTTACAGGCCTGCTGTCCGCAGCGGGAAGTTGGATGGCATGCCAGGCGACACCCAGGCTGGTCAAGCCCGACGCAGACGGCTAGTGCCGCACGCATGAACCTGAACCTGCCTTGGGCACGCCCAAGGTGATCGAGGCGCCGTGCCGCCACCCCAGGACCGGCGCTCGCCTACATTTTAGCCTGGTCGGGCCGCTTAGGGGCGTAACCAGCAGTTGCCGACCGACGTCATTGCCGACGTCCGTGCGACCTCAGCGCGATCTCAGTGCCGCCGACGCGCCGCGTCAACCCGATCGGACAGGGCGTCGCCGAGCAGGTTGAAGGCGATGACCACCAAGATGATCGCGATTCCGGCGGGATAGATCTCCCACCAGTAGCCCGAGTAAATCAGCGGAACCCCGGCCGCGATCATGTCGCCCCAGTCAGAAGAAGGCGGCTGCACCCCAAGTCCGAGGTAGCTAAGGGTGGCCAGCACTACGATCGCGTCGGCGACCTGGAAGGATACGTTCACCGTGATCAGGCCGAGCGCGTTCGGTGCGATATGCCGGACAATGGTCCTGGTGCGGCCGCCGCCCATCGTCTTGACCGCCTGCACGAACTCTCTGGTCCGCAGCGTCAGCGCGGCACCGCGAACCAACCTCGCGGTGGCCAGCCAGGACGTGGCCGCGATCACGAAGATCAGCAGCGCGGGCGACGGCGTATAGATGGAACTCAGCAGCAACAGCAGGACGACAACCGGGATCGCAAAGCCGGCGTCGACCACCCGCATCATGACCGCGTCGGCCGCGCCGCCCAGGTAACCGGCGGTGGCGCCCCACAGCGATCCGATGATCGACGCGAGGATCCCGGCGGCGACGCCTACCTCCAGCGACAACTGGCCGCCGGTCATCAGCCGCCCGAGCACGTCGACGCCATCAGGATCGGTCCCGAGCAGATGCCGCCCGCCTGGCGGCAGGTTGGCTAGCGTCAGGTCCACCTGCGTGAGGTCGGGCCGGTAGAACAGCGGCCCGACGAAGCAGAACACGATCATCACTGCGAGGATCGCCAGCCCGGCCACCTCGGTCGGCTTGATGCGGAAAGCCAGGACCGAATTAGATCGCGCCGCAGCCGCGTGACCGGCCTGCCCATTGCGGGACTGATGCCCCACCGACTGCGGCAGACGAATTTGCCAGCGAGCCGGCGCGGCGTGCCGCCCTCTCATCGCCGGTGGTACCTGACTCGCGGGTCGGCGATGGCGTAGCCGATGTCGGCGACGAGCGACCCGGCCACCGCTCCGGCCGCGATCACCAGGATGAAGCCGAGCAGGACCGGGAAGTCGTGTTTCAGCGCGGCCTGCCAGAGCCGCCAGCCAACCCCCTCGATGTTGAACAGGCTCTCGACCACGAGCGCGCCACCGAAGATCTGCGGCAGGCTAAGCCCCGCCAGCGTGATCACCGGGATCAGCGAGTTCCGCAGCACGTGCCCGGCGATCACCCGGCCAGGACCCGCTCCGGCTCCCCTGGCCGTCCGCACGTAGTCGCTGGCCAGGGCATCGACCGCGGCCGCGCGGGCATACCGGGCGAACACCGCGCCGGTAAAGATCGCGAGCGTCAGCACCGGCAGCGTCAGGTCACGCCAGTCAGTGAGAATCCCGGCTATTCCGCTGACCTGCGGACCTTCAGCTCCGAACCAGCGCAGCTTGACCGCGAAAACAAAAATCAAAATCGAGCCCAGGAAGAAAGCTGGCATGCCGTAACCCAGGTAGGTGAGCCCGCGCACCACCACATCGGTCGCCTTGTCCCGGCGCAAGGCCTGGCCGAATCCGACCGGAACTCCGACCACGACCGCCAGCAGCGTCGCCGTCAGCGTCAGCCCGAGTGTCCTGGGCAGGCTGTCGGCGAGAAGCGCACCGACCGTGGTGCTCTGCTCGGTCGAGAAGCCGAGGTTGCCACGCAGGACCTGGCCAAGCCAGGTCAGGTACTGCACCACCGCCGGGCTGCCCAGGCCGTAGGCGTGCCCCAGAGCAGCGGCGTTAGCCGCATCTGGGTTCGCGCCGAGCAGCGCCCGCGCGGGTCCGCCGGGCAGCAGCCAGCGGAACCCGAACACCACCACTGTAACGAGCACTAGCACTACGACGGCCTGAAAGACCCGCCTGACCAGGTAGGCGATCACCAGCGGTGGTCATCAGGACAGCGGGCGCCAGTCACCGCACGAAGTACCAGGTCTCCGGCGCTATCGCCAGCGTCGGATCCAGCGGCCCGATCCTCAGGTTATCGACGGTCTCCACCAGGGCGGCCGGCGCAGCGGGCTCGTACATCACTGGCACTTGGCTCACCAGGTAGTTCTCCCACTGGTACATGAGGGAGAGTTTGGCGGACTGTATGGACAGCTGGATATACCGGTCGTTCTTGGGGTCGCTGTAGTGCCCGAGGTTGCCCGCCGATCCGGTACCGAACAGCTCGTCGCCGGTCGGCAGGTAGTCGGGCACGTAGCTCCAGCCTTCACCCCAGTTGGCGAGTTCCCACTGACAACTCGGCTTGCTGCAGGTGCTCTCCACCACGCCGAGGACGCCGTTGAACGACTCCTGGGTCAGGGCGATCTGGATGCCGACGTTGTTGGCGTTCTGCTTCAGCTGAAGCATGGCCGCCTCCACCCACGCGTTACCAGAGGCGTACAGCATCGTGAGGTTGAGCTTCGTGCCGGCCTTGACGCCCGGGCCGCATTCGCCGGTCCCGGTCCCCGGGTTGGTGCAGAAGGTCTGCCCGCCCGCGATGACCTTCCAGCCGTGGCTGGCGAGCAGGTTGTGAGCGTGCTGCACGCTGAACGGGAAAGGGTCGCCCTTCTTGACCTGAGGTGACAGATACTTCGTCACCGGCGCATCGCCCACCGGGCCGGTCGTGACCATTCCGTAACCATGCAAGGCGCCCTGGACGATCGCCGACTGGTTGATGAGGAGCTGCAGGGCTTGCCTGATGTAGAGCTGGCTGGTGACCGCGAGTTGCGGATTGGTCTTGCTGAAGTTGTACGGGATGTAGTTCAGACCCCACGTGTACACCGGATGCAGCTGATACCCGGGCACCGGATTCTGGCCGACGGCGGCGCCTGGCGGAGGCACGGGCGCGTTGACCGTGGGCAGGTAACCGACGTCGAGCTTGTTCTGACCTCCGGCCTGCAGCACCTGGTACTCGGCCTGCTCAGAGGTGAAAGGCACCTCGACGAACTTCGAGATGTGGTTCTTGGGAACCGGACCGGAGTAGCGCGGGTTGAACGAGAACGTCAGCGTGCCGTCGGTCGTGTAGTTGGTCAGCTGCCAGGGCCCGTCGACGACCTTCCACAATGGCGATGTCGTCCAGGTCGCCGTGTTCTGCGAGAGCTTGTCGAGGTACTTGAAGACCGCGGCGCAGTCGCTCGGGTTGTCCGAACAATGGCCCTTGGTGTTCGGCCCAGTCATATCCCAGGCTTGCGGCAGCGGCGTAATCTGGCTCAGCTCGTTGTCGGTGAACCAGGTTGTGGAGAACTTCTTCGTCACGGTCATCTGCACCTCGTCGGCGCCGACCGCGTGAACGTCCTTAATGTTGTCGGGGATGCCGCCGGGCACGTACCCGCCCCACTCGGTTGCTGCCTCGGTCTTCATCATGTTCAGCCAGAACATGATGTCCTTCGCCGTGACCGGATCGCCGTTCGACCACTTCCAGCCGTGCTTGAGCTTGATCGTGACGAGCTGGCCCTTGTAAACCGGCGGCAAGGCCAGGCTGAGCTTGGCGTTCAGGTAGGGCAGGCCCTTGTCACCCCACCAGTACAGCGGCCGGTACAGCAGGTACTGCAGGGTGTCGGTGTTGACGATGGTGAAGAAACCGCCCGGACTAAACGGGAAGATGTAGTTTGGCGTCACATTGGCCGGGAGCGCGTAGGTGACCAGACCGTCATTTACCGCCGTGTTGCCGGTTGTGGCGCTGCTGTTGGTTCCGCAGCCAGCCGCCGCGAGCATCAACGTGACCAGCACGGCGCCGCCTGCCCCGGCCTTCCGCCTCGCGCGGCTGCCCGGCTTGGTTCCTGGGCTGACCGTCGTTCCATGCCGCCGAGCGCGCCACATAGCCGCAACTCCTTCGAAGTCAAGCTGCCGTTCGCTGCCTGGCCCGTTCGCCCGGCACGCTCCCCGGACTGGAATTATGTCTTATCTACCGAAAGATCGCTGGTGGTTCGGCATGCCCGGTCCGGACGAGGCGCGCGTGAGCGAGCCGCCCGCGGCGGCCGAACGTCAGCATACTTGCCCATCTGGCGCAGTGTTGACCGAAGGGGAACAACCCCTAGAACCTCCGCCAGTGTTCCCCAAATGGGACGACTAGCTACCCGGCGCGGCTCACAGTAGCCAGCTCGCCGACAGCAGTTGTTCTGGCGTGGCCGGCTGTGTCGGTGCCGCCGGGTAATGTTCTGTAAGCGCGGCCATTCCCGGCGGCGCGCCGACGTTAAGCGTGGCATCGCAGGATGCGGATCTGAAAAGCTAGGAATGTGAGCCAGCCGAGTCGACACGCCGAATCTTCAGGCGGATCACGTCGTCCAGGCTCGGCCGGGCGGCCAGGCCGCATTGCGGCGCCACCCAATGCCCTGTTCGCTGAGATGCTGCGGGCCGCGCGCGAATTGCTGGCCGTCCGTAGCCCCCTCGATGCCGAACTCATGGTCAGTGAGTTGCTAGGCACCTGGTGGCGCCAGCCGGCCAAGCGGAGCGCGCGTGCGCGCGGACGCCGCCGCGCCGAGGTCGAAGAAGTGGTTGGCGAGGGACTCGTCGAGTACGCCGCCGATCAGGGATCTCCGGCCGCGCTCGCGCTGCTTTCCGGCATCGCTTGCCTTGGCACCTCTCGCCAGGCGGTCAAGGCCGAGCGCGCCGCCCTAGCGCTGATGGAGCGCGGGGTCGCCAGGCCTGCCTGGGCCGAGCACGCCGGGGCGGTTGAAGCTGGAGATTGTTACATCAGCTCGGACGCGTTCTGCGACCGGGACGAGGTCATCTGCCTGTTCAGCTACGCGGGCACCGAAGAGCACGCGCTGGTCGTGGTCGTCGACTACAACGCGAGCGGCATGCTGCGCGATGGCTGGGTCACCTCGCAGGTCACCACGTTGCTCGAGCGCTGCCGGGCGCTCGGCGGCGCTGAGGGTCCGGCCGGCAACGGCCCATCTGCCAGCGGCACCGGCGAAGGCGGCTTCCGCCAGGTCTCTTCCCCCAGCGCGCGCAAGCTGCTTGAGGCCGCGCTGCTGGTCACCGAGCGCGCCGAGGACCCGGCGGTGAGCGATTCGTTCCCCTCCTACCACGCGTTCGTGCGGGCCAGGATCAGGACCTTGCCGCCGACCTCGGCGAAGGTGGCATCCTCACCCGAGCCGGCCGTGCCGACCGGTCGCCGCACGACCTGGCGGTCAGACCGCCGCGGCATGCTGGCCGCCGAGTTCCTGGCCTCCGACGAGGCCGAGGACCTGTCCGATCTCGAGGCCGCCAGCCGGTGCACCGACCGGATCGTCGACTACGGCTGCGACCAGGACTTCGGCCGGCCGCTGCGGGTCAGCCCGGCCAAGATGGAGACGTTCCTGCTCGACTGGCTGCCGCGCAAGGTGATGCTGACCCGGTCCGAGCAGCAGGCGATACCCCACGTGCTACTGGCCTGGACGCGCTGGGCGGGCGCGAAATCGGGCCTGGATAGTGTGGCCATCGGCAAGACGCTGGACGCGGTGTTCGACAGCATGTCGGCGTTCAGCAGGGTCTACCGAGACCCGTCGTCCTTCGGCCTGCAGCCGGGTCTGGTCGCGAGATTGCTGCCGGACCGCGACCTCGAAGCGCTGCCACGCCGCGCGTTCTCGTTCGGGGTACTGGACGGCTCCTTCCAGGGCACCAACCTCGGCCTGCTCGACCCGGCCAGCGAGAAGGACCGGCGCATCCTGCTAGCCGCCGACCACGACGGCATCCCGGGCAAGCCCGCCACCGCCGAGCACCTGGCGGAGCACCTGGCCCTGACCGACCGGCTCTGGCGCGGCGACCCGCCAGAACTCTGGGAGGCGGCGCAACGCTTGCTCGACCTTGGCCTTGACCGGCACGACGTGGTGCACGCCCTGATAGACGCGGTCGGGACCGCCGGGCCCGACAAGAATGCGATCAGGCTCGCGCTGGCCAACCTGCCGCCAGAACCGCTGGAATAGGCGGTCGCCTTGGCCGAGCCCGTCACCGACCTGAACGCCGATCTCGGCGAGTCCTTCGGTGCCTGGACGCTGGGTGACGACCGGTCCCTGATGCGGATCATCACCAGCGCCAACGTCGCCTGCGGGTTCCACGCCGGCGACCCGCTGACCCTGAGGCGCGCGTGCGCCATGGCTCGTGCTGCCGGGGTTACGATCGGCGCTCAGGTGTCCTATCGGGATCTGGCTGGATTCGGTCGCCGGGAGATGGACGTTCCCGCCGACGAACTCGAAGCTGAGCTGCTGTATCAGATCGCCGCGCTGGACGGTCTAGCGAGAATCGAGGGTTCGAGCGTGCGCTACGTCAAGCCGCACGGCGCGCTCTATCACCGGGTACGCAAGGACCGGGCTCAGGCGACGGCGCTGGTCAAGGCGATTAAGGTCTATGACCCCAGCCTGCCGCTGTTGACCTTGTCCACGGGCCACGCCGCCGAGGTTGCGGCTGAGGCCGGTTTGACAGTCGTTGCCGAGGCGTTCGCCGACCGGGGTTACCAGATAGACGGCTCGCTGGTGCCGCGCGGCCAGCCGGGAGCGATGCGGACCGATCCGGCCGAGGTCGCCGCCCGGGCCGTACGCATGCTGACCGAGGGCGTCGTGGAGTCCGCCGACGGCTCCGACGTGGCGGTGCATGCTCGCTCGCTGTGCATCCACGGCGACACGCCGGGCGCGGTAGCGCTGGCGACGGCGGTGCGTGCGGCATTGGAGCGGGCGGGCGTCCGGCTCGCGGCGTTCGCCTGACCGCATGATCACCGCGACAGCGGCCGGCGATGCGGCAGTGCTGTTCGAAACCGACGAACCGCCGGCCTGGCTGGCCGCCGCGATCAATTCAGCCGGGCTACCCGGAGTCCGCGACGTTGTGCCGGGCGCTCGCACGGTGCTGGTAATCACCGATCCTGGCTCGATAGCGCTGAACGAGCTAGCCGCGGCCGTCATCTCGTTGCCAGTCACCGAGCCTGAAGCCAGCGAGACGGGACTCGTCGAGATCCCGGTGATCTATGACGGACCCGACCTGGCCGACGTGGCCGAGCTGACCGGGATGACGGTCCAGGAGGTGATCGCGAGGCACAGCGGCGGGCTGTATGCGGTCGGCTGGCTTGGGTTCGCGCCGGGATTCGGCTACCTGACCGGGCTGGATCAGCGATTGCACGGAGTCCCGAGGCTGGCCACGCCGAGGCTGGCGGTCCCGGCCGGCTCGGTCGCGATCGCAGCCGGCCTGGCCGCCGTCTACCCGTCGGAGTCACCGGGCGGCTGGCGCCTGCTCGGTCGCACGTCGATCCGCACCTGGGACGTCGATCGCGAGCCCGCCGCCCTCTTCACTCCAGGCACCAAGGTCCGCTTCACCCCGGAACGACCGTCGTACACCATTCCGGCTGCTCAGACCGGCCCGCAAGTACAGTCCCCTCCGTCACCACCGACCGGGCCGCGCTCCGCCACCCACCACCAACCTGCCCAAGCCGGCCCCCAGCCCCGGCCGCCGACCGGGCCGCGTTCCCCCACCCACCACCAACCTGCCCAAGCCGGCCCCCAGCCCCGGCCGCGCATCGAGGTGGTAAGACCTGGGCCGTTTGCGACCGTGCAGGACCTGGGCCGGCGCGGGTCGGCGGCGGTCGGAGTACCGCCGTCGGGGGCCGCTGACTCGGCCAGTCTGATCACCGCTAACCGGCTGGCCGGCAATCCCGACGGCGCGACGGGGATCGAGCTGACGCTGGGCCGGGCGGCGCTGCGTTGTTTCGGCGGGCTTCGCATGGCCGTAGCCGGCGCTCAGGCGGCGGTGACGCTGGCGGTCGAGTCGGGCCACCCTGCGCGAGCGGCCGAGCCCACCGCCGGGGTCGAGTTCGGGTCCAGCTTCGAGGTGCCAGACGGTGGTCTGGTCAGTATCGGCGCTCCCACCAGCGGGCTGCGGACCTATGTCGCTGTGGCGGGCGGGCTGGCGACGCGGGCAGTGCTGGGCAGCCGGTCGACCGATGTCTTGTCTGGGCTGGGCGGCGGGGCATTGCGGCCGGGGGACCTGCTTGAGGTCGGCTCGGAACGACGGCCGGAGTCGACGCTTCCGCCGGCCGGACCGGCGATCCCAGCTCGCGGGACGGTTGCCCGGTTGCGGGTCATTGCGGGGCCGCGACTCGACTGGTTCGAGGCCGAGGCGCTCGATTTGCTCTACGACTCGATCTACACGGTGAGCCCGGAAAGCAACCGGACCGGGCTCCGGCTGTCCGGCCCGGCGCTGAATCGACTGATCGGTCGCGAGTTGCCGAGCGAGGGTATGGTGACGGGCTCAATCGAGGTCCCGCCCGATGGGCAGCCGATATTGCTGCTCGTCGACCATCCGACGGTCGGGGGTTATCCCGTGATCGCGGTGCTCGCCAGCGGCGACATTGGGCTGGCCGCGCAGTTGAGACCCGGCGACAAGATCAATTTCTCCCACGGGCACTCATAGCCTGCCGATACTTCCGTAAGACGCCGTTCATAGCACTGACTTACCACCCGTAGCGCTCACTTACCACCCGTAGCGCTCACTTACCGCCGGTTAGGGAGGTAATTTTGCCCGGATTACCCCGATTGAGGACCGCGCAACCGGTGGGAAGTCAGCGCAACCGGTGGTAAGTGCGGCCGCACCGATGGGAAGTGCCCGCCGGCGCACATCGCCATCCCGGCCAGAATCCCCGTTACGGCGGAAACCCGGCTGCCAGCGGCGGAGAGCGGCTGCCGGGTGCGCACAAACCTGGCCTAACTCGGACCGAATTGTCATCCGTTGGGCCCGACCCGGTCCCGCTGCGGCCGTGTGATTGCCGCAGTACTGCTGCCAGGGCTGCTGCGTTGTCACAGTCACAGGTCCGCCCGGCGGAGCGGCACAATTGAGGTCCGGGGACAAGATCAGCTTTGCTCACTAGGCCTGGACCCGGGCAAATCTTTCTTCTTAAAAGACAGAGAAGGGCTGGTCAGCCGTTGATTCCGCGGTAGGCCGCTTGAAGGTCGGCGGCCGCGATCGTGGTCAGCTCGGCCGGGCTGGCGACCTCGCCGAGCTGGGCCACGCGGAGGTCGCGGGAGGCGCAGGCCCGCTCGTAAAGCGAGCGAGCGTAGCGGCCGTTGCCGAGTTCGTCGATGCGGCCCTGCTGGCAGGCCAGCGTCAGGATCTCGGTCAGCACCGGGATGGCGTCCGGCGCGAAGGTATCACCGGCCTGACCGGCGAAGATCCGGGCGATCCGGACCAGTTCCTCCGGCTGGTAGCTGGGGAACGCGATCCTGGTGCTGAACCTGGACGCCAACCCGGGGTTCGTGCGCAGGAACCTGCTCATGTCATCGGTGTAGCCGGCCAGCACCATGACCAGGCGTTCCCGATCGTCCTCGGCCCGCTTCAGCAATGTCGCCACGGCTTCGGCACCGAACGCGTCGCCACCGGAGTAGCCGTCGTTGTAGAGCGAGTAGGCCTCGTCAATGAACAAGACGCCACCGAGCGCGGAGTCGATCAGCTTGTTGGTCTTGATCGCGGTCGAGCCGAGGTGATCGCCGACCAGGTCAGCCCGGTGCACTTCGACCACGCCCGGCCGGACAAGCAGCCCAAGCGCGGCGAAGATGCGGGCCAGGATCCGGGCCACCGTGGTCTTGCCGGTGCCGGGCGGGCCGCTGAAGACAAAATGCCTGACCGGCGGCTGGCTGGTCAGGCCGTGGGCGTCGCGCAGCCTGGCCACCCTGAGCTGGGCGGCGATCTCGTGAACCTGCCGCTTCACCGGTTCAAGACCGATCAGGCCATCCAGCTCGGCCAGCGCGCTCTCCAGCGTGGGCGTCTCGTCGTAGCCCCGATAGCGCGAGGTCAGCTCGGTGTACGCGTGCTCGAAGTCGCTGCCGCGCAGCGTGATCAGGTCCGAGGCGGCAGGCTCGACGGCACCGCCCATGACCCGGACGTCCCTGGCCTGGCCCGCGCGTTCGAGCAGCGACCGGACAAACCGCCCGTTGCCGAGTTCGTCGACGAGGCGGCGGCGGCCGACCTCCTCGAACATCCGCCAGATCACCGAGCGGGCTTGCGAGTCGATGATCTCCCCGCGCCGAGCGACGTAAAGGTCGGCGAGCTGCATGAGCTCGGCCGGTGAGTAGCTGCCGAACTTGATCCTGACGGCGAAGCGTGAAGTGAGGCCCGGGTTGCTGCCGAGGAACGACTCCATCTGACGTTCGTAGCCCGCCAGGATGATGACCAGTCGATCCCGGTCGTCTTCGGCGCGCTTCAGCAGAGCCTGGACGGCTTCGTTGCCGAACCGGTCGTTCTGCCCGTCGCCCTCGTTGACCAGGCTGTAGGCCTCGTCGATGAACAGCACGCCGCCAAGCGCGGAGTCGATCAGCTCGTTGGTCTTGATCGCGGTGGCGCCGAGATACTCGCCGACCAGGTCACTGCGCTGGGCCTCGACCACGGTCGGCACATCGAGCAGGCCGAAGGCGTAGAAGACCTTCGCCACAATCCGCGCGACCGCCGTCTTGCCGGTGCCCGGCGCGCCGAGGAAGACGAAGTGCTGCATCGGCTTTTCGGAGCCGATTCCGGCTAGAGCCCGCCTCCGGGCCGCTTCGATTGACGCGGCTATTGTCCTGACCTGGTCTTTGACGGCAGCGAGGCCGATCATCGAGTCGAGTTCGGCCATTGCCTCCTCGACCGTAATGGTCGGCGTGTCGGCGATCGACCGATCGGTGCGGTCGGCGAGCACCGGGCCTCCGCCCGGGCCAACTGGGCCTGGCCGGCCAGCTCTTGCACCGGCCGTCAGGCGGCCGTCTTGATCTACCCCGGGGCGGCCGTTGGACTGTGGCCTGGCCGGGCGACCACCTGCTATCTGGGGACCGCCCGGGCCTGGCTGGCCGGCACCGCCGACTGGGCCGGGCCGTCGCGGGGGCTGGCCCGGCGGCCAGCCCCCCTGCGGGACCGGGCCCCGGCCGCGCAGTTGCTGCTGGTTGGCCGCCTGCCTGCTGTCCTGCCAGGCCTTGGCAAGCCGCCAGCCGAGCACGACCGAGGCGAGCAGCCAGGCGAGACCGGGGCCGATGTAGGAAGTGCCGGCGTGGAACAGGCGGAAGAGCTCGATGCCAGGCAGCAATGCGACCAGCAACACCCAGCCGACCGTGCGGCACGGCGCGTACCACCGGCCTAGCGCGCCGAGGTGAGCGATGAAGGCGGCCGCCACCGGCACGAGGAACAAGGTGTAATGCGGGCCGGCCTGGCCCCGGGCCAGAGCCGAGACCAGCGCTATGCCGACGATCGTGACCGAGCCCGTCGCCCAGATCGATCGGCTGCCGGAGAAGATGGCGTACGGCGCCATCAGGATCGCGACCGGGAAGCCAACGATGCAGCACACCGCCACGATCACGATCTTGAGCGCGAGCGGTGCTGCGTTGTAAGTACGCCGGAGACGGTCGAGCGGGCCCCCGCCCGGCCGCCGGCCAGGCGCGGACAACGACCCGTCCGTAGGCGGCATCTCGCTCCCTTGCACCGCTTACTTGTATAGCGCATTCATCAGCGCTTGCAGCGATACACATTCAGATGAGATGTCAAAAGTGGCACCGCTGCTTCTATTCTCGCCTATAGCCGCCACTGTGGCATGACGGACACGGCCGTTTGACCCGGACTTCTTCTGACGGTTCGGCTCCTGCAGGCGGTTTGTCCGGCCATGGCCAGGACCCGCCCGCGCCGGTAAGGTCTGGCCGGGGTCGTCAACGTGACCGGAGGATGTCGTGGAGCGGATCGAGGCCGAACTGCTGATTCCTGGCTCGGGCGAGCCCGTGCCTGGAGGCGTCGTCGTAATCGACGGGGCCACGATCAGCTACGCGGGTCCGGCCGCCGACGCACCGGCCACGCCCGACGCCCAGGTGCTGCGCGGCGCGGCCGTCATGCCCGGGATGTGGGACTGCCACGGCCACTTCATGGGCGTGCGCACGCTTGACCTCAGCAAACTGCCGCTTGAGCCAACGCCGCTGCGGGCGGCCAGGTGCGCCCTGGACCTGCGGAACGCGCTGGACGCTGGCATCACCTCGGTGCGCGAGGTCGGCGGCCTTGGCATCTACCTGGCCAGGGCGGTCGCCGAAGGCGTGCTTGACGGACCGACGATCTACGCGGCCGGCGCGATTCTCAGCACGACCGGCGGTCACGGGGATCTGCACTCCTACCCGCTGGCCTGGGTCAACGATCTCGGCCACCATGACGCCGAGTTCAGGCTGGCGGACGGGCCGGATGAGTGCGTGCGAGCCGTCCGTGAGCAGCTGAGGAAAAACGCCAAGGTCATCAAGGTCTGCGCGTCCGGTGGCGTCCTGTCGGAGATCGACGACCCGATCCATCAGCAGTTCACCGGCGCGGAGTTGCGTTCGATCGTCGAGGTGGCCGGTCTAGCCGACCGGGTCGTGGCCGCACACTGCCACGGCAAGCCCGGCATCATGGCCGCCGTCGAGGCCGGGGTTCGCACGGTCGAGCACGGCACTTACCTGGACGACGAGGCGTGCCAGGCCATGCGGGAGACCGGCACGATCTTGGTACCGACCAGGACGATCGTCGAGGACATACTCAACCATCTCGATGCGGTGCCCGATTATGCGGCCACCAAGCTGGTCTCGATCGCGAACCGGCACGCCGAAGCCCTCACCCGTGCGGTCGAGGAGGGCGTTACGGTCGCCATGGGCACCGACATCGCGCTGACCGGCCGGGATCGGCCGAACTCGTGGGGCAACAACGGCATCGAGGTCGTCCACTTGGTCAAACTCGGCATGACCCCGCTGCAGGCGATCGAGGCCGCGACCGCCACCGGTCCGGCAACGCTCGGGCCCCAGGCCCCGCGCAGCGGAAAGCTCGAGGCCGGTTACGACGCCGACCTGATCATGCTGAGCGCCGACCCGGTCGCCGACATTTCGGCACTTGCCGATCCAGAGCAGATCACCGTGGTCTGGACCGCAGGTCGCCGGGTAAAAGGCTAGAACGCTTTACCTAAAAGTCGCTGCCATAAGCTGCGACTCTGTTGGCGCGTCCGGCGCTGTCAGCTGCCTTAACCAACAATCGTCGAGTAACGTACTGTCGTAGCTAATGCGATTCACCTAATGGAACAACATCCGAGATATGCAATCTTGGATGTTTCCGTAGTTCGGCAGCACAGTAACATTCTCGGCAAAAAGGGGGCAGCGGAAATGTTTAGGACGGTTAGCGCGCGGCGAGTGCGTGCCAGCCGGGCCGCCGGCGCGGTCGCGATCGTGGCGGCTTCGCTCTCGCTAGCTAGCTCAGCCTCCGCGGCGACCTCGGGGGCGACGCCCGCGATCGGAGCGATCCCGGCTACCGGCCGCAGCATGCAGACCCTGTTCGGCATGGTGCGCGTCTTCGACACCGCCAATAGCCACAGCCATGTGAAAGGCAAGCTGACCGGCACGGGAACCGGAGTGAGCGTCGCCTGCTGGACCAGCGGCACCGACTACAAGCGGATCTCGATCTGGTACCAGGTCACTGCTCCGGTAGCGGGATATATCCCCGCCTTCAACCTGGCCGCTCATTTCTCACCGGCTAAAGGCGTGCCACATTGCCTGGTGCCATCGTTCGGCGCGCAGTATTACTCCCTTGAGGTAAATCTGCGCATCCGTACTTCCCCGTCGATTAACGCTGACATCTCCGGCTATCTGACCAACATCGGCAGCAAGGTCGTCGTCACCTGCTACGTAAACGGTGCACGTATTTTCGGCGACCCGGTGTGGTATCGCGCCCTGAAACCCGCCATCGGCTACGTGGCCGGCCGGTTCCTGAACACCGGCGGCGACCCGGCGCCCGGCGTTCCTCGCTGCTGACCCGCAACCCAAGCTGCCGTGCGATGGCCAGGCCTCCCTCCCCCGGCTGCGCCATCGCACGGCGCTGCGCGACGGCCTGCCTAGGCGTCGCGGAGCTTGAGCAGGCTACTCCCAGGCTGAACAGCGCGATCAGCCCTAGGTACAGCACCGAGCCCATTGCCGCCCGCAGGGTTGGCCCGTGGTACATCGACAGCGGCACGAAGCCAGCGGCCCTGGTGAAGCCGTTGTGCGGCAGGAAGATCCGCCCGGCCAGCAGCGAGCCCAGCACCGAAACCGCCGCTACCACCAGAACCACTCCGGTCAAGATGATGGCCTTAGCCGACAGCATGACCAGCCGTCGCGGGATCGCGGTGATCGTGGCCCGGATCATCCCGGTGCTGTATTCACCGCTCATCACCAAGACGGCGAGCACCGCGACGATCGCTTGGCCCACCATGACCCCGGTCAGGCTGGTTTTCGTGGTGTCCGCGGTGCACGACGCCGGGCACTTGACCACGCTGACCGCGATCGCGCTGACCCCGACTGTCAGCACTACCGCGGTAGCCAGCAGCCACGCGGTGCTCCGCACCGTCCTCAGCTTGGTCCACTCCGCGTGCACGACCTCGGCCAGGAGGGAGTTCATGCGTCCCTCCTGCGCACCACGATGATCGCGGCACCGAGGCCGGCCAGCGCCCACGCGCACAGCACCGCGAACCCGGTCCACGGGGCCAGCGGGTAACAGCCGTTATAGGGCAGGCAGGCGCTGCTCACCTGCGAGTAGTGCACATTTCCCTGCTGCAGCCCGAACCCGGCCGCGGGCGTCAGTCGCAGGAGCCAGTCGGCCGGGGTCTGCGGCAGCACCGTCGCCAGCACGAGCGGAAAGATCGTGATCAGTACGGCCACCGCAATGGCCCCGGCGCTGCGCCGAACCAGTGCGCCCGCAGTCAGCGTGAGCACGGCGCCGACCGCGAGCAGAGCCGCCGTGCCCAGCACTAGCTGCAATCCGACTCCGCTGGTGATCGCCCGGATCGGATAGATCGAGGTAATCCAGCCGTTGGCGGTTATCTTGTGCTCGGCGATCGGGAACGCGACAGCGGCGCCGACCAGGCCGGCCACGAAAGTGACCGAGCCGATCACGATGGCCTTAGCGACCAGGACCCGGCCGCGCCTCGGGTTGGCCGTGAACGTGGTT
>WNEY01000031.1_pt1 | contig 59905 bp, 52 predicted proteins | sample 5400531 | NCBI WGS metagenome assembly WNEY01 (sample SAMN13153338, study PRJNA577476) | soil metagenome | isolation source: 200 cm saprolite under Douglas fir tree site 1 | place: USA:California | collected 2015-04-18 | reverse complement strand
GACGGTGGAGCGGGCCGGTGTCTGACCGACTCCAAGCTAACATTCCGCTAACGAACTCCCCAACACGAGACGGTACAGTCTGTACCAAGAAGAGCGCGGCAGAGTCGTAAGCTCATGATAAAACACACGACGTGGTACGAGACGACATCGGACGGCACTGCTCCAGTCGAGTCCCCCCTTCGGCACCAACACCGGCAGTTCGTGAGGGCCACCACGACCGACTAGAGACCGGCAATCACGCGTACGACGCCGTTCGCCGAACTGCCGGAGTATCTCACACCGATCGAGACCGCCGCGTGGCTCAGGCTTTCGCGGGGCGGGTTTTATGAGGCGCTGCGACGGGACAAGATCTCATCTCGAAGGGATACCGGATTCGCCGCCAGCAGATGGAACCACTGGTCATCGCGGCTGGACGCTCTTCAGGGCAGCGCGTGTCAACGTCGCCCCGTGCGCGCGAGCTCCGCAGCCGCCAAGCCGCGTCGAGCGTCACTGTTGTCCGGATCGATCTTGAGGATGTCGCGCCACGACGCCTCCGCCTCCACCCAGCGTTGCTGCGTCGCGAGGAGCGCCGCCAGCGGTACGAGGGCGTCGCGGTAATCCGGACGCAGTCGTAACGCGGCGCGGAGATGCCGCTCGGCGCGGTCGAACTCCCCGAACTGATGCAACGCGAGGAGCCCGAGGTTGAGGTGGATCTGCGGCTCGTCCGCAACGCGCAGCAGGGCCTGGTCGAACGCCGCCGCCGCCTCGTGGCGGTCTCCCTCGCGCGCGCGCGCGATCGCGACGTCATTCCACGCGAACCCCTGGAGCCGACGGAGGACGGAAGGGTCCCCGCCGCCGGTCCGCTCCGCCTCCGCGAGGGCCGTGATCGCCGCTTCGGGCATCTTCAGGAGAAGCTTCTGGCGGCCGATGGCCTCGAGCATCGACGCACGCTCGCGCCCCTGAGCGCCCGTCAACGGGAGGCTGGAGCGGCCGGCGAGGCGGCGGAGCCGGCTCAGGATCTGAGGCGCGGACTCGCGGTAGAGGGTTTTCGGCGCCGAAAACTCCAGCAGCGGATAGGTGTCCGTGTGCAACGGCCATCCCACGCCGGCGAACTCCCGGACGCGTTCGGGATCCAGCATGAAGAACCCGAGGAGCGCCGGACCGTCGCGGATGCCGGTCTCCTGAAGGCTCCGCGTGATCCGAGCATCCGCCGATCGGGCCAGGAACCTCGGAGTGTCCACGGCGGGCGGTCGGGTCCAGCCGACCAGGAGGACATCGCCACCGGAGAACCACACCGTCAGGTCGGGGAACACCGTCTGGAATGTCCGCAGCGCCGCCGCGAAGTCGGCCTCGTCCATCCGATAGAACGGTAGCCACTGGCAGAAGAGGCCTCCGGGCGCGAGCCTCGCCCGGGTCAGGCGGTAGTGCTCGAGCGTGAACAGGGTGGCGTTGCCGGTCTGCCAGGGGTTGGACGGCTCCGAGATGATCACGTCGTACTTCGTGGTGCCGGCCATGAGCCACGTGCGCGCGTCGAGGACGCGAAGGCGTGTTCGCCGGTCCTGCAGCGCCGCGCCATTGGGCTCCACGAAGAAGCGTGACGCCTCCACCACCTCGGAGGAGATCTCTACGGTATCGGCCCGGTCGATCGGATGCAGGAGGGTCGTTCCGAGAGTAATGCCAGTCCCCAGGCCGACGACGAGGACGGATCGCGGCTCGGGATGGAGGAGTAGCGGGACGTGGGCGAGCAGGCGCTGCGTGAGGTTGTCAGGAGAGTCACCGGCGTCGGTCTTGCCGTTGATGCGGAGGAAACGATACCGGCCCTCTATCACAGTGACGGTAGCGGTCATGCCCTCCCGGTGGAAGAGGACGCGCTGCGGGTCGAGCATCCGCTCGAACCCCCCGGCGCTGTACCGGTCGGCGTAGACGTACACGCCGCTGGCCATCACCTTCGCGCTCCACGGCGGCAGAGCGGAGACGACCGCCGCGAGAGCCACTGCGGGCAGCGGGAGCACCCAGCGCAGCCAGCCACCCGGTGACGTCGCTCTCACGAGCAGCAGGCACGCGGCCAGCGTGTTGAGGCAGGCGAGCACTACGAGGCTGCCGCGGAAGCCGAGCCATGGAATCAACGCGAAGCCGGTCGTCGCCGCTCCGACGATGGCGCCGTACGTGTTGGCCGCGTAGGCGTAGCCGACCGCGCCCTCCGCTCCGTGCTCCGCCCCGAGAATTCGCGCGACGAAGGGGAACGTCGCGCCCATGGCGGTCGTGGGCACGATCATCAGTCCGAAGGCCATGAGGAACTCGAGGGTCGTCAGCGCCCACCAGGTGCCCCCGGTCACCCGGAAGGCTTCGAGGAAGAGCCGGGGGAGCCGGTCGAACCAGGGCGCGCCGGCGAGAACGGTGGCGCCGATGATCACCTGGAGCGCGGCAGCCAGGACGACGGGGTGTTGTCCTCGTCCGGTGAGCCAGCCCCCCACTAGGCCGCCGAGCCCCAGACCTAGGAGGAACCCCGCGAGCATCACCGCGAAGGCGTACACCGAGCTGCCGAAGAGAAGGACAAGAAGTCGGGTCCAGACGACCTCGTACCCCAGCGCGGCGAGCCCCGAGCACCCGTAGGCGATGACCACGGTCCATTGCCAGGGCGTGTCGGGTGAAGCATCGGCGCTGTTGCGGACGCCGGGGATGGGCGGCCACCGCCGGGCCCACCGCAGGGCCGCGCCGCCAACCGCTGCGTTGAGCGCCGCGGCCGAGAGCCATCCTCCAGTGAGACCCACGTTGGGAATGAGGAAGAACGTCGCGAGATAGACGCCGGCCGCCGCGCCGAGCGCGTTGAGCCCGTACAGCGTGCCGGCCTCTCGTCCCAAGCGGGAGACATCGCTCACCAGGGCGCGCGTCAACAGCGGGAGCGAGGCGCCCATCAGCATGGTGGGCGGGAGCAGGAGTCCGGCGACGAGGATGACACGGACCAGGCCCAACGCTATCGGGGCCTCCGCGAGAAGCCGAAAGAGAGGGACGTGAACGAGGGTGAGGACCTCGAGGAGGAACGGGAACGCTACCGCATAGGCGGCGATCCCGAGCTCGATGAGACCGTACGCACGCAGCGGGTTGCCCCACCGACGAGCCCAGCGCCCGGCAGCGTGGCTGCCGAGGGCGAGGCCGAGCATGAACGCGGCGAGCACGCTGGTGATCGCGGCGCTGGTCGAGCCGAAGACGAGGGTGAGCTGGCGGGCCCAGATGACCTGGTAGATCAGGCCGCTCACGCCGGACAGCGCGAACAGAAGGAGGAGAAGCCTCCGCGACCGGGTGTCTCCTACCGGCGTCTGCGCGACGGCGGTCATCCTCCGGCGGCGGCGTTTCGCGCGAGACATGGTCCGGGCGCGGCTCCTTGCTATGAGCCCGTTTCGCCAGCGGACAGCCGGGAGGTAGCGCTCACCGGGCGCACGCAAGCGAGGCGCCGCCGCCCTCGCCTGTGGCAGCCGTCATGACGGTTACTGACCTGAGCACAGCCTGGATGTCCTCCGATGTCTCCGAGCCCTCCATCATACTTACGTCGGTGTTCGCCTACGCCTTGAGGATTCTATCGCTGCCGCCCGTGTCAATGTGTTCGACTCGCACGAGCCGGAAGGGCCGACCCTCAAAACGGCATGAGACTCAGTCGGAAGACGCGGTCGATGAGCCAGAACAACCCCAGCAGCAGGATGGGCATCGAGCCCACCCGGACCAGCACACGCTGACGCCGCTCGACCGCCGCCTCGTCGGGTGCCCTGCGGAGCCAGACGAGGACGGGAAGCGCGATGAGCAGGATCGCAACCTGGCCCACCTCCACGCCGAGGTTGAACGCCACGACGGGCACAAGGACGCCCTGCAGGTCCTGCAGCCGCTCGCGCAGCACGCTGGAGAACCCCAGCCCGTGAACCAGGCCGAACCCGAAGGTGAGGATCCACCGGTGGCGACCCAGCGTGATGAAGTAGTTCTCTGCGGCCACGTAAACGATCGACGCCGCAATCAGCGACTCCGTCACCTGCCCGGGAATGCGGATCACGTCCAGCGCCGCGAGCAGCAGCGTGAGGCTGTGGGCCACGGTGAACGACGTCACCACGCGCAGCATGTCGCCTAGCTTCCGCGCCGCCAGGAGCAACGCCAGGAGAAACGCGATGTGGTCATACCCGATGAAGATGTGGTGCATCCCCCAGAGGAGGAACTCCCCGACGGTGCCCCAGAGCCCCTGGTTGAAGCGCGACTGGGTGAGCTCGAGCTCGAACGGGCCGAACCGGGAGAAGGGCCTCTGGATCCCGCTCCACGACAGGGTGAGCGCTGCGTGGTGGTTGTGGGTGAGGGTCAAGAAGAGCGCCGCCGAGAGCTTCACCCGCTTCACCTCGGCCGTCGAGCGGAATCGGAGCTGCTGTCGCGCGTAGGAGATGTACTGCTCTCCAGTCGCCACCGCTTTGTCGTAGACCGGCTGGAGCGCTCCGGGCTCTGCCTCCACGGAGTCGCCGTTGATCTCGACCTTGAGACACTCGAGCAGGTAAGCGACGATGTCGCTTTTCGCGTCCTGGAGCTCGGCATCGCTGAGCTTGAACGGATTGGCGGGGAGCCGCACGACCTTTGCGAGGCCCTCGGTCGCCACATCCACCGTCCAGAGGACCTCGTGCTGCCTCACCTCTACGTTCGAGGCCGAGAAGCGCTCATCGTGGGCCCAGGCGGCGGTCCCGGTGAGGAGGACGAGGAGGAGGGCGGCGAGGGCGCGCGTCTACTTGTCCAGCCAGGCGGCCACGAGCCGCCCGCCATAGTCGGGCCCGATGTTCGGCCCGAAGTCCCTCACGTAGGGCATCCACGTCGCCACGGCGCTCACCGAGGGGCCGAAGGCGAAGTAGACCTGCTGGGAGAAATAGCGCTGGATGTCGTAGACGATCTCCCGGCGCTTCCTCTCCTTGTCGGTGCGGCGCTGGAGCTTGATCATCTCGGTGAGCTTGGGGTCGTTGACGCCGGACCAGTTGAGGGGGTGGCCGGGCAGCAGCGGCGTGAAGTACCAATCGGGGTCGATTGGCCCGTCGCGCTGGGTCAGCAGCATCTTGTCGAACTTCCCCTGGAGTGAGCTGGACATGAACTCGCTATAGTCCTTGACCTTGAGGTCTACCGGGACGCCGGCCGCCTTCCAGTTTTTCACCTCGATGTTGACGGCATCCATCCAGTCGGGGCCGTACCCCGCCGTGGTCTCGACGGGGATCGCGATGCCGCCTTGGTACCTGGCCTCGGCGAGCAGCTGCCGAGCGCCCGCCGGATCGGGTTCGTAGAGCTTCCGCCCCTCGGGGGGTAGCTTGTCGATGGGCACCGACCAGTCCTTGAGAGCGGCGGGGACGAGCGGGTTGGGCGCCCCCTTGCCCTTTGACAAGACATTGTGCTCGAGCATCTCGTGCCAGTTGTCGACCATGGCGATGGCCCGGCGCACCCGCACATCCTTGAACGGATCCTGATCGAGCTTCATCGCCGTGAGGCCGCCGAAATCAACGAGCAACTCGCGAGTCTGCAGGTACCAGCCGATTTTTTTCTTGGCAACGCTGAGGTCGCTCCGGCGAACCGCCATGCCGGACTCCGGGCCGAAATCGTACTTCCCGGCCACGAAGGCAGCGAAGGCCGAGGCCGGGTCGGGATCGACCGTCAGCTCCACCGCATCCACGTACGGTAAGCCGGACTGGAAGTAGTTCGGGTTGCGGACGAAGCTCATCTTGGTGGTCGGCTCGTAGCGCTCCAGCATCCAGGGACCCGTGCCGACCACCGACTCCCACTTCTTGAGGTCGCTGTGCTTCTCCACGCACTCCCTGGCGACGATCCACGTCGAGGTGGAGGCCAGGCGGTCGACGAACCAGACATTGGGTTCCTTGAGCGTGAACTTCACCGTGTACTTGTCCGGTGCTTCCACTTTGTCCACCATCTCGAGGATGGCCTGGTTGCTGCCGCCCTTCGTGGCCAGCAAGCGCTCGTAGGTGTACTTGACGTCGTCGGCGGTGAGCTCGCGCCCGTTCACCGGCGGCTTGGGATGCCATCGTATGCCCTTGCGAAGCTTGAAGACGTAGACCGTTTCCCCCTGCCGGTCCCAGGAGTCAGCCAGGTCACCCTCGATGGGCTGTGTGCCGGGCGCCACGCTCGAGCCGTTCTGGACCTTCACCAGTCGGTTATACGCGAACGACAAGGGCACCATCGTCGAGTAGGCAGCCGTCTGATGGGGATCGAAGTGAACGGGCGGCTGGTTAATGCGCACGCGGAACGTGCCTCCGCGCTTCACGGCAACGGGTTTGGATGGTGCGTCGCCGTTCGCAAGGCCTTCGTCGGGCCCGAGACCGAGGGTACTCGCGGCCGCCGCCGCGCCCCCAAGCTTCAGCAGGGTGCGGCGGGACAAGGGTGCGGTCACGCGTGACACCATCATTGTGTCCTCCCCGGCGCCGTGTCGGTCATGACCGCTACGGCGAGCGTCGACCGATGTCTAGGGCTCGAACACGCGCGCGAAGATGCCTGCCAACATTGGCAAACTCTAGCATCAAAAGACTGCGAAGAGACTCGCGGAACGTTTCATAGTCCCTCGCCAGCGGGCCCTTCGCCCGGTTTCGATGTCCCCGGATGTCGCCACCCGCCGAGCGACGACGTGATCCGAGGTCTCCGGGTACGCGAGCGAAGGAACGCACCCGTTGACCAGCAGAAGAATTACAGGACCCTACCTGAAGAAATCCTGAAGGAAGAGTGACTTCTGGCCCCGAACCCGAGGGTGAGCCGATTGCCCGCTACACGACTCGAGAGTATCGTACGACTACTGGATGCGAATCCTGATCATCGACGACGATCGTAAGGCCGCGCGCCTGCTCGCCACGGGTCTGCGGGAAGAGCGCTTTATCGTGGACGTCGCTTACTCCGGCGAAGCAGGCGATGAGATGGCAAGCGTCAACGACTACGACGTGATCGTGTTGGATCGGCTCCTGCCGGACGGGGACGGAAGTGTCATTTGCCGGGATCTGCGGGAGCGGGGGATCTCGACGCTAATCCTCATGCTCACGGCTCGCGACTCACTCGAGGATCGGGTCACGGGACTCAACGCCGGCGCCGACGACTATCTCACCAAACCGTTTGGGTTCTCGGAACTCTTGGCCCGCATCCATGCCCTCTTGCGACGCTCGGACTTGACTCGATCCGTCGTCCTCAGGGTCGCCGATCTCACGCTCGACCCACTGAGCCATCGCGTGACGCGCGGTGGCGTGCCGATCAACCTGACACCGAAGGAGTACGCGATTCTCGAAGTTCTCATGCGTCACGCAGGTGAAGTGGTGAGTCGCGCCTCGCTCGCCGAACGAGTCTGGGAGGCGGAGCCTGAAACACTCACGAACCTGCTGGACGTACACGTGAGCCACCTGCGGAGGAAGATAGACGAGGAGCGTACACCTCAGCTCCTCCATACAGTTCGAGGAGGCGGCTACCTGGTGGGCCCCTCGGGCCCATGATCCAGCTCACTCTCAAGCGGAGAGTCTTCGTTCGGCACGTCGTGGCCGTCGGCCTCATCCTGGCGATGGCATCGCTCGGTGCCGATTGGGCGTTTTCTCGCATGGTGCTTGGCCAAGTCGACCAGGCGCTCCTGGATCTGGCCCTCGCGGAAGCCAATGCGACGACGGCCGACTTGAGCCACCCGCTCCACATCCATGAGATGTCCCCGGGCACGGCGCCGCCGTCCTTTCCTCGGCTCGACAAATTCATCCAGTTCGTGGACCTGGACAGCCGAATCATCGCCCGCAGCGCGAACTTGGGCACCGCGCGTCTTCCGACGTCAGCGTCCCTCCTCGCGAAGTTACGCACCGGCGAGAAGGCCTTCGAAACCTTGAACGATTTCGGCGGCGAACCGGTTCGACTTATCTCGGTTCCCCTCCAGATCGGTGATCACGTGTATGCGATTCAGGTTGCAACATCTCTCGACGACGCCAACGCAACTCTGCGCTTGGCGCGAATCCTCTTTCTCGCGATGTCGACAGGCATCCTCGGCGCAGTCGTGCTGACGGGCGCCATGCTGGCGCGGACAGTACTGCGTCCGATTGATCGTATCGTCGCGCGCGCGAGGGTGATCGGGGAGTCGGCGCTCGCCGAGCGGCTCCCGCATCCGGGCACCCAGGATGAGATGGCTCGCCTGGTCGAGACGCTCAACGACATGCTTGCTCGAATCGAGCGGAGCTTCGAAGCTCAGCGTCGCTTCACCGCAGATGCCTCGCACGAGCTCCGGTCGCCACTGTCGCGCCTCCGCGCGGAGCTTGAGGTGACGTTGCGCCGGGCACGAGAACGTGCCGAGTACGAGGAAACGCTGCGATCGTGCCTGAGCGAGGTCGAGCGACTCTCTCACCTGACCGATGAGCTGCTCATGCTGGCGCGCCTGGACGCGGGTGGATCGTCCGGGGCACCGCGGTCAGTGGACTTGATATCGATCCTCCACGAGGCCGTGAAACTTCTGGGCCCTGAGGCGCTTCGCCGAAACGTGGCGCTCGTGACGGATATCCCGCCGGAACTGGCAGTGAAAGTTGCCCCGGCCGCGGTGAGCCATGTCGTCGCGAACGTATTGGACAACGCGGTCAAATTCTCGCCTCTGGGCGGTGACGTCACGATCGGCGTCGCGATCGAGGGGAGCTCGGCTGTGGTCGCCGTGTCCAATAGTGGTCCAGGAATCCCCGAGGACGAGCTACCCCGGCTCTTCGAGAGGTTCTACCGGGGAAGTGCCGCCCGCCACATGGAGGCGCCCGGCGTCGGCCTGGGCTTGGCGATTTGCCGCGCACTCGTCGAAGGGCAGGGTGGGAGAATCTCCGTGCACAGCGCCATCGATAGCGGAGTAACCTTCACGATCCGGCTACCCCTAGCCTCCTGATCTCGCCAGCTTCGCGCCGCCACACGTGCTCAACGACGTGAAGACCGACTTTATAGCCTGCCGAACCAAACGGCTGCGGGTCCTGATGCTGCGTGATACCTATCTGCCGACGCGGCGAATCAAGCCGCCCCGGCTTCAACGTATCCAGCACGCGGTGTCACTTCGCCGGGGCAGTCGGGGCGTGCTTGGCTTTGATCGTCCTCGCGCGAGCCTCCATTCCTTCTGCCTCGGCCGTTCTGTTCGTCTTCCGCAGAACCGCGGCCAAGTGCTCCAGCACGGTGGCCACGTTCGGGTGCTCCGGCCCCAGCGCCTTCTCCAGGATGGCGAGCGCGCGCCGATACTGCGGCCCGGCCTCCGCATACTTGCCCTGCGCCTTGTAGAGCCCGGCCAAGCTGTCGAGGACCGTGGCCACATCGGGGTGCTCCCGCCCCAGCGCCTTTTCCAGGATGGCGAGCGCGCGCCGATACCGCGGCTCGGCCTGCGCGTACTTGCCCTGGGCGTCGTAGAGCTCTGCGAGATTGTTGAGGCTCTCAGCCACCGCCGGGTGCTCCGGTCCCAGCGCCTTCTCCCTGATCGTGAGCGCACGCCGATACAGGGGCTCGGCCTGCGCGTACTTGCCCTGGGCGTGGTAGAGCTCCGCGAGGTTGTTGAGGCTCGTGGCCACGTCCGGATGCTCTGGCCCCAGCGCCTTCTCCTGGATCGCAAGCGCGCGCCGCTGGAGCGGCTCGGCCTCCGCATACTTGCCCTGCGCGCCGTAGAGCAGCGCCAGGTTGTTGAGACTCGCCGCGACGTTCGGGTGCTCCGGCCCGACGGTCTTCTCCCCGATCGCGAGAGCGCGCTGATAGAGCGGTCCGGCCTGCGCGTACTTGCCCTGGGCGTGGTAGAGCCCCGCGAGGTTGTTGAGGCTCGCGGCCACGCCCGGGTGCTCCGGCCCCAGGACCTTCTCTCCGATCGCCAGCGCACGCCGGTACAGCGGCTCGGCCTCGGCGTACTTGCCCTGATCGCGGTACAGCCCAGCCAGGTTGTCGAGGCTCGCAGCGACGTCCGGGTGCTCCGGCCCCAGGATCTTCTCCTGGATCGCGAGCGCACGCTGGACGAGTGGAACTGCCTCCGAGAACTTTCCGGAGCTCCGGATCGCGGTGGCCTCCTGATTCAGGCGCCGGGCCTCCGCGAGCTCATCGTCGGCGCGAGATCCTTGGGCCAGCGCGATCGATGGCGGCGTCGCCGCGAGGCCCACCGGCAGCACCCGCGCTACGTACACGACGAGTCCCACGAGAACGGCGCATGTGCGCCTGGAAGGAGACTGCGACCTCGCGGACGTCGTGACAGTCATCCCGGGTCTCGGGGGTTAGTCGGGCGTCTGCATCGGCACCCCATCGTGCGCGTGCGCACCGATGCGAAGGTGGCGTTCCCCTCCCTCGATCCGACCGAGACCGTGGGTGAATCGAGGCGTCGCGCCACGACGAGCCAGCCCGAATGCGACGCCGAGCGGGATCGCCGTGGCGGCGTCGGCAAAGTTGTGAATGACCCTGCCGGTGCCCGCGATCAGCCGAGTCGCCACCGCTGCACGAGCGTCCGTAAGCCGCCGGGGATGAGAAACAACCCGGCCGTGGTCAGCATGGCCGGTCCGGTCGGCAGCGAGAAGACGAACGACAGATAGAAACCGACGAGGGCCGCCGAAACGCCGAACACGACGGACAGGAGAAACGCGTTCCTCAGGCGCTCCGTGAGCGTCAGCGCCGCGGACGCCGGGATCACCATGAACGCGAACACCGGCAGCGCTCCGACAGACATGATGGACACGGAGATCGTGAAGGCGATGGTCAGGAGCAGGATCCGGTTGAAGAGCCGCGTTCTCATGCCGCAGGCGGTGGCGGTCTCGGGATCCAGCGACGTGAAGATGAATTCCTTGTAGAGAAGTAGATGGATCAGCAGCACCGCGACGGCGGTGACCACCTGCACCCGGAGCTGGGCCACGGAGACGAAGACCGAATTGCCGAAGAGGATATCCTCGATGGCGTGCGCCTCAGCGCTCAGCACGTCGAGAATGAGCAACGTGAGCCCGGCGGGCAGGAGATAGCCGATGCCCAGGATGCTTTCTCTGGTGATCCTCTTCTCGCTCACCTGCCGGGCCAGGATGATCGCCGCCACACAGGCGAACACGACCGAAGTCAACCCCGGTCCGCTCAGGAACTGTGACTTCACGTCGCTCGCGTGATGTCCGAAGAATACCGCGACCAGGAAGGCGCAGGCCACCCCCAGGGAGGAGATCTGGGAGATTGCCGCGCTGACGAACACGATGCGCTTGAGGATCACGTAGACGCCCAGGAAAGCGCTCACGAGCGCCACGACCACGCCGGCCAGGATTCCGTTCTGGAGGATCGGCAGCGCGTCGAGGAAGGTCATCCCGTTCCGCTCGACGAGGAGGAGGTTGGACAAGACAGGTACCGATCTCACGAAGTCCACGGCTACGCCTTCTCGTTCGTGTCCGTCGACCCGTGCGCGAAGAGGAACCGCCGGCCCGCGAACGAGTGCACGTCGACACTCAGGTGATATATCTCCTCGAGGGTCTTGCTGTTCAGCAACTCGTCGGTCATCCCTGTTCTGAAGACGCCTTCGTCGCCGTGGATGAGCATCAACTGCTTCGCGTGGTTCGCGACGAGGTTCAACGAGTGGCTGATCATCAGCAGGGTCCGGCCGGAGCCGCGCTGCAGATCCGAGATCAATTCCATGATCCCGGTCTCCCCCGCGAGGTCCATCCCGTCCGTGGGCTCGTCGAGCACGAGCACGTCCGGCTCCGGCACGAGTCCTCGGGCGATCAAGGTCCGCTGTTTCTGCCCCCCCGACAGCGAGCGAAAGGGCTTGCGCGCGAGATGGGCGATCCCCACCCGGTTCATGTAGTGGAGGGCGAGCTCTCGATCGGCCCGTGTCACTGGCCGGCACGGCCCGATGCGCGGGTAGCGTCCCATCACCACGACGTCCAGGGCGGGGAGTGGGAAGATATCGTCGATCACCCCGCGCTGGGGGACGTATCCGAAGCTCAGACCCGGTCTGCGCTCGATCTTCCCCCGGAGCGCCGGGATGATCCCGAGGAGCGTTTTCAGGAGGGTCGTCTTGCCGGCGCCGTTGGGACCGACGACGCCCCACCAGTCGCCCTGCTCGATCGAGAGGTCGATGTCCGACAGGAGGGGGCGCCCGCCGTAGCCGATGGAGAGATCGTGCGCCGCGAGGAGCGGTGGCATCAGCGGGGCGCCCTCTCGGCGCCCAGCGCCTGGCTCAGGTTCCGATAGAGCTGATCGAACAGGGCGAAGTAGTCGTCCACCCCGTCGGTATGGCTCACCGATGACGGCAGCGTCAGCACGGAGGCCCCGGTGGCGTGGGCGATCTCCTGGAGGAGGGCCGGATCCTGATACGTCTCGGCCACGATCAGCTTCACCCGATTCTGGCTCATCTTCGCGATCAGCGCGGCTTTCTCGTCCCGATCGGGCGGGTTGGACAGGTTCGTCACGCTGAGAACGAGAGGCTCGCTCGGCTCGACGTAGGCCACGATCTTCAGGCCGTGCCGCCGGGCCAGATAGGTCCAGCTCCGATGGTAGCTGACGATCTCGGTCCCCTCGAAGGGCTTCATCTGGGAGTCCCACTCGACCAGCTTCTCCCTCAGCTTTGCGGCGAAGCGATCGTGGTTCTCCTGGAAGAGGGTTGCGTTCGATGGATCGAGCAGCGAGAGCCTGTCGAGGATGGCCTTCGCGATCGCGATCCCGTTCTCCGGGTCGAGCCAGTAGTGGTGGTTGTTCGCGTTCGCGACTTCCGGCGCCTTCGGGATGACGAGGGACTGCAGCGCGACGAGCGTCCTGACGAGGGGGGATGCCTTCAGCTCGGCGGGATCGTACGGGATCAGCGTCGCCCCGGTCGAGGCATCGAGGTAGCCCGGCTTGCCCTCCCGGATCCGGTTGTTCGTGCACTCGGTGAGAGCGGTCGGGAGCCACGCCGTCTCGAGACCCTGGCCGTTCACGACCAGGAGATCGGCGCGGTTCAGGGGCACCGAGAAGCTTCGCCTCGCGAGGATCGCATGGGGATCTTGAGACCCCTTGGCGAGATACGCTACCGAGATGCGGTCCCCGCCGATCTCTCGCGCGATGGCCGCGTAGTGCTCGGTGGTGGTCACGACTCTCAAGTCGGCCTCGGCCCACGCGGGCACGAGCGCGATCAGGCCGACCAGGAGGAGAGGGAGGGGTCTCACGACGACGTCTTGGCCGCCCGCAAGGCGGGGATGAGCTCGCCGTAGATCCGATCGAAGAACTCGAACACCGTCTTGATTCCCTGGTCCTCGCTGACCGAGCTCGGCAGGACAAGGGCCTTGGCGCCGGTCTGCCGTGCGATCTCGTCGATGATCGGCCTGTTCTGATAGGTCTCCGCCAGGACCACCTTGACCCCGCTCCGCTTCATGCGGTCGACCAGAGACGCCATGTAGGCCGCGCTGGGCGGCAGGGTTTCCTTCGGCTCGATGTAGTCGAAGACCTTCAGGCCGTGTCGGCGCAGCAGATAGTTCCAGCTCCGATGGTAGCTGACGAGCTGCATCCCCCGGAACGGCTCCATCAGCTTGTCCCATTCCTTGAGCTTCTCGCCGAGATGCATGGCGTAGTGTTCCTCGTTGCCCCGATAGTATGCCGCGTTGGCCAGGTCGACCTCGGCTAGCTTCTCGGCGATGTTGCGCCCGATGATCGCCGTGTTGCCCGGGTCGAGCCAGTAGTGGTGATTGCCGAGCCGCATCGTGCCGCCGACGCCGAGGTTGAGGATGAAGAACGGCGTCCCTTCGATCTCTTCCGAGGTGTACGGGATGATGTCGACCCCGACCGAGCAGTTCACGAATCCCGGGTGCCCCTCCATGATCTTGGCGTTCCTCGCATTGATGAGCGCGACGTCCAGCCAACCCAGCTCGATCAGCTGGCCGTTCGCGACCAGGAGGTCGGCCTTGTTGAAGAGCACCGAGTAGCTCGGCTTGACGGCGATCGTGTGGGGGTTCTGGGAGCCCTTCACGATCACGCTCACCTTGACCCGTTCGCCCCCGATGACCTTCGCGATCGAGCCGTAGTGCTCGAGCGTGGCGACGACGTTCAGCGTCGGCCCGCCGCGCCGTAGATCGGGACGGGGGAGCCCGGTGTCGTCGTGGCCAGTGGCGGCGCCGATGACGAGGCAGACGGCGGTCAGCACGATCACGATACCCGTCAGGGAGCTACGTGCCTGCATGAGACTCCTCCGGCTGCGCTTTGAGAGGCGCAGGAGTGAGATCTCGGCCCATCGCCGCTTCGGCTCCCCAGCCTAGACGTAGACTAGAACGGATCCAGGAATTTTCCGACGCCCGGGGTCACGGTGCCCAGCCCCACGTTGAACTGGACGAAGACGGCGCTGTAGGGCTTATCGCGGCCCGAAGGCGCGCTGTACTCGTACTGGAGGCCGATCTTCGCTATCGAGGTGATCAAGTACCTCAGACCTCCCGTGAGGCGAAGGTGGTCGTCCTCGTTCCCCCTGGGGATCCCCACGTAGTCGACGCGACCGGTCACTTGCCAGTGTTGCGAGAACCGGTAGCCGACCTCCGAGAAGAATCCGCCGACCACGTCGCTGTCCACCTGAAGCCCCTTGTTGGCGCCCGCTTGGACGATGGGATTCTCTCGGACCGCCCAGATGGCCTCGGTCAGCCATCGGATGTACGGCCAGCTCCCGGCGCCCGACTTCCAACGAAGCATGACGTCCGAGCCGATCAAATAGGTGCGGTCGTCGCTAGTGGGCTTGTTCCTGCCGATGGCGCCGGAGGCCCCCAGGGAGAGATCCGTAGTGTTCGTCAGGTCGAAGAACGTCTCGACCCTGGGGAACACCACCACGTCGCCGGCGGTGCGCAGCGCGAAGGTGGGGGGCGTACTGCTGGTCGCCGCCGGGAAGCCGTCCAGCGCGCCCTTGCTCTGGACCGAGAGCGAGAGCTGGAGGAAGTAGGGGATCGGTACCTGATAGGTCACTTCAGCGCCCAGCAGGTGGACGCCGTCCACGCCGAGGAACTTCGTGTGGATCAAGGGCGGATCCGCGAGGAACCACTCGTGGTCGTGGATCTGGTTGAACTGTCCGAACTTCGCCCTGAACTGACCCACCGTGGCCTGGAAGTCGGCGAGCACCGGGGAAAACTCCTCGAGCTTGTGGAAGAAGAGAAAGGCTTCCTCGATGCTCGCCTTGTCCTGCTCGAAGGTCAGGAACATGGCGAACTTCAGCGGGAACTCGGGTACCTGGCCGCTGAGCGAGAGATCGAAGCTCGTCAGGTTGAATCCCTTCGAGTGACGATCTCCGATCTTGTCGAAGTCGACCTTCTTGGGGTCGTCGAAGTTCACGTAGGCGACGTTGGCCTGCAGCGAGACGTCGATCAGGCCGAATCGGCTGAGGGTGAGCCCCTTGGTGTGGGCGACGGCGTCGGAGGACCACGCGAAGAACGCGAGCGATCCGATCACGCCGAGCGAGAAGGCACGTTGATTCATGGGCCCGTTTCCCTTTTCGTGGAGGCTCGGTGACGCGACCGGGCGAGTCTAGCAGGGCACGGCTCGCTCCGCTCCACGTAACCTCCCAACTTCGCCATGCCCTTCACGACGCGCCCGCTCACAGGGGCACAACCCGCGAGATTCGGTTCGGATTGATGGCGACACGCCCGGGCGCCACCACCTCGTCGGTCGGGACCGCGCAACCTGGACGAGCTCGATCTGGATTAGTTTCAGCTTCGGCGAATCCTGAGGAACGCGCACGATATTGACGGGCGAGCGAGAGGCTGAATCCTAACCCGAGCGAGGCCACGGCCCGCAGACGCGGCGACTCCTTCAGCATGACAATTATCATGGAGACGGCACCATTAAGAAATCCTGAAGACGCCTCAACTGAGTCTTCAGGATTTCTTTAGGAAGCTGTTCGCAAGGACAGCTTGAGCGCTCGTCTCTGCGACAAACCTTGTCGGTCGCTACGAGCTACGGCAGACCGCGTCGTTAAGGCATTTAGCGGTTTGTGAACTGCGCGGCCACACTCGAATCCCCCCGTGGCACCAATCTTCCTCGCGCGCATCGACCGAATCGGCGGAGCCCATCGCGGTGATCCACTGGCCGAAGGCGCGCGGCTCCGACCCGTCGTCGCGCGAAGGCGAGCTCGTCCCGTCCGCGGTCCTGCCGCCTCCCGACGAAGGTCCCTATGGCATAATGACCCGGTTGGCACGAGAACGACTGCCCATGCTGTCCCCCCTCCCGGTGATTCAGCCTGACAGTCTCCCGCTCCCGGGCCGAAAGCCAGCGTGGCTCAAGGTCCGGGCGCCCGGCGGGCCGAATTACCTGCGCCTCAAGGGTCGGCTGCGCGAGTGGAATCTCCACACGGTCTGCGAGGAAGCGCACTGTCCCAACATGGGTGAGTGCTGGGAAGAGGCCACCGCGACGTTCATGATTCTGGGCGACGTGTGCACGCGCAACTGCGGCTACTGCGCCGTGACGCACGGCAAGCCGGTCTGGGAGGACCGCGAGGAGCCCGAGCGGATCGGCCGGGCGGTGGGCGACCTCGGCCTCGAGTACGTGGTGATCACGTCGGTCAACCGCGACGATCTCGCCGACGGCGGCGCGGCGCACTGGGCCGCCACGGTCCGCGCCGTGCGGCGGCACGCGCCGCGCTGCCGGGTGGAGGTCCTGATCCCGGACTTCCAGGGGAGCGTCGCGTCGCTCGAGGTTGTGATCGCGGCCGGCCCGGACATCTTGAACCACAACACCGAAACGGTCCCGCGCCTCTACAAGGTCGCCCGGCACGGCGGGCGCTACGAGCGGACGCTCTCGCTCTTCCGCCACGCGCGCGTCGTGGCGCCGAACCTGCCGACGAAGTCGGGGATCATCCTCGGGCTCGGCGAGACGCGGGACGAGCTCGTTGCCACGATGCGCGACCTGCGTGAGGTCGATGTCGCGCTCCTGACGCTCGGCCAGTACCTGCGACCCTCGGCGCGCCATCTGACCGTGGAGAAGTACTATCACCCGGACGAGTTCGCCGAGCTGGCGGCGACCGGGCGGGCGCTGGGCTTCAGCCACGTGGAGTCGGGGCCGCTGGTCCGCAGCTCCTATCACGCCAAACGCCAGGCCGACTTCGCACAGGACAGGTCCGGAGACAGGGATGACTGACGCGCCGAGCTGGGTTGCACCCGGGGTAGAACGGGCGTGTCGGAGCCGGGTCGTGCCTGTCTCAGGCCACCCCCGGTTCACGTCGGGCTCACGGCACTCGTTACCATGACCTACGCGCCGATCCTCATGGTGTTCGCGTTCGGCGCGCTGGTGGCCGGCGCGCTCCTGTTCATCCCGACGCTGATCGCACCGCGCCGGCTCACGCCGGTGAAGGCCGAGCCCTTCGAGTGCGGCAAGGATCCGATCGCGGTCGCGGAGGGGCGCTTTGCCATCAAGTTCTCCACGGTCGCGATCTTCTTCATCATCATCGACATCGAGCTGCTGTTCATCTGGCCGTGGGCGACGCTCTACCGGAAGCTCGGCTGGTTCGGCTTCGTCGAGATGCTCGTGTTCCTCGGCGTCCTGATGCTCGGATTCGCGTACGTCTGGCGCAAGGGGGGCCTCGAATGGGAGTAGGCAGCTTCTTCACCGGCAAGCTCGACGAGGCCATCGGGTGGGCCAGGAAGTACTCGATCTTCCAGTACCCGTTCGTGACCGCCTGCTGCGGGATGGAGTACATGGCGACGGCGTGCTCGCACTACGACATCGACCGCTTCGGTGCGGGGCTCCCGCGCTTCTCCCCCCGCCAGGCCGACGTCCTCTTCGTCGTCGGGACGATCAGCCACAAGATGGCGCCCGTCCTCAAGCGCGTCTACGACCAGATGACCGAGCCGAAGTGGGTCGTCGCCTTCGGCGTGTGCACGTGCACCGGCGGCTTCTACGACAACTACGCGACCGTCATGGGCATCGACACGATCATCCCGGTCGACATCTACATCCCGGGCTGCCCGCCCCGTCCCGAGTCGGTGATCGACGGGCTCATGAAGCTGCAGGACAAGATCGCCGCCCAGGCGCAGAGGTACTGAGCGCGTGGCGATCCTCGCCGAGCTCCAGCGGCGGTTCGGCGACGCCATCGTCGAGATCCACGACTATCGCGACGACCATACCGCGGTCGTGGCGCGGGACGCGCTGCTCGCCGTGCTCGCCCACTGCCGGGACGACGCGGCGCTGGCGTTCGACGTGCTCATGGACCTCACGGCGGTCGACTACCTGAAGTTCCCGGGCCGCGAGGACGGGCCGCGCTTCGAGGTCGTCTACCACCTCTACTCACTCACCCACAACCACCGGCTGCGGCTGAAGGTGCGGGTGGAGGAGGACGACGCCAGCGTCCCGAGCGTCGTGGCCCTCTGGCCCATCGCGAACTGGCTCGAGCGCGAGGCGTGGGACATGTTCGGGGTGCGCTTCGAAGGCCATCCCGACCTCCGACGGCTCCTCATGTACGAGGAGTTCGTGGGCCACCCGCTGCGGAAGGACTATCCGATCAGCCGGCGCCAGCCGCTGATCGGACCGGCGAGCTAGGGGACCGCGATGGCGCGGACGACGCGGCGCGAGTTCATGCTCGGCGAGGGGAGCGGCACCGGCAGCGGCCCCCAGAACGTGCACGTCGGCGTCGGGCCGGCCCACCCGGCGATGCACGGGATCATCCGGATCGAGGCGGAGCTCGACGGCGAGGTCATCGTCGACGCCGAGGTCGAGATCGGCTACCTGCACCGGGCGTTCGAGAAGGACTGCGAGCAGGGCGGCTGGAACAACGCGATCCCGTTCACCGACCGGCTCAACTACGTGTCGCCGCTGATCAACAACTTCGGGTACGCGTCCGCCGTCGAGAAGCTCCTCGGTGTCGACGTCACCGAGCGGTGCAAGTACATCCGCGTGATCATGTCCGAGATCTCGCGGATCTGCGACCACCTCACCTGCGTCGGCGCCTCGGCCATGGAGCTCGGCGCCTTCACCGTCTTCCTCTATATGATCAAGGCCCGCGAGTTCCTGTGGGAGCTGGTCGAGGACGTGACGGGCGCGCGCCTCACGATCTCGTACGGCCGGGTGGGCGGCGTCAAGGCCGACTTGCCCGACGGCTTCGCCGAGAAAACGCTCAAGGCCTTGAAGCAGACGCGCGAGGTCCTCGACGAGGTGCACCGGCTGCTGACCGGCAACCGCATCTTCATGGACCGCATGGTGGGCGTCGGCGCGCTCTCGCGCGAGGAGACGATCGGCTACGCGATCACCGGGCCGCTGCTGCGTGCGGTCGGCGTCCCCTACGACGTCCGCCGCGCGCAGCCCTACTACGTCTACGACCGTCTGGAGTTCGAGATTCCGACGCAGAAGGACGGCGACAACTACGCGCGCTACCTCGTGCGCATGGCGGAGATGGAGCAGTCCATGCGCATCGTCGAGCAGGCGCTCGCCACGATCCCGAGCGGCCCGATCAACGTGGACTTCGAGGGCCGCGCCATCGACCCCGCGGCGTACATCGACCAGGGCAAGCAGGGGAAGACCGAGGGGCTGCTCCTCGTGCCGATCACGCTCTCGCCGAACCTCGAGGGCCAGCAGCGAGCGGCCCACCGGCGCGTCAACGTGGCGGACAAGCGCGTCGTCCTTCCGCCGAAGGAGACCGCCTACGGCTCGATCGAGGGGCTGATGAACCACTTCATGCTGATCATGGAGGGCTACGGCATCCGGCCACCGGCGGGCGAGGCGTACGTCGCGGTGGAGGGCGCGAACGGCGAGCTCGGGTTCTACGTCGTCTCCGACGGCTCCGACCGGCCGTATCGGGTCCGGTGCCGGCCGCCGTGCCTGCCGCCGGTGGCGGCGCTCCACCGGATGATCACCGGCGAGATGGTCGCCGACCTGATCCCGACGTTCGGCTCGGTCAACATGATCGGCGGGGAGCTCGACCGGTGAGCGAGACCGACGGCGCCCCGAGCACCTCGAACAGGACACCCGCGGCACATGCCGGCCTCTCGGACCCCGCTACGACAGTCTTCTCGGAGGCGCAGCTGACCGAGGTTCGCCGCCAGCAGTCGCTCTATCCCGATCCGCGGGGCGCCCTGCTGCCGGTGCTCTATATGGCGCAGGAGACCTTCGGCTGGATCTCGCTCGAGGTCGAGGAATACGTCGCCGGGCTGTTCAGCCTCTCCCCGGCCCACGTGCACGAGGTCGTCACGTTCTACACGCTGTACTTCCGCGAGCGGCCGGGCCGCCACGTCGTCTCGGTGTGCCACAACCTCTCCTGCCACCTCGCGGGCGCGCCGGGGATCATCGCGCACCTGAAGCGGCGGCTCGGCGTCGACCCGGGCGAGACGACCGAGGACGGTCGGGTGACGCTGCTCTCGGTCGAGTGCCTCTGCGCCTGCGAGGCCGCGCCGATGATGCAGGTCGACGACCGTTACGAGCTCAACCTGACGCCGACCACGGTCGATCGGATCCTCGAGGGGCTCGCGTGACCGGCGAGACGATCCTCACGCGAAACTTCGCGCGGTCCGACTCGCACACGCTTCGCGCGTACGTGGAGACGGGCGGCTACCAGGCGTGGGCGAAGGCGCAGGCCATGGAGCCCGCCGCGATCGTCGAGGAGGTCAAGGCCGCGAATCTCCGCGGCCTCGGCGGCGCCGGCTTCCCGACCGGTACCAAATGGTCGTTCATCCCGAAGAACCACGCGGGTCCGGTGTACCTCGTGATCAACGCCGACGAAGGCGAGCCGGGGACCTTCAAGGACCGCTACCTGCTCGAGCGCGACCCGCACGCGCTCGTCGAGGGCATGCTGATCGCGGCGCGGGCGATCCGCTCGGCGACGGCCTACGTCTACATCCGCGGAGAGTACGTCGAGCCCTGGCGGCGGTTCTCCGCCGCCGTGGCGGAGGCGTACGCAGCGCAGCATCTCGGGCGGGGCTTCGACATCGTGGTGCATCGGGGCGCCGGGGCGTACATCTGCGGCGAGGAGACGGGACTCATCTCGTCCCTCGAGGGCAAGAAGGGCTGGCCGAAGCTCAAGCCTCCGTTCCCGGCGATCAAGGGCGCGTTCGGGGCGCCGACCATCGTGAACAACGTCGAGACGATCTGCCACGTGCCGCACATCATCACCCGCGGCGCCGCGTGGTTCGCCGCGCTCGGCACCAAGACCCAGGGCGGCACGCGGATGTATTCCGTCTCCGGTCGCGTCGCGCGCCCGGGGGTGTACGAGGCGCCGGTCGGGATTACCCTGCGCCAGCTGATCTACGAGCGCGCGGGCGGCGTCACCGGCAACGGCAGGCTGAAGGCCGTCGTGCCCGGTGGGTCCTCGGCCGCCATCCTGACCGCGGACGAGATCGACGTCACGATGGACGTCGACGGGCTCAAGAACGCCGGCACCATGGCGGGCTCGGCCGGCGTCATCGTCATGGACGAGACGGTGTCGATCCCCGAGGCGCTCATGGTGGTCGCGCGGTTCTACGCCCACGAGAGCTGCGGGCAGTGCACGCCGTGCCGCGAGTCGACGGGCTGGATCTACAAGATGACCCGCCGGATCGTCGAGGGGCGCGGCCGCAAGGACGATCTCGACACCATCCTCGACGTGGCCAAGCGGGGCGCCGGCACGACGATCTGCGCCTTCTACGACGGCGCGGTGGGCCCGTACATCTCCTACATCGAGAAATTCCGCGGTGAGTTCGAGGCGCTGATTCCCCATGCCTAAGCTCACCGTCAACGGCAAGGAGGTCGAGGTCCCGGCCGGGACCAACCTCATCGAGGCCGCGCGCCGCGCCGGCGTCGAGGTGCCGCACTACTGCTATCATCCCGCCCTCTCGATCGCGGGCCAGTGCCGGCTCTGCATGGTGGACATCGAGAAGACTCCGCGGCCCACCATCGCGTGCAACACGGTCGCCGCGGACGGCATGGTCGTCGAGACCGAGACCGACCGGGTGCGGGAGACGCGGAAGTCGATCATGGAGTTCCACCTGATCAACCATCCGCTCGACTGTCCGGTGTGCGACCAGGCCGGCGAGTGCTGGCTGCAGATCTACTACATGAAGCACGGCCTCTACGACCCGCGGATGACGGATGAGAAAGTGCACAAGCCCAAGGCGGTGCCGCTCGGGCCGCACGTCATCCTCGACGCCGAGCGGTGCATCCTCTGCTCGCGCTGCGTGCGCTTCTGCGACGAGATCACCGGCACCGGCGAGCTCGGCATCTTCGAGCGCGGCGACTACTCGGAGATCGGGCTCTTTCCGGGCAAGGAGCTCGACAACAAGTACTCGGGCAACGTGGTGGACATCTGTCCGGTCGGCGCGCTGACCGACCGTGATTTCCGCTTCCAGGTGCGCGTGTGGTACCTCGAGACCGCCAAGTCGGTGTGCCCGGGCTGCGCGCGCGGCTGCAACATCGAGGTCCACGTGAACCGACGGCGGCCGCACCACGCCGAGGGGCGCCGGGTCGCCCGGCTGAAGCCGCGCTTCAACGCGGACGTGAACCAATGGTGGATCTGCGACGCCGGGCGCTACGGGTTCGGCTTCGTCGACGACAACGGTCGGCTGCTCGCGCCCACGCGCCGGGAGGGCGGGACGACCAGCGACGCGACATGGGACGAGGCGATCGGAGCGGTGGCCGCTGCGCTCCGGCGGGTGTCGCCGGACGAGGTCGGCGTCATCGCGTCACCGAGGATGGCGAACGAGGACCTCTTCGCGCTGCGTCGCCTACTGGACATCTGCGCCGTGCGCCGCGTCGGGGCCCAGGTACCGCCCCGCGTACCGGGTGACGAGGACCACATCCTGATCCGCGCGGACAAGAACCCGAACTCGCTCGGCGCCGAGCTGATGGGGCTGGGCGGCGACGCGCGCCCCGTCCTCGACGCCGCGCGGGCGCGGCAGCTCAAGTGCCTCTGGATCTTCGGGCACGATCTCATGGCGAGCCGGTGGCCCGAGGCCGATGTGCTCGAGGCCCTTCGTGCCGTCGAGACGATCGTCTTCACCGGCACCAACGCCAACCGGACGAGCGAGCGCGCTCACTGGGTACTCCCGGCGGCCGCGTGGGTCGAGCGCGACGGGACGTACACGAATTTCGAGGGCCGGGTCCAGCGCTTCCGGCAGGCGGTCGAGCCGCTCGGACAGGCGCTGCCCGAGTGGGAGATCGTGGGCCGGGTCCTGGTGCCCCTCGGCGAGGCGCCGGCGCCGAGCCGCGCGGAGCACTGGTTCCGCCGGCTCGCGACGGCCGTGCCGGCCTTCGCGGGGCTCAGCTACCAGGCGCTCGGGGACACCGGGCGCCTGGTCGGCGGGAGCGTGGCCGCGCGAGCCCGTCGATGATGACGGACCTCGGCATCGCGTTCGGGCGCGTGGCGTTCATGATGTTCTTCGTCCTGAACGTGGCCGCCCTCCTCGGCTGGGTCGAGCGTAAGCAGTCGGCGATCATGCAAGACCGCATCGGCGCCAACCGGGCGGCCATCTTCGGTGTCCGTGCCCTGGGCCTGTTCCATCCCCTGGCCGACACGCTGAAGATGCTGACCAAGGAAGACTTCCGCCCCGCGCGCGCCGACCGTCTGCTCTTCGAGCTGGCGCCGTTCGTGTCGGTCTTCTTCGCCCTCGTGGCGTTCGCCTCGATCCCGTTCGGCGACACCCTCCAAGTGGCGGGCCGCTCGGTCCCCCTCCAGGCCGTGACGCTGAACGTCGGCATCCTCTATGTCTTCGCGATGCTCTCGCTCGGTGTGTATGGCGTGATGATGGCGGGCTGGTCGTCGGCCAACAACTTCGCGCTCCTCGGCGGCCAGCGTGCCGCGGCCCTGATGATCTCGGCCGAGATCGCGATCGGTGCCTCGATCATGGGGGTCATCATGATCCACGGCTCGCTCAACTTGATGGAGATCGTGCGGGGACAGGGACAGCTCCTCTGGGGATGGCTGCCGGCCTGGGGCATCCTCACCCAGCCGCTGGCCTTCGTCCTCTTCGTGACCGCCGGCATCGCCGCGACGAGGAGGATCCCGTTCGACATGCCCGAGGGGGAGTCCGAGATCATCGGCTACTTCGTCGAGTACAGCGGCATGAAGTTCGGGATGTTCCTCATGACCGATATGGTCGAGACGATCGTGCTCGCCGGGCTCAGCACGTCCCTCTTCCTGGGCGGCTGGCAGATCCCCTATCTCGTCGCCGACGGCTTCCGCTTCCCGTGGGGCGCCGTCATCACGCTGTCGCCCCTCGTGGTGACTGTGCTCCAGGTGGGCGCGTTCATGGCGAAGGTCGCCGTCGTGATCTTCGTCCTCATGCTGATTCGATGGACGCTGCCCCGGTTTCGCTACGACCAGGCGATGCGACTGGGATGGCTTGGCCTGTTTCCGCTCTCGATCGCCAACATCGTGCTGACCGGCCTGGTGCTCATCGCGTGGGGCAATCGATGAATCCGGGCACCCCTCGAGCGTACCCGGCTGGACCGGGCGAGTCGGAGCCCCTCGTGTTGCGCGCGTCCCGCGTGCGAGCGGGCGAGTCGGAGCCCCTCGCGTTTCGCGCGTCCCGCGTGCGAGCGGGCGAGTCGGAGCCACTCGCGCCTGTCTCAGGCCACCCTCGGTCCAAGCCGGCCTCAAGGACCCCGCTCCAATGAACCTCCGCCAGCGGCTCTATCTGGTCGAGGTGCTCTCGGGGCTCGGCCTGACCGCGGCGCACTTCTTCCGCAACATGGGGCGCCACATCGCCCGCGCGCTCGGGCGGTCGGGAGTGAGCGGTGCGGTCACGATCCAGTACCCGGAGGAGCGGCGGCCGTACTCGCCGCGCCTGCGCTCGCTCCATCGTCTCGTGCGGCGCGAGGACGGCTCGCCGCGCTGCGTGGCCTGCATGATGTGCGAGACCGTCTGTCCCGCGCACTGCATCTACATCGTCGCGGACGAGCACCCGAACCCCGAGATCGAAAAGGTGCCCAGACGCTTCGACATCGATCTCGGGAAGTGCGTGTTCTGCGGCTACTGCGTGGAGGCGTGTCCCGAGGACGCGATTCGCATGGACACGGGGATCCTGGAGTTCTCCTCCTACAGCCGCGGTGGAATGATCTACACGAAGGAGATGCTGCTGTCGCTCGAGCCCGCCCACGCCGACGGCCGCCCGCGTTCGCCCATCCCGCTGCCGGCGAACCGGAGACCCTGATGGCGTACGCGGCGTTCTTCATCGTGGCGACGCTCGCGATCGGCTCGGCCTTGGGGCTCATCCTGAGAAAGAACGCGATCCACGGTGCCCTCTTCCTGGTCGTCAATCTCGGAGCCATCGCCGCCCTGTATCTGATGCTGGGCGCCGAGTTCCTCGCGGCGGCGCAGGTGATCGTCTACGCCGGGGCGATCATGGTGCTCTTCGTGTTCGCGATCATGGTGCTGATCCCCGGCAAGGAGGAGAGCGGCCCGGACCCGCGGCGCGGCGCCCGCCTGCTGGCCGTGCCGGTCGGCGCCCTCCTGTGCCTGCTGCTGGTGTTTGTCGTCGCGGGGCGGTGGAGCGGCCCGCGCGGCCCGGGCGCGCCGAGCGGCAGTGTCGCGGCGGTCGGCCGGCTGCTCTTCACGAGCTACCTGTTTCCCTTCGAGTTGACGTCGGTCCTCCTGCTGGCGGCGATGGTCGGCGTCCTGCTGCTCGCGAGGCGCCGCGCGTGACGCCGCGGGCCGAGGCGAGCCGATGGGCGGGAGTGAGAGCCGCAGGCCGTCGCGGGGCTGGGGCCCCGCCGGCCGAGGCGAGCCGATCCCCTATGATGGAAAGACATGGTGCCTGAGAGCTACTATGTGACATTGTCGGCCGTCCTGTTCACGATCGGCGTGATGGGTGTCGTCATCCGGCGCAACCCGCTCGTGATCTTCATGTCGATCGAGCTGATGCTGAACGCGGCGAACCTCGCCCTGGTCGCCTTCGGGCAGCGGCTCGGGAACCTCGACGGCCAGGCGGTCGTCTTTTTCGTGATGGCGGTGGCGGCGGCGGAGGTGGCCGTCGGTCTGGCGATCATTGTGGCAATCTTTCGCGTCCGCCGACGGCTCTCGGTGGACGATTTGAGCCTCATGCGCTGGTAGCAGGGGGAGGTCATGGCCAAGACACTGACACGTGGCGGGGCGTCTTCGGGGCCGGGCGTCGACGCCGCCGTCGCGAAGCAACTGCTGACCGACATGCTCCTGATCCGCCGGTTCGAGGAGAAGGCCGCCGAGGCGTACACGCTCGGGAAGATCGGCGGATTCCTCCATCTCTATATTGGTGAGGAGGCGGTGGCGGTCGGCACCACCTCGGTGCTCCGCCCGGACGACTACGCGATCTCCGCCTACCGCGAGCACGGCCACTGCCTGGCGAAGGGCTCGGACCCGAAACGCGTGATGGCCGAGCTCTACGGACGCCGCGACGGGCTCTCCAAGGGCAAGGGCGGCTCGATGCATCTGTTCGACCGGAGCACCAACTTCCTCGGCGGCCACGCCATCGTCGGGGCACACCTGCCGATCGCGGCGGGAGTCGCCTTCGCCATCAAGTATCAGGGGGGCGACCAGGTCATCGTCTGTTACTTCGGCGACGGCGCCGTGCCGGAGGGGGAGTTTCACGAATCGATGAATCTCGCAGCCCTGTGGAAACTGCCGGTGATCTTCCTCTGCGAGAACAACCGCTACGCCATGGGGACCTCGGTGGAGCGCGCGCTCGCCCAGACCGAGATCTGGAGGTTCGGCCAGACCTACGGCGTCCCCTCGGAACGTGTGGACGGCATGGACGTCCTGGCGGTCCGCGAGGCGGTCGCGCGGGCGGTCACCCGGGCGCGGCAACACAAGACGCCCGCGCTCCTGGAGGCGGACACCTACCGGTACCGGGGCCACTCCATGCGCGATCCGGCCGGCGCGGTGTACCGGACCAAGGAGGAGGTCGAGCGCGAGAAGCTGCGGGATCCGATCGTGCTGTTCCGCGACAAGCTTCTCGCCGCGGGCCTCCTCGCGGAGGCCGACGTGCGGGCGATCGAAAAGGACGTCAACGACCGCGTCGACGAGGCCGTGGCGTTCGCCGACGCCTCGCCGGAGCCACCGGGCGAATGGCTCTTCACCGACATCTACAAGGAGCCGTGAGATGGCGGTGATGACGTACCGCGAAGCCCTGAACCTCGCGCTGCGCGAAGAGATGCGCCGGGATCCGCGCGTCTTCGTCATCGGCGAGGAGGTCGGCCTCTACGAGGGCGCCTACAAGGTGACGCAGGGGCTCTTGAAGGAATTCGGCGCGCAGCGTGTCGTCGACACGCCCATCGCGGAATCGGGGTTCACGGGCGTCGGGATCGGCGCAGCGATGGTGGGGCTGCGTCCCGTTGTCGAGATGATGACCTTCAACTTCGCGCTCCTGGCGCTCGATCAGATCGTGAACTCGGCCGCCAAGATGCATTACATGTCGGGCGGGCAGTTCAACGTGCCGATCGTCATCCGCGGCCCGGGCGGGCCGGCGGCGCAGCTGGCGGCGCAGCACTCGCAGTCGATGGAAACGTATTTCTATCATGTGCCGGGCTTGAAGGTCGTGCGCCCGACGACGCCGATGGACGCCAAGGGCTTGCTGAAATCAGCGATCCGCGACGACAATCCCGTGATTTTCATCGAATCGGAAACCCTCTACAGCGTCAAGGGCGACGTTCCCGACGACCCGGAGTTTCTCATCCCGCTCGGGAAGGCGCTCGTACGGCGCGAGGGGACCGACGTCACGGTGATCGCCTACATGGGCATGATGTACCGGGCGATGGAGGCGGCGGAGGAGCTCGAGAAGGAAGGCATCTCGGTCGAGCTGGTCGATCCCCGGACACTGCGTCCCATGGACACCGAGACGATCATCGGCTCGGTGCGCAAGACCCATCGGGCCGTCATCGTGGAGGCGGGCGCGGGCTTCGCCGGCATGGGCTCGGAGATCGTCGCGTTCGTCACCGAGCAGGCATTCGACGATCTCGACGCGCCGGTGGAGCGGGTCACCGGCGCCAACGCCCCGATGCCCTACGCGCGCAATCTGGAGAAGCTCAAGACGCCGTCGAAGGACAAGATCCTCGCCGCGGTCCGGCGCGTGTGCAACGCGAACGGGGGCTGAGTCATGGCCGTCACGAAGGTCGTGATGCCCAAGCTCTCCGAAGCGATGGAGAGCGGGAAGATCATCAAGTGGCTGAAGAAGGAAGGCGATCGGATCCAGGGCGGCGACATTCTGGCCGAGATCGAGACGGACAAGGCCGATGTCGAGATGGAAGCGTTCGGTGCCGGCGTCCTGCGCAAGATCCTGGTCCCGGCCGGTGAACCGGCGCCCATCGGCGCGCTGATCGGCGTCATCGCCGATCCCGGCGACGACATCTCCGGGCTGCTCGCTTCCGCCCCCACCGGGGCAGCGGGGGCAGGCTCGGATGCTCAGAAAACCCCACTTCGCCCCGAGCCTGCCCCCGCTGCCCCGGTGGGGGCGGCCTCGGCGGCCCAGCAGGCGCCGCGCCCGGCAGGCACGCCGCCGTCAGCGCCGCCGGCCTCGGTCATGCGGCCCGCCGCTGTGCCGAGCGCGCTGGCCGCCGCGGCCACCACCGGCGTGACTCACGAGCCGCAGGGTGGACGGGTGAAGGCTTCACCGCTGGCGAAGAAAATCGCGGCTCAGGCCGGCGTGGACCTCAAGCTCATCCAGGGCACGGGGCCGGGCGGCCGTATCGTCCGCCGTGACGTCGAGGCCGCTGGCGTGACGGTGGCGCCGACGGCGGTGGCCGCCGCGGTTACCGGCCCCGAGTTCGAGGACCTTCCGCTCTCTCAGATCCGCGCGGTCATCGCCAGACGGATGCCGCTGTCCAAGGCGCCCGTGCCCCACTTCTACGTCACCAGCGAGGTCGCGATGGATCGCGCATGGGAGCTGCGCGAGCAGCTGAACACGCTGGAGGGCCAGCCCAAGATCTCCGTGAACGACCTGGTCATCCGGGCCTGCGCCCTGGCGTTGCTGAAGCACCCGGGCGTGAACGCCTCGCTCCAGGGCGACGCGATCCGCGTCTACCATCGAGCGCACATCGGCATCGCCGTCGCGCTCGACGACGGCCTCATCACGCCCGTGCTGCGCGATTGTCACGCGAAGCCGCTCGCCCAGATCGCCGTCGAGGCCCGTGACCTCGCCGAGCGCGCGCGGCATCGCAAGCTCCGGGCTCAGGAGCTGTCCGGGGCGACCTTCTCGATCTCGAACCTCGGCATGTTCGACGTCGCCGAGTTCTCGGCCATCATCAACCCGCCTGAGGGCGCGATCCTCGCGGTCGGATCGGTGCGGCGCGTGCCGGTGGTGGACGACTCGGGGCTTGGCGTCGGGCGCCGGATGGCGATCACGATCTCGTGCGATCACCGCGTGATGGACGGAGCGATGGGCGCGCGGTTCCTGCAGGACGTCAAACGCCTGCTCGAAGAGCCGCTGCGGCTGCTCGTCTAGCGCGATGGCGACGCACAAATTCGACGTCGCGGTGGTGGGCACCGGGCCCGGCGGCTACGTCGCGGCCATCCGGTGCGCCCAGCTCGGACTCTCGGTCGCGACCGTGGAGGACGACCGCCCGGGCGGCGTCTGCCTGAACTGGGGCTGCATCCCCACCAAGGCGCTGCTGCGAAACGCGGAGGTCGTCACGCTCCTCGGCCGCGCAGCCGAGTTCGGGATCCGCCTGAGCGGCTTCGAGGCGAACTACGCCGAAGCGGTCCAGCGGAGCCGCAAGGTCGCCGACCGGATGGCCAAGGGCGTCGAGTTCCTCTTCCGGAAGAACAAGATCACCCTGTTTCCCGGACGTGGAACGCTGACGGCGAAGAACGTGGTGGAGGTGAAGGGGGCGACCGCCGCCGAGACGATCGAGGCGCGCGCCCTCATCCTGGCCACCGGCTCCGAGCCGAAATCGCTCCCCGGGGTCGCCATCGACGAGAAGACGGTGATCTCCTCGAACGGCGCCGTGCGGAACGAGCGCGCGCCCAGGTCGATCGCCGTCATCGGGGCGGGGGCGGTCGGCGTGGAGTTCGCCGACGTCTTCGCCGCGTACGGCGTCCAGGTCACGCTCGTCGAGGCGCTCCCGCGCATCGTGCCCGTCGAGGACGAGGAGGTCTCCAAGGAGCTGACGCGGGCGTTCACGCGGCGGGGAATCGCGCTCAAGACCGGCGTCAAAGTGGCCTCCGTGAAGCCCGGCGGCGCCGGCGTCGTCGTCGACCTCGAGGGGGAGAAGCTCGAAGTCGAGCAGGTGCTCATGGCGGTCGGCCGCGCCGCCAGGATCGCCGGGCTCGGGCTCGAGGGTATCGGCGTGCAGCTCGAGCGAGGCTTCGTGAAGGTTTCGCCGCACATGGAAACGTCGGTGAAGGGACTCTATGCGATCGGCGACATGGCGGGCGCGCCACTGCTCGCGCACAAGGCCATGGCCGAAGGGGTCGTGGCGGCCGAGGCGATCGCGGGCAAGAGTCCGCGCCCCGTCGACTACGGGAACGTCCCGTCGTGCACCTACTGCCGTCCGCAGATCGCCTCGATCGGGGTGACCGAGGCGCGCGCCCGGGAGAACGGGCGCGAGGTCGCCGTGGGCAAGTTCCCGTTCACGGCGAACGGCAAGGCGGTCGCGCTCGGCGAGACGGAGGGGTTCATCAAGGTGATCGCCGACAAGGCGACGGGGGAGCTCCTCGGCGTCCACATCGTCGGCCCTGAGGCGACCGAGATCATCCACGAGTTCGCGGTGGGGCGCACGCTCGAGGCCACGCTCGAGGAGATCATCCACACGATCCACGCCCACCCGACCTTGTCCGAGGCGGCCCTGGAGGCGACGCTCGCCGCGCTCGGCCAGGCCATCCACATCTGAGGCGGACGTCGCCGGGCCCGCGGGCCACCCGGACTCCCGCAACCCGGGGCGTGGGCGCCTGGATCGTTGTCTGTGTGGCGGTCACGACCTTCGTCGCATTCGCACCGTCCCTGCAGAACCACTTCGTCGATTGGGACGATCCCGACAATTTCATCACCAACCCGTACTATCGCGGCCTCGGGTGGACCCAGCTCAGATGGATGTGGACGACCGTCCTCCTCGGGCACTACGTCCCCGTCACGTGGATGACGCTGGGTCTCGACTATCTCACCTGGGGTATGAATCCCGCCGGGTACCATCTCACCAACGTGCTGCTGCACTCCGCCAACGCGACCCTTGTCTACCTCGTCGCGTTGCGACTCCTGCGCGCCGCGATTCCGGTGGCGATGGCGGTCGACCTCCTGGCGTGGCGACTCAGCGCCGCCTTCGCCGCGCTTCTCTTTGCCGTCCACCCTTTGCGGGTGGAGTCCGTCGCCTGGGTCACCGAGCGCCGCGACGTTCTCTCCGGACTCTTCTACCTCCTCGCGCTCTGGGCTTATCTGCGCGACGCCGAGGTCGCGATCGACGTGAGCATCCGCCGGCGACTGTGGTACTGGGTCTCGCTCGGATGCTTCCTCCTGGCCCTCCTCTCCAAAGCCATCACGGTGACGCTCCCCATCGTTTTCATCGTGCTGGACGTGTATCCGCTCCGCCGTCTCGGGGGTGACGCCGGAGGCTGGTGGAGTCCTCGGGCCCGCCGACGGTGGGCCGAGAAGGTCCCATTCGTCCTGGCGAGCGCCGCCGTGATTCCCGTCGCGCTCGTCGCCGCCCGCAGCGGTGCGAACCTTGTCTCGATGGCCGTCTTGGGGGTGTCCGATCGCGTCGCGATCAGCCTCTACGGGCTGGTCTTCTGTCTGTGGAAAACGCTGCTCCCCCTCGACCTATCGCCGTTTTACGCGTTGAAGACCCCGATCGTACCGCTGAGCGCGCCGTACCTCGTCAGTGGAATCGTCGTCGCCGTCGTCACCGCGCTGGCCATCCTGGTGCGCCGTCGTTGGCCTGCCCTGGGGGTTGCCTGGCTCGTCTACGTGGTCACGCTCGTGCCGGTGTCCGGTATCTTCCAGAACGGACCCCAGATCAGCGCCGATCGTTACAGCTATCTCCCGTCGCTCCCCTGGGCGATGGTTGCCGGCGCTGGGGTCCAGGCCGGCTGGCGTGCGTGGAGGGGCCCGGGGCGCAGCCGGTCGATCGCGTTCGTCACGACGGGCGCCGCTGCCCTCGTCGTGACGGTCCTGGTGGCCCTCACCTGGAAGCAGGTTGCGGTCTGGCACGATCCGGAGCGGCTCTGGTCACACGCCCTCGCGATCGCTCCGTCGTCGGTGGTGCACGATCATCTGGGTTACGTCCGCCGCCAGCAAGGCCGGCTGGACGAAGCGATCGAGCACTACCGAACGGCCTCGTCGATGCGACCCGGCGCGGCCGACCTTCAAATCTATTGGGGGAACGCGCTGGCTCTGCAGGGGATGCTCGGTGCGGCGTTCGATCGCTACCGCGAGGCTCTCCGCCTCATGCCCGACAGCGCCGTCCCTCACAACCACTGGGGCAACGCGCTCCTCGGCGCCGGGCGGCCCGAGGAGGCGATCGCTCACTACCGCGAAGCCGTCCGGATCGATCCGACGGACGCCGAGGCCCGGAACAGCTGGGGAAGGGCGCTGGCCCAGCAGGGCAAGTGGGAGGAGGCGATCGCCAAGTATCGCGAGGCCTTGCGTCTCAGGCCCCACAGTGTCCCGCACTACAACTGGGGCAACGCGCTGTTCGCGGCCGGCCGGCTTGAGGAGGCGATCTCCCACTATCGCGAGACCGTCCGGATCGATCCCAACGCTGCCGAAGCCTACAACAATTGGGGAAGGGCGCTGGCCCAGCAAGGCAAGTGGGAGGAGGCGATCACGAGGTACCGTGAGGCTCTGCGCATCAAGCCCAATTATCCCCTGGCGTCGTCGAACCTGGATCAAGCACTCTCGCGGGCGGGGCAAGCCCCGACGCGCTGAGCCGAAGGAGGCACAATGGCGAGCATATGGCAGCCCGACATCGCCGTCGCGGAGAAGGTCCTGAGGGCGGTCGTCGTCTACCTCTTCATGCTGGCGGCTTTCCGGTTCACGGGGAAGCGGCAGGTCGGCCAGCTCACCCCCTTCGACCTCGTCCTGCTCCTCATCATCTCGAACGTGGTCCAGAACGCGATCATCGGCCCCGACAACTCGCTCGGCGGGGGACTCCTCGGTGCGGTCGTGATTCTGGCGTTGAACTACGCCATCGTCGAGGTGACGTTCCGCTCGAAGCGGCTGCGCCATCTGCTCGAGGCGCAACCGACGCTCCTCGTCCACGACGGCCGCATCCTCCAGAAGAATCTGAATCGAGAGCGCATCTCGCTCGAGGATTTGCACGCAGCGCTCCGCCGCAGCGGCGTCGCCGACGTCGAGCACGTGCGGGCCGCCGTGCTCGAGGACAACGGCGGGATCAGCGTCATTCCACGGGCGGCCGCCGGGCCCGGCGAGTTTCCCGGCAGCCGCTGAGGCTCAGTGGTGGTGCAGGAAGGGCAGCGTGAAGAGCGGGGTGAATCCGTTCAGGGTGAGCGCCGCGCCCAGCGCCGCCAGGACCAGCGAGAACCAGAACATCGGGCGTGAGGTGGAGAGAATCGACACGGACGCGCTCACGATCGCGATCTGCAGGAGGACCTCCCCGAACTCGAAATACGGGTGCCGCTCCCGGCGGACGTCCCGCGCCAGCTCGAGCTTCTTGGCGTCCTTCTCGATGTCCTTCTTCTCGGCGTTGTATCGCTTCTCTTCCTCGGCGAACTTCGTCGCGAGCGCCTCGACCTTGGCGCGCTCGGCTCCCTTCAGGCTGGAGGGCTCGGCCAGCTGCGTCTCGAGCAGCATCTTCTGGGCGCGGTACTGGTGCTCGCGGATGACCTTGGCCTGGTAGAACGCCCACTGGTCGGACGACTGCTGCTGGGCGAGGAGCATCTCCTTCACCGTGTTGTTGCCGCCGAGCGACGCGATCGAGAGCACGACCGCGTAGATCGCGGTGGTGAGCGCGGCGCGACGGCCGAACGTCGTCTCGCCGCGCTCGTGGAGCTCGTCGGGGTTGGGGACCTCGATCTCAGCCATGCGACTCGGTGGACCCTCTCCGGATCTCCTCCCGCATGGCGTCGCGGCCGGCCTCGAACGCGCTCATGAGGCGTTGCGTCTGCTCTTCGAAGATCTCGCGGCTCTTGTCCAGCCACTCACCGGCGCGGCCCTGCGCCTCGTTGGCGAACTCCTGCGCCCGGCGCGCCACGTCGCCGCCCCGGTCGGCCAGGAGCTCGCGGGCCTGCGCCCCGGTCCTCGGCGTCAGCAAGATGGCGGCGGCGGCGCCCAGCACCGCGCCGAACAGGAACCAGCCCATGTACCCGCCCGCATCGCGTCGCTCGTCACTCATGGTGGTCTCCTTGGTGCCTGAAACGATGGACGAACACGTCGAGGCCCTTCTTGAGCCCGGCCGCCACGCCGACGATCTGCCCCGCGCGAGTCAGGCCGCTCAGCATCCCAACGAACCGGCCGAGCCCGGTGGCGATGTCGTCGACGCGGTCGGTGACGGCGCCGACGCGCTCGAGCTCCCGGCTTGCCTCGCGGGTGAGCGTCCGCACGTCCTCGGTGAGTGCCAGCGCTTGGCCGATGAGCGGCCGAAGCTCCTGCTCGATGATCATCAGGACCGCCTCGGCGCGCTGGGCCATCCGCCGGAGCGCCCAGACCGCCGCCACGAGCGCCAGCAACAATGCAAAGGCCGCCAGCGCCAGGAGCAGCTGGACCCAGAAAGGCATGGGCCTGAATTATTGGTGGAAAAACTAACGAAAGTCAATGAAACTACCAGCTTGATGTCGAGCGATGAGCGCTTCGGGGATCTGCGACGCCGTAACGTGGAGGCCGAGCTCGCCGGCGGCGACGAGCGCGTCCGCCGCCAGCACAAGGCCGGCAAGAAGACGGCGCGCGAGCGGCTCGAGCTCCTGCTGGACGCCGGGTCTTTCATGGAGGTCGACAAGTTCGTCGTCCACCAGAGCCACGACTTCGACATGGCCGGGCAGCGGACTCTCGGGGACGGCGTCGTCACGGGCTCGGGTCGCATCCACGGCCGGCCGGCTTTCGTATTCGCCCAGGACTTCACGGTGTTCGGTGGCTCGCTTTCGGACACGCACGCCCGCAAGATCTGCAAGATCATGGATCTCGCGATGAAGACGGGCGTGCCGATCATCGGGCTCAACGACTCGGGAGGGGCACGGATCCAGGAGGGCGTCGTCTCGCTCGCCGGCTACGCCGAGGTCTTCCTGCGCAACACGCTGGCATCGGGCGTCGTCCCCCAGATCTCGGCGGTGATGGGGCCGTGCGCCGGGGGCGCGGTGTACTCACCGGCGCTCACCGACTTCATCTTCATGGTGAAGAACACCTCGTACATGTTCGTCACGGGCCCGGACGTCATCCGGACGGTCACCCACGAGACCGTGTCGGCCGACGATCTCGGCGGGGCCAGGACGCACGCCACCACCTCCGGGGTCGCGCACTTCGCCGCCGACAGCGAGGAGGAGTGCCTGGCCCTGATCCGCGAGCTGATGACGTTCCTGCCGCAGAACAACCTCGAGGACCCGCCGCTCCGGCCGACGCGGGACCCCGTCGACCGTCGGGACGAAAGTCTGCAGTCCATCGTGCCGGATCAGCCGAACAAGCCCTACAACATGCTGGACATCATTCGCACGGTGCTGGACGAGCACTATTTCTTCGAGACCCACGCCGCGTTCGCGCCCAACCTCATCGTCGGCTTCGGCCGTCTGGGCGGCCGGCCGGTCGGCGTCGTCGCCAATCAACCCACGCATCTCGCCGGATGCCTCGACATCAACGCCTCGCTCAAGGGCGCGCGGTTCGTCCGCTTCTGCGACTGCTTCAACATCCCGCTCGTGACGTTCGAGGACGTGCCGGGGTTCCTGCCGGGGACGACGCAGGAGTTCGGCGGGATCATCAAGCACGGCGCCAAGCTCCTGTACGCGTACTGCGAGGCCACGGTCCCCAAGCTGACGGTGATCACCCGCAAGGCCTACGGCGGGGCCTACTGTGTCATGTCGTCCAAGCACATCCGTGGCGACGCGAACTTCGCCTACCCGACCGCGGAGATCGCCGTCATGGGTCCGGAGGGTGCCGTCAACATCCTCTACCGGCGGGAGATGGAGCGGGCGGGAGCGCCGGCCACCTTCCGCGAGGACAAGACGCGGGAGTATCGCGAGATGCTCGCGACTCCGTACGTGGCCGCCGAGCGCGGCTACATCGACGAGGTGATCGAGCCTCGGGACACGCGGGCGCGACTCTGCGCCGCCCTTGAGCTCACGCGGACCAAGCGCGACACCAACCCGTCGAAGAAGCACGGAAACCTCCCCCTGTGATGGCAGTGCGAGCCGCAGCCGCAGGCGAGGCGAGTCTGTGACGGACCAGGCGAGAGAGTTCAAGACCTCCTGGGGCAGTCCGCTGAAGCCCGTCTACGGGCCCGAGGACGCCCCGGCCGAGCGCTTCGCCTCGGAGCTCGGCGCACCGGGCGAGTTCCCATTCACCCGCGGCGTCCATCCCGAGATGCACCGCAAGCGCCTCTGGACGATGCGGCAGTACGCGGGCTTCGGCTCCGCCGTCGAGACGAACAAGCGGTACCGCTTCCTTCTGGAGCAGGGGCAGACCGGCCTGTCGGTCGCGTTCGATCTCCCCACCCAGATGGGGTACGACCCCGACGCGCCCATGGCGCGCGGTGAGGCGGGCAAGGTGGGCGTGTCCATCGCCTCACTCGAGGACATGCAAGATCTGTTCGAGGGAATTCCGCTCGACCGCGTCTCGACCTCGATGACGATCAACGCCACCGCGTCGATCCTTTTGGCGCTCTACGTGGCGACCGCGCGCCGCCAGGGCGTCGCGGCCGAGCGCCTCAGCGGAACGGTGCAGAACGACATCCTCAAGGAGTACATCGCGCGCGGCACCTACATCTTTCCGCCCGGCCCCTCGATGCGGCTGATCACCGACACGTTCGCGTACTGCACGGATCGTGTCCCCCACTGGAACACGATCTCGATCTCCGGCTACCACATGCGCGAGGCCGGCTGCACCGCGGTCCAGGAGGTGGCCTTCACGCTGGCGAACGGCATCGCGTACGTGCAGGCGGCGCTGGACGCCGGCCTCACGGTCGACGCGTTCGCCCCGCAGCTGTCGTTCTTCTTCAACGCGCACAACGATCTGCTCGAGGAGGTCGCCAAGTTTCGGGCCGCGCGCCGGCTGTGGGCGCGGATCATGCACGAGCGGTTTCGAGCCCGCGACCCGCGGGCGCTGGCGCTCCGGTTCCACGCGCAGACGGCGGGCAGCATGCTCACCGCGCAGCAACCCGAGAACAACATCGTCCGGGTGACGGTGCAGGCGCTCGCGGCCGTGCTGGGGGGGTGCCAGTCCCTGCACACGAACTCGATGGACGAGGCGCTCGCGCTGCCCACCGAGCACGCGGTCCGGATCGCGCTCCGGACCCAGCAGGTCCTCGCCCACGAGTCGGGGGTCGCCGACATCGCCGATCCGCTCGGCGGCGCTTTCGCCATCGAGCGCCTCACCGGCGAGATCGAAGAGGCGGCGCGGGTCTACATCCGGACGATCGACGATCTGGGCGGCGCGGTCGCCGCGATCCCCTTCATGCAGCGCGAAATCCAGGAGGCAGCGTACCGCTACCAGCGCGAGGTCGAGGAGCACGCCCGGATCGTCGTCGGCGTCAACGAGTTCGTGACGGACGAGCTCCCGCAGGGAAATCTCTTCCAGGTAGACGCGGCGGTCGGTCCGGCGCTCGCCGAGCGGGTGGCGCGCGCGCGCGCCGCGCGGGACCGCGAGGCTGCCGGGCGGGCCCTCGACGCGCTCGAGCGGGCGGCGCGCGGCCGCGAGAATCTCCTGCCGCTCCTCGTCATCGCGGTCGAGGTCGGGGTCACGCTCGGCGAGATCTGCGACCGGCTGCGCGGCGTCTTCGGCGTGCACCAGCCCTCGGTCGCGTTTTGAGCACGCGGGTCCGGGCGGTCGGCGGCCTCGTCGTCCTCGGCGTGCTCGCATGCGTCTCGAGCGCCGTCGCCGGCATGGCGGACCGTATCGGAGCGACCTTCGGGCTCATGTCGGAGCATTTCATCCAGGCGTTCAATCCGCTCGAGGGGCTGGTGGTGGGCGTCGACGGGGGCTCGCTGTATCTGGATCTCGGCGAGCGCGGCGGCGCGCAGGGGGGTCAGGAGTTCACGATCTTCCGCAAGGGCGACGAGTTCCGGCATCCACTCACCCGGAAGGTGCTCGGGCGGTACGAGGAGGTCCTCGGGTACGCCCAGATCCGGAGCGTGCAGCCGCTGTTCTCAGAGGCCGCGTACGTCCCCATCGAGGGGAAGCCGATTCCGCAGCCGGACGACGGTGTGCGGATCACGCGGGGACGGATCAAGGCCGCGATCACGCCCGTGCTCGATCTGACGCAGTCCACGACGCGGCCGGACCTGCGCCGGGTTCCGTACCTCCTGGCGATCGCGCTCGAGCGCTCGAAGCGCTTCCAGGTGGTCGACCCGCTCACCGTCGCCGACGTCTTCGCCAGCGGCAGCGCCCAGGTCCAGGAGATCCTCGCTCTCCCGGAGCGCGCGATCCGCATCTCGAAGCGGTTCGACGTGGCGGGGTGGGTCGTGCCCGTCCTGATCGAGCGGCGCGGCGTCGTCTACCTCGACGCGACGTGGATCTCCGCGGTGACGGGCACGGCGCTGTTCTCGCGTCGCGAGCCCCTCCTGCCGCCCGCCGCCGTGGAGGAGCAGCGATTCCCGTGGGAACCGGGCAGCGAAGACTGATGTCTTGCTGGCGCGATCCTGTTATGGTATGGGCGCCACCATGACTGTGCGGTCTCTCGCGCTGGTTGTCGTCGTCCTCACGGCCTTCGGCTGTACGACGGCGAAACAAGTGTTGGGCATTCCGACTTCCGGCGATCCGTCGGTCACGATCAAGTCGGCGGAAACCCGGTGGCTCCTGATCAAGAATCCAAGATTCGGCGACGTGCCGAGCGAGCCCGAGTACGTCTGGGTCGAAGAGGACAAGATCCCGGTGACCTTCACGACCCTCGTGCGGGGCCAGGGCGCGATCATCGCGGCGCCGGAGATCGTCGCCAAGTATGGCGCGCCACCGGGCGGCGGCAAGATCAGCCCGCGGCAGCGCATGCCGACGCAGACGGTGACGGCCTCCGAGACGCCGCGGGCGGCGCCCGCGGCGCCGCGCCCGACGAACGGGACGGCGCCGGCGGGCCCGAAGAAGGGGCTGGTCGTCTACGTGGACACGACGCGCATCGTGATCGACCTGACCGCCGCCGACGGGATCCGGCCCGGGACCGTCGTCAGTCTCCGTCGCGACGCGATCCCCATCGTGCATCCCGTGACGGGCGAGGTGCTCGGCGAGCTCGACGAAGAGGTCGCGACGGCGCGCGTGACCGAGATGCGCGAGAAGTTCTCGGTCGCGGACGTCCAGACCGTCGCCGCCGGCGCGCGGATCCAGATCAAGGATCGCGTCGTCCCCAAGTAGCTTCCCGCGTGCCCACGCCCACCCTGGAACGGGTCCTGAAGGAGCGCGTCGCGGGTCTGGTCGGCGCAGACCTGCAGCTTGTCGAGGCGGAGATCCGTCGAGAGCTGGGCTCGCCCGTCGCCTTGATCCAGGAGATGGGCGGCTACATTGCGGGCGCCGGGGGCAAGCGCCTTCGCCCGATCCTGCTGCTGCTGAGCGCGCGCCTGGCCGGCTACCGCGGCCCGCGAAGCGTGCGCCTCGCGTGCGTCGTCGAGCTGCTCCACACGGCGACGCTCATTCACGACGACGTCGTCGACCAGGCGCCGCTGCGGCGCGGACGGCCGTCGGCGAACGCGCAGTGGGGCGACGACGCCTCCGTCCTCGTCGGTGATCACCTGTACTCGAAGTCGTTCGCGATGCTCGTGCGGGACAACGATCGCGCCGTGATGGAGACCCTGGCGCGCTCGACGGTCTCGATGACCGAGGCGGAAGTCTTCCAGCTCGAGCTCAAGCGCAGCGGTGTCACGACCGAGGCGGACTACGTCCGGGTCATCACGCAGAAGACCGCCTCGTTCATCTCCGCGTGCTGCCGCATCGGCGGGCTGCTCGGCGGGCTCCCCGCCGCCCACCTCGCCGCCCTCACGCGGTACGGCCTGGACATCGGTGTCGCCTTCCAGATCTCGGACGACTCGCTCGACTTCGTCGCGAATCAGGACCGCTTTGGCAAGGCGATCGGTGCCGACCTCCGGGAGGGGAAGCGGACGCTGCCGCTCATCGCCATGCTCGAGCGGGTGCCGCCGGTCGAGGCGGCGCGGATCACGAGCCTCCTCAAGCGCCCCGCCCTCGACGCGGACGAGGTCGACGAGATCCGGCGGTGCGTCGTGGACCACGCGGGCGTCGAGTACGCGCTTGCGCGGGCGCAGGAGTACGCCGGGGCTGCGAAGGCCGACCTCGCGGCGTTCGCGCCGTCGGAGGAGCTGGACACGCTGGCGCTGATCGCGGACTTCGTCGTTGATCGCGATCGTTGACGTGGCGGTCATCACACTGACAACCGACTTCGGCACGCGCGACACCTACGTGGCCGAGATGAAGGCCGCGATTCTCTCCATCACTCGCGACGTCCATGTCGTCGACATCACGCACGAGGTCGCGCCCCACGACGTCCTCGAGGGTGCCCTGGCGCTCGAGGCTGCCGCACCCCGGTTCCCGACCGCCACGATCCACGTGGCGGTGGTCGATCCCGGCGTCGGCACGGCGCGTCGCGGTCTCGCGGTGGCGTCGGGCGACCAGGTGTTCATCGGGCCCGACAACGGGTTGTTCACGCCGTTCCTGGGCGGGGCACCCTGGCGCGCCTTCGAGCTGCGGGCGGAGCAGTTCCGCGCGGCCGGCGTGAGTCGCACGTTCCACGGGCGCGACGTCTTCGCGCCGGCGGCCGCCCACGTCGCTCGCGGCCTCGAGCCCGGGAGGCTCGGGCCCATCGTGACCGACCCGGTGCTTCTGGCGTGGCCCCGGGCCCGTGTGACCGAGGGCCGGGTCGGCGGCGCCGTCGTCCACGTCGATCGCTTCGGCAACCTCGTCACCTCGATCGACGGCGACACGATCGCGTTGCTCGGGTCGGGCGTCACCGTTCGTGTGGGCGGCAGGATCTTGCCGCTCGTGCAGACCTACGGTGAGCTGGCGCGGGGGAGCGCCGGAGCCCTCGTGGGCTCACGCAACCGTCTGGAGATCGCGGTGAATGCGGGGAGCGCCGCGACCATGCTGCGCGCGCGCCGCGGCTCGCCGGTTGTCGTTAGTCGGGTTTCGTCGCCGGCGGCGAGGCCGGCGCGGAGGCGGTCTTAGCGTCCGTGCTCTTCCCGGCCGGCTTGTCGGCTGGTTTGTCGGCTGGCTTGTCGGCGGGCTTGTCCGCCGGTTTCTCGGACGACTTTTCAGATTGCAGGGCCTTCTTGCGAGACTCAGAAGGGTAGTCGGTCACGTACCATCCTTTACCCTTGAGGATGAAAGGGGCCGCAGAGAGGAGGCGGCGCACTTGCCCGCCGCACACGTCGCATTCTGCCAGCGGCGGCTCGGAGATCCGCTGGCGGATTTCAAAGAGCCGTCCACACTTGAGGCACTCGTATTCGTAGGTGGGCACTCTCATTGAGGCTACATGGGGAGGATTGATCGTGTCAAGAAGACACGGGTTTTGGTTGGCTCTGCTTGCCCTCGGCCTGTCGGCGTCGGGGTGCGCTAGCAAGGAGGCGTCCCAGCGAGCCGAGGTACAGAAGCTTCAGGCGCGCGCGGCATACGATCGCGCCCTCAGCTACCTCAACGACAAACAGCCGGCGCCGGCGGTGACGGCGCTCCAGGAGGCGATCAACGTCAATCCGTCGTCTCCCGTCTACCGCGATACTCTTGGGGTGGTCCTGCTCGAGCTGGGGCGGCCCGACATGGCGCTCGAGCACTTCAAGAAGGCGGTCGAGCTCGACCCGATGTTCGCCGACGGCTACTTCCACATGGGCACGGCCCAGGCCGAGGCGCGCCGATGGGACGAGGCGGTCGCGAGCTACAAGAAGGCGCTCGAGCTACCGACCCTCACCATCCCCGAGTCCGCGAACCAGAACCTCGGGCTTGCGCTCTATCACCTGAAGCGATACCGCGAAGCTGAACAGACCCTGCGGTTTGCCATCAGCCTTGACCCCAAGATGCAGGCCGCCTACTACAACCTCGGCCTCGTCTTCGTCGCCGAAAACCGGAAAGATGAGGCGAAGGCGGCCTTTCGCCAGGCCCGCCAGCTCGGCCCGGACTCACCGGTGGGGCAGGCGGCGCTGGACCGCCTCAAGGCCTTGGGGGAGGGGGCTAAATAGCAGTTTTCTCTTGACCTTCCGGAAACGCCCGCGTACAAGTGTTCGTTGTTTCGGTCGTGTCTCAGCAAATTGCTCCGAGGAGAGGGAATGCGAAGATTCCTCACCACGGCAGTCTTCGTCGTAATCATCCTCGCGATGCTGGCTCCGCCCGGGTTGGCCCAGGCGCCCACGCCCAAGGTGACGATCAGCGGGCTCTTCGATCAGGTCACGTCGATGGGCAGAAACTTCTACGACGGCAACCTCGCCCGGGACAGCGACCGTGAGTGGTACGCGCGGACCCGGTTTCGTCCGGACTTCGAGTTCGCGGTCGGCCGGGTCAAGGCTGTGCTCGGTCTCGAGATCGACTTGCAGTATGGGCAGTCCGGGGCCAACGACGGCGGATTCCCGGGCAACAATTCGGGCTTCCCGGGCGGCCCACCCAGCCAAGGCACACCCACCGGCGGGGCCAAGGTCAACGCCAGCGCCAACCTGGACCTCAACACCGACGTCGCCGGCATCCTCGAGGTCAAGTGGATCTACACAGAGTTTCCCCTGACGGGCAGGGACAGCCTGCTCCCGTTCATTCCGGTCGAGACCATGGCGCGGGCCGGGGGTCAGCCCTTCGCCAACCTCGCCACCTACAAGCTCGCCACCTATGCGGCCAGCGACTTCGCCGGCGTGTCGGCGGTCACGAGTCTCGCCCCGAACATCCGGAGCAATCTCACGTGGGTCATCATCGAGGATCAACTCGCAGGTGCCAACCGAGGCAACCCTTCGCTCAGGACTAGTCGTGGCGAGGACTATGCGCTGATCTTCAGCCCAGAGTACTCGCCGTTCAAGGGACTCGACCTGAAGCCCCTGTACTCCTGGTTCCACGCCGACGGCATTACCCACATCGCGGCTCGGCGCAACCTGGTCAACAGGGGTACCGCCGGCGGGCTCCTCGGCCCCGGGACATCGATGGGCGCACCCGTAAGCCCCAGCCCCGCTGGTGACCCGACGTATCACGAGGATCGCCACACGATTGGCTTCGATGCGCGCTGGCGTGTGGGCCCCTTCGGCCTCGATCCCACACTCTTCTACCAGTGGGGTCGGATGGACAGCCAGGCGGGTAGTTCGGCGAACGGCGCGGCCATCAAAAAAGTCACGGCTGACCTGAGCGCATTCCTCGTCGACATCATCGGTAGCTACCAGCTCGGTCCGCTGCTTCTCGAGCTGCGCGCTGACTACAGCACTGGCAACAAGGCTCGCGACAACCTGGCCAAGGGGATCCGGTACTTTCAACCGCTCACGACCGACGGCATTTACTACGCCGGCTGGGCTCAGATCATGGCCCTGGGCGTGGACTATTTCAACGGCGTGTCCATGGGCGGCATGGGTAGCTACATCGGCTACGACCGGTACGGCCGCGCTCAGCTCGGCGCTCGGGCGACCTACACCTTCGCTCCCCCGTTCTCGGTCTACGCGGTCGTCAGCCCGACATGGACAGCGGAGAAGGTCGACACTGACACGAACTCCGGGTTGGTGCCGGGGGCCGTCGGCCTCACCATCGGTCGGACGACCGTCAGTGATAAGAGCTGGGTGTCGGGCGACTCCAACTATCTCGGGACCGAGGCGAATCTCGGGCTCACGTGGCGGTTCGCCCCGAACGCGGCCTTTGACCTCGTGGGCGCCTGGCTTTTCGCTGGAGCTGCCCAGGACACGGCCGAGTGTGTCGGGGGTGCGCCGGGGACCTGCGCCGGCGGCACGGTCGTGAAGAAAGACGCCAGGGACGCCTACACGCTGGCCGCGCGTGTGAGGCTGGCCTTCTAGATGAGGCGCAACAATGTCGGCTGTGAGTAGTCCGTCTGCAGCTGTTGGTGATGTTGGCCCTGAGGTGTTGTCTATGGCTCAGCTGCTGTTCACCACCACTTGAGGAGGGCGGTAATGCGTAGATTCATCGTTACGGCAGTACTCGCCTTCGTCATCCTCGCGATGCTGGCTCCGCCTGGGTTCGCTCAGGCGCCGGCGCCGAAGGTGACGATCACCGGGCTCTTCGACCAGATCACGTCGATGGGCCGAAACACCTACGACGGCAACCTGACCCGCAACAGTGACAAGGAGTGGTACGCCCGCACCCGGTTCCGTCCGGACATCGAGTTCGCGGTCGGGAAGGTCAAGGCCGTGCTCGGCCTCGAGTTGGACTTCCAGTATGGGCAGTCCGGGCCCAACGACGGTGGCTACCCTGGCAACACGAGCGGGGCTGCGTGCGGTGCGGCCGCCGGCGCGGCTGGCGGTAACGCCGGCTCCAGCCCCCCCGGGGGCAAGGTCAACATCAGCGGGTGTCTAGACCTCAACACCGACGTCGCTGGCCTCATCGAGGTCAAGTGGATCTACACGGAGTTTCCGCTGACCGGCAAGGACAGCCTGCTACCGTTCATCCCGGTCGAGACCATAGCGCGGGCGGGCGGCCAGCCCTTCGATACCCTCGCCCAGTACAAACTCGCCCAATATGCGAACGGCGACTTCGCTGGCGTATCGGCGATCACGACGTTCGCGCCGAACATCAAGACCAACCTCGCCTACGCCATCCTCGAGGAGGAGCTCGCCGGCTCCAACCGAGGTAACCCCTCGCTCAAGATCAGTCGCGGCGAGGACTACGCGGTGATCTTCAGCGTGGACATCACGCCATTCAAGGGGCTGGACTTGAAGCCCCTGTACTCCTTGTTCCACGCCGGCGGCCAGACGGCCGGAGGTGCCCGGCGTAACCTGTACAACCCGAACACGGCCGGCGGCCAGCTCAACGCTGTGGCGGCGAGGGGTACACCCGATTCCCCCCCTGCCGCAGGCAACCCCAACTACCACGAAGACCGCCACACGATCGGCATCGACGCGCGCTGGCGTCTAGGCCCCTTCGGCCTCGATCCCACGCTCTACTATCAATGGGGTCGCGTCGACTCCCAGGCGATTGTTACCGGGACTGGGGCGAACGGCGTGGGCACGAAAAAAATGACGGCCGACATGAGCGCATTCCTCGCCGACGTCATCGCCAGCTTCCAGCTCGGTCCGCTGCTTCTCGAGGCGCGCGGCGACTACAGCCCCGGCAACAAGGCTCGCGACAACCTGGCCAAGGGGATTCGCTACTACCAGCCTCTCGACACGGACGGTAACTACTGGGCCGGCGGCTGGACCGAGTTCTGGGCCTCCGGGATTGACTACTTCAACCAGGGCTGGGCGACGACGGGGAACTACGTCGGCTACGACCGTTACGGTCGCGTTTCGCTCGCCGGCCGGGTCACGTACAGCATCACGCCCGCGTTGAGCGTGCGCGCGGTCGCCCACTCGTTCTGGACCGCGGAGGCAGTCGACACCGATACTGCCAGCCAGCTCGCGAGCGCTGCGGGCACCGGAACCCCCGCGAGGAGGACCATCAGCTCGAACAGCTTTGTGCAGGGTAACTCCAACTATGTCGGGACCGAGGGCAACCTCGGGCTCACCTGGCGGTTCTCCGCGAACACGGCCTTCGATCTCGTGGGCGGCTGGTTGTTTGCAGGTGACGCACTCAACGCTGCCGAGTGTAGCAACGGTGCGGCGACCTGCTCGCCCAGCTTGGTCCAGAGGAAGAGCGCGCACGACGCCTACACGCTGGCTGCGCGTATTAGGTTGGCGTTCTAGCCAGGTCAACTGCCAGTCGTACGGCAGAGGACGCGGGGCATGGGTGGCTGGTTCGCCCATGCCCCGTTTCATTTTCCCCATTCCTTGACTCTCCCTACCCCCTGGGCTAGCCTCGGGCTGATGTTGGCGCGAGTGTTCCCATGAGCCGTTGCGTGTCTCGCATCGTCGCTCTCGCCGTCCTCGTCGCCGCCGCAGGCACGGGGACGGCGGGAGCCCAGACGATGCCGCCTTCCCTGGGGGTGCTCGTCGATCAAGTTTTGGCGCTTTTCCCGAAGGTCGACGGCGAGGTGATCGAAGTCCAGGACGGCACGATCACGCTCGCGCTTGGCAGCCGCGACGGTCTCATCTCGGGCGTCGAGCTGGCCCTCTACCGCCAGGGTCGCGAGCTCCGCCATCCGAAGACGGGCGAGATCCTGGGCCGGACGGAGCAGGCGGTCGGCCGTGTGGTGATCCGGCAGGTGTTCGAGTCTTACTCGACCGGGACGGCGGGCCAGGGCAGCGAAGTGCAGCCCGGCGACAGAGCCCGGGTCTCGGCGGGGAAGATCAAGCTGAGCCTCGTGCCGATCGTCGAGGGCGGCGTGAAGGAAGGGCTCGTGGAGGCTGCGGTCCACGAGGTGATCGAAGCTCTCAACCGCACCGGCCGCTTTCAGATCGGCCCGGGTGATGCTATCAGCGTTTGGATCGCCCAGCAGGGCATAAAGCGCGATGACGTGCTGGCCGGCAAAGGCCTCGATTCGGTCGCCGAGCGCTTCAAGGTCGAGCACCTGCTGGTCATCGCGTTCACGCGCGTCCAGGCCAAACCGTACATGGACGTCCGGCTGTTCAGCCTACCCGGCGTGAGCCCGCGGCTGACCACGGCGCTCTTCGTGCCGCCGACAATCAAGCCGGCCTCCAAGGGCGACTTCTCGGCTGGGGGCCGGCAGCGTGAGAGCCAAACGCCGGCTCCGCAGCGGTCCTTCCTGGCCCGGCTGCTCTTCGGGGATCTCGATGCCGGCACGTACTCGAGCGGCGAGTCTTCCATTACCCTGAAGGAAATCGCGAAATTCCCGTTCGTCGTCGCCTCCATGGACGTCGCCGTCGGGTCGAAGGACAGGATTGCGCGGATGGTCATCACGGACGGCGACCGCGTCTATCTCTATCGGATCACGCCGGAACGCGTTCTCGAGCCCGAGTGGACGTATCGCGGCGACACACGTGCGCGCATCTTCAGCGTCCAGCTCGCCGAGCTGTCCGACGACGGCGCCCCGTACGTCGTGGTAAACCGCTACAGCCAGATTCCGGCGATCCTGGTCAGCTCGCTGATCCTGGCGACCAAGGACAAGAAGGCGGCCGTGGCCGTCGAGAACGTGAGCGAGATCTTGCTGGCCGTGGACACGAGCGGCGATGGCGTCAAGAAGGTGCTCTGGGCTCAGTCGTTCGTCGAGAACGGCTTCTTCAAGCAGGGTGACGCCCTGCGGGTGAGTCTCCGCAACGACCGGCTGGTGTCCGACGGGAGGGTGCGGGTTCCCAGCACCTTCCGCGCGACCGGCGCGACCTACACCAACATCACGGGCAAGGGTACGCGGGCGCTGGCCTTCATCGATGAATACAGCCGCCTGCGGATCGCGATCGACACCGAGGACGCGTTTCGCTCCTCGACGCTGGTCGGCGGCGGCCTGGCCAAGCTCGGGGTCGAGAGACAAATCGAGCGAGGCGGCCGGACCTATCTCTACACCCCCGAGCCGATGCCCCTGTCGGTGGACCTGGACGGCGACGGGATCGAGGAGATCGTCGTGCCCCAGAACCAGTTTCCGGGCCGCCTGGCCGTGGTCTTCAAGGGGCCGGGCGGCTTCCGATTCCAGACGGTCAACTCGGGCTTCGAGGGCACTGTGGTGGCGCTCGGTGCCATCACCGGGGACGGGACTCCCGCGCTCGTCATGGCGGTGGCGCGCTACACGAACATGCTCAATACTCAGGGCGAAACCCAGATCATCATGACGACCGCGGAGTGACTCGGGCACGCGTCCGCTCGTTGTCCTGACTCCGTCGCGCTTTCCCGGATGATCCGTCGTTATCGGATTGCGGTCCACAGGGTCTGCCCGGCCGCGTTGGGCCGGGAACGGGTGCGGCCGTGAAGCTCGACACGGCGCCGCCTCGCGGCATGAAGGACCTGCTTCCCGCCGAGGTGGAGCTTCGGGACCGCGCGACGGCCACGATCCTGACCAACTACAAGCGCTACGGCTTTCGGCGCATCGAGACGCCGGCGCTCGAAAATCTGAAACTGCTCCTCGGCAGTGGGGGAGGGGAGAACGAGAAGCTGATCTACAAGATCTTGAAGCGCGGAGCGAAGCTCGACGCGGCGACCACTCAGCTCGAGGACGACCTCGCCGATCTGGGGCTGCGCTTCGATCTGACCGTGCCGCTCACGCGGTACTACGCCCACAACCGGGCCGCGCTGCCCGACCCGTTCAAGGCGATCCAGATCGGGCCGGTCTGGCGGGCGGAGCGGCCTCAGAAGGGACGCTTTCGACAGTTCACCCAATGCGACATCGACATCCTGGGCGTCGCCTCCGAGATCGCGGAGATCGAGCTGATCCTGGCGACCTCCGAGGCGCTCATCGGCCTCGAGCTCGAGCGCCCGAGGATCCGTGTGAACGATCGACGGATCCTGACGGCGATGGCGACGCAGTGTGGTTTCGACGCCGCCCGTCACGACGAGTTCTTCATCACGCTCGACAAGCAGGACAAGATCGGGCGCGAGGGGGTCGCGCGCGAGCTGCGCGAGGCTGGTCACGACGAGGTCGCGGTCTCGAAGCTGTTCGCCCTGTTCCCGTGGCCGAGCGATCCTTCACCGGCCGCCCTCGAGCGGCTGGCCCAGATCATCCCGGCGACTGCCGAGGCGGTCGAAGGCCTCCGCACGATCCTGATCACCGTCGAGCGGGAAGCCGGGGGGCGCTTCTCGGTCGGCTTCGACCCCATGCTGGTTCGAGGCATGGGCTACTACACCGGCCCGATCTTCGAGGCGGCGTACGGCGACTACGGCTCGTCCATCGCAGGCGGCGGCCGGTATGACCGGATGGTCGGTCGGCTGATCGGCCAGGACGTCCCGGCGTGTGGCTTCTCGATCGGATTCGAACGGGTCGTCTCGATCCTCGAGGAGCGAAGCGGCGTCGCGGGACCGGAGCGTGACCGGGTCGCGTTCCTGTTCGGCCGAGACGACCCGCTGAGCGAGGTCGCCGCGGCCGCGGGGCGTCTGCGGAGCCGAGATCGGGTCGTCTCGTTGACCCTGAAACGGAAGAATCTCGCCAAGCAGCTCGACGACCTGATGGGGGAGGGATTCGGCTCGTACGCGCTGTTTCGGGCCGGTCAAGCGCCGCCGGACGTCAAGCCGCTCGCCCGGCGAGCCGCGAGCGGGGGCGGCGCCGATGCATAGCCTTCGCACTCACACGTGCGGCGAGCTACGGCGCGAGCACATCGGCCACACGGTGCGGCTGTCCGGCTGGCTCCACCGTAAGCGCGACCACGGCAACCTGTTGTTCCTGGACGTCCGGGACCACTACGGAATCACGCAGTGCGTGCTCGACGGCTCGAGCCCGCTGTTCAAGACCGCCGAAGCGCTGCGTCTCGAGAGCGTGATCACGGTAGCCGGGAAGGTCGTGCCGCGGGCGCCGGGCGCGGTCAATCCGAGGCTGGCGACGGGCGAGGTCGAGGTGTCGGTCGACGCGCTCTCGGTGCAGTCGTCGGCGGAGCCGCTGCCGCTCCAGGTCAACAGCGACGCCGAGTTCCCCGAGGAAACGCGCCTGCGCTACCGCTTCCTCGACCTGCGGCGCGAGAAGCTCCACGGGAACATCGTGCTCCGCAGCCGCGTCATCGCGTCGATTCGCCGGCGAATGATCGAGGCAGGCTTCATCGAGTTCCAGACGCCGATCCTGACCTCGAGCTCGCCGGAAGGGGCCAGGGACTACCTGGTGCCGAGCCGGGTGCACCCCGGGAAGTTCTACGCGCTGCCGCAGGCGCCGCAGCAGTTCAAGCAGTTGCTGATGACCGCGGGGTTCGATCGCTACTTCCAGATCGCGCCCTGCTTTCGCGACGAGGACGGCCGCGCCGACCGATCCCCGGGAGAGTTCTATCAGCTCGACTTCGAGATGTCGTTCGTCACGCAGGAGGACGTCTTCGCGGCGATCGAGCCGGTCCTGCACGGCGTGTTCGAGGAGTTCGCCGGCGGCGCCACCGTGACGCCGGCGCCGTTCCCCCGCATTCCGTTCGCCGAGGCGCTGGCGACGTACGGCACCGACAAGCCGGACCTCCGCAACCCGCTGCTGATCGCAGACGTCACCGACGTCTTCCGGGGCTCGAGCTTCGCCGCGTTTGCGACGGCGATCGCCGCCGGCGCCGTCGTCCGGGCGGTGCCGGCTCCGGACGCGTCGGGCCAGCCGCGCAGCTTCTTCGACAAGCTCGGGCAGTGGGCGCGTGAGCAGGGGGCGCCGGGGCTCGGCTACGTCCTTCTGGCCGACGGTGGCGCGAAGGGGCCGATCGCGAAGTTCGTCGACGCGGACCGGCTTGCACGGCTCGTTTCCGCGACCGGTGGCCGTGAGGGCGACGCGCTCTTCTTCGTCTGCGATCGGCAGCCGGCGGCCGAGAAGCTGGCCGGGCGCGTGCGGGCGCGACTCGGTGAGGACCTCGGGCTCGTCGAGCGCAACGCGTTCCGGTTCTGCTGGGTGACGGACTTTCCGATGTACGAGCTGAACGAGGACACCAAGCGGATCGAGTTCAGCCATAACCCGTTCTCGATGCCGCAGGGTGGGCTCGACGCCCTCGAGCGGTCCGACCCGCTGACGATCAAGGCCTATCAGTACGACATCGTCTGCAACGGCGTCGAGCTGTCGAGCGGGGCGATCCGCAATCACCGCCCGGACATCATGTACAAGGCGTTCGCGATTGCCGGCTACAGCCGGGACGAGGTCGAGGCCCGCTTCGGGGGGATGCTCAACGCCTTCAAGTACGGCGCGCCGCCCCACGGCGGCTCGGCGCCCGGCATTGATCGGATCGTGATGCTGCTCGCCGGCGAGACGAATATCCGTGAGGTGATCGCGTTTCCCATGAACCAGCAGGCGCAGGATTTGTTGATGCAGGCGCCCGGGCCGGTGCCGGAGCAACGGCTGAAGGAACTCCACATCAAGCTCGATTTGCCGAGTGTAGACTCGGGAAGGGAATCGTAAGCGTTGAGTGAAACCACTGCCATCACCCGCCGGATCTCATTGGCCCCCGATCTCGACATGCTCCCACTCCTCGGGCGTAACGACGATCACCTCCGCACGCTGGAGACGGAGCTCGACATCCGCATCGTCGCCCGTGGCCACGACATCATGCTGAAGGGAGACGAGCGTCAGGTGAAGAAGGCCGAGCGCGCGCTGGTCCAGCTCGCGGAGCTGGTCCGGACCGGGACTCCGCTGCGCGCGGGCGAGGTCCGGGCGGCGCTCCGCATGCTCTCGGACGACGAGCAGGCGGATCTCAAGACGGTGTTCGCGGACGCCATCGCCGTGCCGTCGCGCAAGAAATGGGTCGCGCCGAAATCGGTCAACCAGAAGCGATACGTCGACGCGATTCGCGGCCATGACATGGTGTTCGCCATCGGCCCCGCCGGGACCGGTAAGTCGTTCCTGGCCGTCGCGATGGCGGTCGCCGCGCTCATGAAGCGCGAGGTCGCGCGGATCGTGCTGACGCGGCCGGCGGTCGAGGCGGGGGAGCGGCTGGGATTTCTCCCCGGCGACCTGTACGAGAAGATTCACCCCTATCTGCGACCGCTCTACGATGCGCTCTATGACATGCTCGAGACGGAGCGGGTGACGAGCTTCATGGAGAAGGGGGCGATCGAGATCGCGCCTCTCGCGTACATGCGTGGCCGCACGCTGAACGATTCGTTCATCATCCTCGACGAGGCCCAGAACAGCACCGCGGAGCAGATGAAGATGTTCCTCACGCGCCTCGGTTTCAACTCGAAGATGGTGATCACCGGCGACGTGACCCAGGTGGACCTGCCGGCGTCGCGCGGCTCGGGACTCATCGAGGTCCAGTCGGTACTGCGCGGCGTTCCGGGGATCCGTTTCGTCTACTTCGACGACGGCGATGTGGTGCGACACCAGCTCGTGTCGGCCATCGTCCGCGCTTACGACGCCCACGACGCCCGCAAGGGCGAGCGCGAATCGACGCCCGGCCCGTCCTGATGGCTGCAGCAGTCGCGAATTGCCAGCGTCGGGTCGCCGTGTCGCCGGCGCGGCTCGCGCGGACCGCCGAGCGGGCCCTCGCCGCGCTCGGTCGCGCGGCAGGCGACGTCGACGTGGTCATCGTCGACGATGCGGCGATCCGACGGCTCAACAACCGGCACCGCGGCGTCGGCCGGCGCACGGACGTGCTGGCGTTCCCACTCGCGACGCCGGACCTGCCGAGTCCCCTCGTCGGTCAGATCGTCATCTCGGGGGAGACCGCGCGGCGTCAGGCGAACCGACTCAAGGTACCGCTCGCGATCGAGCTGGACCTGCTCGTCACGCACGGTGTGCTGCATCTGGTCGGTTACGATGATCGCGATCCCGTCGAGGCGGGTCTCATGCACGAGCGTGAGCGGGAGATTCTCTCGGCCGGGCGCCGCCGGCTACCCCCTCGGCTCTGGCAGGGACTCCTGAAAACGCGGCCTCCCGCGTCTGGCTCGGGCCACCCTCGGTCCACGCCGACTCGCAACGAATGAAACGTGCGATGCGGAGCCGGGTCGCATCTGTCTCAGGCCACCCGCGGTGGGAGCCGGGCTCACGGGCCCCGCGACAACAGAGCCGGGTCGCATCTGTCTCAGGCCACCCGCGGTTGGAGCCGGGCTCACGGGCCCCGCTACAGTGACCAGCCGGGCCGGCTTCGTGTCGCTCATCGGGCGCCCCAACGCGGGGAAATCGACGCTCTTGAACCGTCTCGTCGGCGAGAAACTTTCGATCGTGTCGCCGCGGCCGCAGACGACGCGGAACCGAATCACCGGCATCAAGAACCTCTCCGGTGCGCAGGTCGTTTTTGTCGACACGCCCGGGCTCCGCACGGCCGCCGGCATGCTGGACGATTTCATGCTGAAAACAACACGGCGCGCCGTCGAGGACGTCGACCTGGTTTGTCTCGTGGTCGACGCCTCAGTGAGCGACGATCCGGACGAGATCGTCCTCGAACCGCTCCGGGCGTACTCGGGGCCGGTCTTTTGCGTGCTGAACAAGGTCGACCGTGTGCGGCCCAAGAGCCGGATCCTGCCGATCATCGAAACCTGGCAACGGGGTCACCCGTTCGCCGAGATCGTCCCGATCTCGGCGACGGAAGGAACGTATTGCGACCGGCTCCTGGAGATGATCGTTCGGACGCTGCCCGAGCATCCGCCGTTCTTCCCGGCGGATGCGACGAGCGATCAGCCCGAGACGTTCTACGTCGCGGAAATGATCCGCGAGAAGGTCTTTCACCTAACGCGCGAGGAGGTGCCGTACGCCGTCGCAGTCCGGGTCGAGGAGCTCACGGAGCGCGAGCATCCCGCGTGCCTGTACGTCAGGGCGACCGTTTTCGTCGAGCAGGAGTCGCAGAAAGGGATCCTCATCGGCAAGGGTGGGGCCATGCTGAAGCGGATCGGCACGGCGGCCCGGCACGACCTCGAGTCGTTTTTCGGGATCAAGGTGTTCCTCCAGTCGACGGTGGAGGTGCGCCGGCACTGGCGCCGGGACGAGCGGGCGCTCCGCGAGTTCGGATTTCGGCTGACGTCCTGATGGCGCTCGGAAAGTCCGCGGCGGTTGTGATCGGGTCGTTTCCTCTCGGCGAAAGCGACCGGCTCGTCACCTTCTACTCGCGCGATTTCGGCAAGATCCGAGGCGTGGCGAAGGCGGCCCGGCGGATGCGCTCACGGTTCGGGAGCGCGCTGGAGCTCTGCACGCTCGGCGAGCTCGTGTTTTTCGACGCCGGCCGGAGCGAGCTGGTCCGCGTCGACCACTTCGACATCACTCACCCCTTCCACCGCGTGCGCGAGGACCTGGAGCGGCTGGCGCAGGCGGCGTGGATCGTCGAGTGTGTGGCGCGACTGACCGCGGAGCGCGACCGTCACGTCGCCCTCTTCGGCCTCCTGGTCCGCAGTCTTCGTGCCCTCGAGGGTTCTCGGAAGCCGGCGCGGGTGGCGATCTGCTTCGGGGTGCGGTACATCGAGGCGCTCGGCCACCGGCCCCGGCTCGACGCTTGTGTCGAGTGCGGTCGGGCCTATCCGTTTCCGCGTCCGTCGCTCGGCGCCGGCGGCCTCGTCTGTGAGGCGTGCGGGCGCGAGAGCGCGGACACCCTCCCGATCTCACCCGCGACGATCGGCGCTGCCGAGCGCCTCCGGTCACTGTCCTGGGAGGAGGCGCTGGCCCTGCCTCTCGGCAGGGCCGAGGCAGAGCTCGCCGTCCTGCTGGAGGCGCAGGTCTCACGCCTCATCGGCCACCCGCCGCGGGCGACCAAGTTCCAACGCGAACTTCGGCGACTGTTGTCAGCGTCCGGGGAACACGCTGCCGCCGCCGGGGAGGCGAGCCTATGAACATGGCGGTGCGAGCCGCAGGGCGTCGCGGGGCTGGGGCCCCGCCGGCCGAGGCGAGCCTATGAATATGGACGTGCTGGTGTCCCTGTCGAAGCGGCGGGGCTTCGTCTTCCAGTCGAGTGAGATCTACGGCGGTACGGGCTCGTGCTGGGACTACGGCCCGCTGGGCGTAGAGCTCAAGAACAACATCAAACGGGTGTGGTGGCGAGACTTCGTGCAGACCCGAGCCGACATGGTCGGAATCGACGCGTCCATCCTCATGCATCCCACGGTGTGGAAGGCGAGCGGCCACCTGGACCGCTTCACCGATCCCATGGTCGACTGTCGGGAATGCAAGCGGCGGTTTCGCGCCGACCACGTGGACGCCGTCTCGTGGGTCCACTACTGTCCCGCCACCAAGGGCAACAAGTTCACGATACCGGCCGGCGAGCCCTGTGGCCATTGCGGACAGCGCCGGACGCTGTGCCCGGAGTGCGGCAAGGGCGAGTTGACCGCACCCCGCCAGTTCAATCTGATGTTCAAGACATTCATGGGTCCCGTCGAGGACGAGGCCGCGCTCACGTACCTCCGTCCCGAGACCGCCCAGGCGATGTTCGTCAACTTCGACAACGTCCTGCAGTCGATGCGGCTCAAACTGCCGTTCGGCATCGCCCAGGCCGGGCGGTCCTTCCGGAACGAGATCACGCCCGGCAACTTCATCTTCCGCACGCGCGAGTTCGAGCAGATGGAGATCGAGTACTTCGTCAATCCGAACGAGCGAGTAGAGGGCCGGCCGGCCGACGAGTACTGGCACGACCGGTGGATCCAGGACTGCTTGGCGTGGTTCGGGCGCTACGGCCTCCGCGCCGAGAATCTGAGACTCCGAGAGCACGACCGCGACGAGCTGGCGCACTACGCCAAGCGCACCGTCGACGTCGAGTACAATTTCCCGATCGGCTGGAGCGAGCTGATGGGCATCGCCAACCGCACGGACTTCGACCTCAGGCAGCATGCGAAGTGGAGCGGCAAGGCGCTCACGTATTTCGATGAGGAGCGGAAGGAACACGTGGTCCCTTACGTCGTCGAGCCCGCCGCCGGCGTGGACCGTGCGCTCCTCGCCTTCATGGCCGATGCCTACCGCGAGGAAGAAGTGCGCGGGGAAAAACGTGTGGTGCTGCGGTTCCACCCGGAGCTGGCGCCGCTCAAGATCGCCGTGCTTCCGCTTCTCAAGAAGCGCGACGACATCGTCGGTGCCGCGCAGACGATCCGCACCGATCTCGCGCAGCATTGGCGCGTGGTCTACGACGACACCGCGGCCATCGGGCGGCTCTATCGCCGGCAAGATGAGGTGGGCACACCCTACTGCGTCACGGTGGACGTTCAAACGGTCGGGGACAGTGAGCGCGGCGAGGCGGGCGACCGGCGGGTCACGATCCGGGAGCGGGATTCGATGGAGCAGATCCGCGTGCCCATCGCGGAGTTGGTGACGGTGTTCCGTGAGCTCTTCGACGGCGCGTCGTGGTCTCAGCTCGCGAAGCAGTACCCGCCGGCCCGAGGCTAGGGCGTCTGGCTCTGGGGGATCGGGCCCGGGGGGGCGAACGGCGTCGGCGCGGGCATGGGAGCGGGTGTCAGTGTGGGTGTCGGCGTCGAGGGCTGAGACGGCGTCGAAGCCGGAGTTGCCGGCTGAGCTCTCGGCTGCCCTACGGCGTTGCACACCACGCCTGATTCAGTCCCCTTGACGAAAGCCATCGGTACGGGGCGCAGGCACTCTCCCGACGGATCCTCGTCGATCAGCATCGAGACGACCCGATCCGGGACGGGAAAGTCTTCCTTTGGGCTGTCGCCGAGCACCTTGCCCATGTACCCGACCCAGATGGGCACCGCCACTCGGGATCCTGTTTCGTCGCGCCCGAGGCTTCGCGGCCGGTCGTAGCCGACCCACACGCCGGTCGCAAGCCGTGGCGTGAACCCGATGAACCAGGCGTTGGAGTAATCGTTGGTCGTCCCGGTCTTTGCGGCAACCGGGCGTCCCAGAGCCTTCGCGGCCTGGCCGGTGCCGCGCTCCACGACGCCGCGGAGCATGTGCGTGATCACGTAAGCGGTCTCGGGCGCCAGCGACTCCCTGCCCTCCGGTACGTGCTCCTCGAGGAGCTTTCCCTGCGCGTCGGTGACGTAGCGGATCGTCACCGGCGGCATCCAGACGCCCTGATTGGCGAGTGCGCCATAGGCGGAGGTCAGCTCCAGGAGGGAGAGATCCGACGTGCCAAGCGCCAAGCTCAGGTTGATGTCGAGGGGGCTCGCGATGCCGAGACGGCGCGCGACCTGGATCGTCTTGGCGAGGCCGATCCGCTCCTGGAGCTTGACGGTCACGACGTTCACGGACTCCTCGATCGCCTGCTGAAGGGTCGTGGACCCGCGGAACTTGCGATCGTAGTTCTCGGGCTTCCAGGTTTGCCCATTCTTCCCACCGACGGCGTAGGAGACCGGAGAGTCCTCGATCTGCGAGGCCGGTGTGAACCCCGCCTCGATCGCCGCGATGTAGATGAAGGGCTTGAAGGCGGAGCCGGGCTGCCGCTTGGCCTGCACCGCCCGGTTGAACTCGCTGCGAAGGAAGTCAGATCCTCCGACCATCGTCTTCACGTAGCCGGTCTGGGGCTCGACCGTGACCACGGCTCCCTCGGGGAACTCGCCGGGTCGGGCTTGGGTCGAGCGACCCTGAAGCGCCTTCAGCCCGTCGCGGAGCGACTGCTCGGCGGCGAGCTGCATGGTGGGGTTCAGCGTCGTATAGACGTTGAGGCCGCCCTTGAGGACGAGATCGGGACCGTACTTCGCCTCGAGCGTCTGCTGGACGTAGTCGACGAAGTATTGACCGGTCGTGCGCCGCCGCTCCGGTGGGATCAAGCCGAGATCGGTCTTCGCCAGGCGCTTGGCTTCCTCGTCCTTGAGGGCGCCGTAGTCGACCATCCGACGGAGCACGACCTCGCGCCGGCGCTTCGCAGCCTCGCCGTGATCGAACGGCGAATAGTTCGAGGGCGCCCGCGGCAGGCCGGCGATCAGCGCGGCCTCACGCACGGTCAGCTCGGAGACCGACTTGCCGAAATATGTCCGCGCCGCCGCCTCGACGCCGTACGAGCCATGACCGAAGTACACCTGGTTCAGGTACATCTCAAGAATCCGATCCTTGGAGTAACGGCGCTCTAGCTCCAGCGCCAACACCGCCTCTTTCAGCTTCCGCTCGAGGCTCTTGTCCGGTGTGAGGAAGAGGACCTTGGTGAGCTGCTGGGTGATGGTGCTGCCGCCCTCGACGAGCCGCCCGCGCCGGTAGTTCTGGATGACGGCACGGGCCACGCCGATCGGATCGATACCCCAGTGCGAGTAGAAGCGCCGATCCTCCGTGGCCAGGATCGCGTCGCGGAGCGATTGGGGGATCTGGGCCAGCGGCACCAGGATGCGCCGCTCCACGTGGAGCTCGGTCATGGGCTCGTCGTTGTCGTCGTAGATCTTCGTGCCCTGGATGGGCTGCAGCGTCTCGAGCGCGGTGACCGAGGGGAGTGAGCGCGGGAGGATCGTGAAGGCCCAGAGCGCGGCGACGCCCACCGCCGTGAGGCCGAGCAGCGTCAAGGCGCCGACTGCGATGAGCACCCGGCGTAGCCAGCGCCGTCGCCACAGCGGGAGCTTGGGAGGGCTCGTCGAGCGGTCTGCCGCGGAGGCCATCTTCCGTCATTATACGGCCCCGGACGGCCCCGGACGGCCGTCCATTGCCTTGCGCCTTCAGAATCGGTGTGATACAAACCCGGTGCCTTGAGCCTCGTGGAGTTCCCCCGGGTCGACGAGCAGCTCCGGATCATCAGGCGCGGTGCCGCCGACATCATCGTCGAGGCCGAGCTCGCGCAGAAGCTCGAGCGATCGCGGCGCGCCCACACACCGCTGAACGTCAAGCTGGGCCTCGATCCAACCGCACCGGATCTTCATCTGGGTCACACGGTGGTCTTGAGAAAGCTACGGGACTTTCAGCATCTGGGCCACCAGGCGATCGTGATCATCGGCGATTTTACGGGCATGATCGGCGATCCGACCGGCCGCTCGGAGACGCGTAAGCCGCTCACCCGGGATGAGATCCGCGCGAACGCGGACACGTACCGCGCGCAGCTCGGCAAGGTCATCGACATGTCGCGCGCTCGCGTCGAGTTCAACTCGACGTGGCTCGCGCCCCTGACCTTCGAGGGGGTCATCCGCGAGACGGCGAACCTCACGGTGGCGCGAATGCTCCAGCGCGAGGATTTCGCCGCGCGGTACGCCGCCGAGCGTCCGATCAGCCTCCACGAATTCCTCTATCCGATCGCCCAGGCCTACGATTCGGTGGCGCTGAACGCCGATGTCGAGCTGGGCGGGACCGACCAGACGTTCAACCTGCTGGTCGGACGCGACCTGCAACGTGCTCATGGGCAGGAGCCGCAGATCTCACTGACTGTCCCGCTTCTCGAGGGGCTCGATGGCGTCCAGAAAATGTCCAAGAGTTACGGAAACTATGTCGGCATCAACGAGAAGCCGGAAGACATCTTCGGCAAGCTCATGTCGGTCTCGGACGAGATGATGTGGCGCTACTTCGACCTGCTCACGCGAGTCCCAGAGGCGGAGATCGCTGCCCTCCGGTCCGGGCATCCCATGGACGCCAAGAAGCGCCTCGCCCGTGTCATCACCGCTCAGTACCACGACGAGGGCGCGGCGCAGTCGGCCGAGGCGCACTTCGTTCGCGTGCATCAGCAGCGCGACGAGCCCTCGGACGTCGAAGAGATCGTGTTGCCGCGCGGTGTTGGGGCGACACCGGGCAAGGCCGTGCCGCGCCGTGGCTCGTCCTGGCCAGTGTGGTTGGTGCTGAAGGAGGCCGGCTTCGTCTCGTCGAGTTCTGATGCCCGTCGGATGATCCAGCAGGGCGCGGTCGAGATCGATCGTCGGCGCGTCACCAGCGTTGAGGAGACCCTGGCCCCGGGGCAGGGCTACCTCATCCAGGTGGGGAAGCGGCGCTTCAAGCGCGTCCTCCTCGAAGACGGTGGTTAATAACTTGACAAGGCTGGGGTCGATCCGTATAGTCAGGCGTTGCCTCACGGGGACGTGGGGCGGTCAGACGTAGACCCGGTCACCTTCCAAGCTGACCGTCGTGCTCTTTGAAAGCTGGATATGCTACTGGCTCACCGAAAAGGTGTGTCGAGTACCTTGCGCTCGGCCGAGTGACTGCACGCTAAATCGCAGTAACACGTTCGAGCTTGAGGACCAGGTTCATCGCTTTACTTGGCGAGTTTGATCCTGGCTCAGAGCGAACGCTGGCGGCGTACTTAACACATGCAAGTCGAACGAGGATCATCGGGTTAGCGATAATTCGGTGGTTCTAGTGGCGTACGGGTGAGTAACACGTGGGTAACCTGCCCTTGAGTCCGGGATACCCTCTCGAAAGGGAGGCTAATACTGGATACGTTCCCCGGGGCGCAAGACCTGGGGAGGAAAGGTGGCGTAAGCTACCGCCCTTGGAGGGGCTCGCGGCCTATCAGCTAGTTGGTGAGGTAACGGCTCACCAAGGCTATGACGGGTAGCTGGTCTGAGAGGACGACCAGCCACACGGGAACTGAGACACGGTCCCGACTCCTACGGGAGGCAGCAGTGGG